>Ga0335075_10001570_pt1 | contig 37498 bp, 29 predicted proteins | sample Lox_Sample_24_FD_206723 | JGI IMG/M metagenome (GOLD analysis project Ga0335075, IMG submission 206723) | Soil microbial communities from Loxahatchee National Wildlife Refuge, Florida, United States - Lox_Sample_2.4 | ecosystem: Environmental > Terrestrial > Soil > Wetlands | place: USA... | reverse complement strand
GTTCGTCGAGTTTCTCACAGGAGTGGTGAACAAGGCGCGCTGGGCCAAAGAGATTCACATCGTGCTCGACAATTTGTCGGCACACAAGACTCAGACCGTTCGGGATTTCCTAGCAGCTAACCCCAAGCCCGGTTCCACTTCACCCCAACCTACTCGTCGTGGCTGAATCAGATCGAGATCTGGTTTGGTGGCTTCGGAAGCCTTTTCAGCGTGTTTGTGTCCCCGGACATTCGAGGTTATAACCGCATTGTTGTCTTTATCGATTTCTTCGCGATAGCGGCAGTGGGTTTGCTGCTGACACGAGCATTGGCTTGGTATGTGTGGCACTGTTGGCCGAAGCCACTCCTCGCCTGCGCCCTGGCGACAATGGTTCTCTTCGGAGTAAAGGACCAAGCTGTCACGGTAATATACCGCGACAATGCTTCGCGTGAGCGCCAGTTCGACCTAGACGGCGCATTTGTGAGATCAATAGAATCCGTGCTTCCCAGAAAGGCCTCGATTTTTCAATTGCCGTTTACCGATTTCCCCGCCGAAGGCCCACCGTTTCGCATGGGAATCTACGATCAAAGCAGGCCTTATTTGCATTCGGATTCCCTGCGGTGGACCTGGGGCGCTATGACGCGAGTCCGGCGAGTGGGTGAGGCAAACGGCAACTTTGCCCGTACGAGACATGCTGACGCGTCTCTCCGGGGGCTGGACTCTCGGGATCTGGATTGACAGATTTGGATATCAGCCGGGCAGTTCATCAGAACCTGGAATTGAAGCGGCACTCGGCGAGCAGCCGCTTACGCGCTCAGATGGCCGCATTGCATTCTACGATCTCACCGCATACATTAAACGGCTAAAGATGTCTGAAACTTCGAGCACTTCCCGCTTAGCTGAACGGATCGCTTTAGGCGCTGTTGTTATCACTTTTCCAACAGGTTTCTACGCAGAGGAGCACAACGACAAGCAAACTTGGCGTTGGTCTTCGCAACATAGTGTGATGCGGCTTCACAATCCTCTTCCTGAGCCGCATACGGTTCAAGTGGCTATGATTCTGCAGCGCACCCAGTGATCCGCGGGCTTTGTATTTTGAGGTAGTAAATCTCAAAATTAGGCAGTGATCGGGATTACCGATCAGCGATTCGGAATCAATTCCATTGTTAAGCGCACCACTGGAGGACCTCGTCTGTAAAGGATTGCCAAGTTGGCAACCGCAAATACATCGCCTCTTCGATCTTGCCGTTTGCATACGCGTCATTGAGAAAAGCGAATACAGCCCGCCGGAGGTTGGGAACAGTCACGGGCTCGACGTAATGAACGCCCGCCGAGCCCAGTTGTTGCAAGCTGGGAGTTGTCGTCGAAGCAATCACTGGAGTTCCGAGCCATAAACTTTCGACCGGCGGCAGCCCGTAGCCCTCGGCAGCACTAACGTAGATGGTCGCTCGCGAATTCTCAACACAGGTCCGGATAGCTCCATCATCCGGGCTAGGATAAAAACGAAAGCCCGAATTTCTGTCGGCCGCTAATCTGTTTACGCGCTCTGAAAAGGCTGGTTCGACCCAGCCCATTTTGCCAACAAAAGCGAGATTTAGTCCTCTGACCTGCTGGAGCAAAGGCTCAAATGCATCGAGTATCAGTTTGTGGTTCTTTCGCGGTTCGATGGTTCCAATTACGCTGAATGTCAAGGGGCGCCCTAGGATCGTCCGTTTCGGTCTCGGACCAAGAGAATCGCTGCCCAGCGGTAGAACGGCGCCGCCTCGTTCGTGCGTTCGCTTCAACCGCGTGTAGTAAGCGTCGCGTGTGTACTCTGAAATGAATCCGCAGCAACTAGCTTTCCTGATAATCTGATAGTAACCAGCCATCATAGAAGGCATAAATGCCGGGAAATATTCCGGGTGTGTAAAAGGCAGCAAATCATAGACGATGAAGCGGCAACGCTGCAATTGTTGTTCGGGCATAGCGCGAAAAAATGCCGCTCTCGGTTCGCTAAAGATCTCTGGAACTATGACCGTCTCACTCAATGATATTTCAACTGGAGGGCCATTTCGGGAGGTTAGTCGACCGATTGCCGCCACTGCGGATTCACTGCCGTCTCGAAAGTAGCCTCCTATCGCGGAGATTAGCTCAACGGGAAGCGTCACGTATCGATCACCATCCAGCCGGACTGGGGTGACAGTAAGCGGTGGAAAATATCTGCACAACTCTCCGCTAATTCGCTGAATACCCGTTCTCATCGGAACTGCTAACAGCTCACTGATGTCGATGTACAGGCTCATGCCAACCCGAGAATCTCAACCAGCCGTTTCGCGTAGTAGTCGAAGTTGTGCGTCTTCAGGTACGCAGAACGATCGTGGTTGTCGGCAGCGCAGCCGGGCAGACCGCGTTCCCAAATCAGAGCGAGTTGTTCGGCGACCTGCAACGGCGAAAAGCGATCAGGTACTTGCGATACATAGGCAGGCGCATCGCAAGAGGTTGCGAGGTCGCTGTTTGCGACGCACGGGAGTCCCGCGCTGATGCAGTCAGTCAGAGCGGCAGATAACTGGCCGAATCCGTAAGTCCTTAGCTGAAGGGCTGCGTCGCTTGCGACCAGGAAATCACGGTAGATAGAATCTTCAACAAAATCAGCTTCCGAATGGATATATGGGGAAACTCCATATAGAGCAGCAATCCGATCTAACTCCTTCTCATGGGTACTGGCACCGCCAATAAAGTAGAGCTCGGCCGGTATATGCCAGCTTCGAAGAAGGTCGATCGCTAGTATGCACGAATCCATTCCCTTTTCAGGCGCGACGATCCCAAAGCTAGAGACCAAAAATGTATCTGGGGCTATCCCGTGCCGGTTACGCGCGGCAGCCCTTGCTGCTGATGTCAGCTCCTCGTCCTTGAAGAAGATGGTCGGACAAGAAGTAATTACCTGCGCATCAACTCCGAATCGCCGCCGAATCTCAGCTTGCTGCCTCACACTGTGCACCATCAATGGTGAAGCACGTTCGACGATAGGCTCAATGAGCAGTGAAGGGGGCGTATCGCTCTGCAACCAACTGTGAACCTCCTCCATAATAACTTCCCGCCCAACGAGCCGAGTTGCTAATGCCAAGAATCGCTGCTGTCCCAGACGTTGAACATAAATTTGAATAAGACGGGCATCATGTAAGATACACGGGCCGCCATACCGTTCAAACACTTCGAAGATCCGCGTGTGGAAGTGAGAGTTTCCGAGTACAGAAATAACAGAGTCATACCTTCCAGCGAGTAGAGGGGCGATACTTATTGGCCCGGCATCGTGGAAGTTGCCGTCGAATGTAAGAGGACGGGTAGCATCAGTGTAGAGATCTGAATTGAATAAGGAGTAGCCGGCTCGCATCAGCATAGCCGTGTACCGAGCGACGCCGGACTGATCGGGCGGATAGGGGCTCAAAAAAGCCAACCGAGGTTTTGAGGGTCGGGCTATAATGGCGGGTTTTCGACGGCTCTCAGTCACAGCTTCTATAGCGCTCCAGAAGCGTTGGCCGACCGCCTTTTCATGAAACTTCGCAGCGAGATGAGCCTGCGACGCCACGAGAGAAGCGCGTAGCATCGGCTCATGTAGCAGTTTTGCCAGTCTTTCAGAAAGACCGGCAGAATCATCGGACGGAAACAGAGCCTCGGTTTGCTCGATCAACTCCAAATGTGCCGTACAAGCGGAGGCGATGACCGGGCACTTACAGACTGAAGCTTCTACGACGGGTAAAGAAAAACCTTCTATGTGAGAAGAAACGATGGTCGCAGTCGCGCCCCTGTAAAGCCGGGCTAGCTCTTCATCCGAAACATCGGGACAGAATTCTAGAAACCCCGCGCCTTCCACATGCCCGGCGAGCGCAAGCAGATTGCACTTGTGGGCATCCTGATAATGGCCGACAACTTTGAGCGGGATGCGCCGTTCGTAGGCCAGGTTCAAACGCCGAACGGCTTTCACTGCCACCTCTGGGTTCTTCCGCGCGTCAGGACCTATTACAATCATGAAATACGGTTTTTGGGCGTCGTTTGACGAAGATAGTGCTCGATCTCGAAACTCGTAAAAAGAAGGCCGCACGGAAGCGCCCGTGACGCGGATCCGTTCCCCACAGATTCCGAGTAGCTGAGACAGTCGCCAGGCAGTATACTCTGATATCGGTAAGAACAGATCAAATTTTCGGAGACGGGCCATTTTCGCGAGATAGCCAATCCGGTGCGCAACTGTCGGCAAATAGAAATCGCTGGCCCATTCCAGGGGGATAAAATCGTAAACAACTGCGGCGCGGAGAAACGCCGGGTGATTCTCAAAGCGGAGACAAAAACGCGGATCGTGCGTCATGGGTGTGCCGTCGATGTATACGGCAGGCTGCCTATCGGTGCATGGATTGACAGAACCCGTCACGGCATCTACGAGCGAGGCGATTTTTCTGGGGAGCTCGCCTGATTGGGGATCGATCAGACCGATCGCCCTGCAAGTCGAAAACGCACTTTGCTTGCGCGTTCTCAGCAAAGCTGCCACGTGCTGCCCGATGCCCCGGACCCGGTAGTTTGCGTCCTGGAGGCATCGCAGGTCAACGTATATTGTTTGCTCCATGTGTTTCTATTTAGATCGGTCCCAATGGAAGTCCCTGCTTTGACCGTCCATTTGGCCTGCCTGTCCTGATCTGCGGCTTATCTGCTCGCGAATATCATAAGTCAGTTGTACGACATCGATGCCGGTCGCGTTATCGGACATGAACACTACTCACGTGTTGCATTAAACCTCGACGGGCTGGATTCCATGTACAATCTTAATCGACACTAGACGACATCCACCGGCTCTGCCAGCTCGATAGACACAGAGGATAGGAACCCGTCCCGACGCGACCAAGTTTCAGCGTATGCTGTTTTGAACCTATCTTTATTACCCGATATGTAAACAGCGTCACAAGATTATGTACTGGCACCGAGGCGGTCATGAATTGGGACGGATGATTTGGCCTCCGCAAAGCGGTGGCTTTCTCGCGAAGTCGCGCTCTGGCGGAGCGCCAAACGAGCCGCGTCACAAACGGGATGATCGGGCCAGCCTTAAAAAATTCTTCAAGCCTCCGAGACTTCCCTTAGACCTAAACAATGATTCACAACTGCTCGTGATTAGGCCTACTCTGAATGTTAATCCCTGATTGCTAGGCTTACGCGCGGGTATCATGCGGATCGGAAGGAGAACGCTCTCGGAAGGAGAACACAATATGAAGCGAGTCACTTTCCTGCTGGTTGTAGTTGGAACATTGGTCGGCGTTTTCGTCTCCCTGGGTCCCGCATCCGGGCAGACCGATAAACAGGCCGCCCCAGCCTTCGTAAACACAATTCCCCCCGGATACCGCGACTGGCGCTTGATCTCGGTGGCCCACGAAGCGGGCAACCTCAACAGCTTGGGCGCGGTTTTGGGCAACGATGTGGCGATCAAGGCCTACCGCGAAAAAACGCTTCCCTACCCGGACGGCACAATCATTGCCGCTTTGCACTACAGTCACAGCCCGTCCGAGGAAAACGACAAAATCTTTGGCCGTCCCCAATCTTTCGTACCGGGAGCGCCCACGAACATTCAATTTATGGTGAAGGATTCGAATAAGTACGCCGCGACGGGCAACTGGGGGTTCGGCCACTTCAGCCCGGATGGCAAACCGGGCGCCGAGGCGCTGATGAAAACCTGTTTTCCCTGCCACGCGCGGGAAAAAGCTCGCGACCTCGTCTTCACCCAGTACGCCCCTTAGGGGGTTCGAACCGGCGTCCTACTGCCCAACGTTGACGAAGTCCGGCCATTCATTGTTGAGGCTCGTCCCGCTTCAGGTGCGTTTCTCCCTCAGATCAATAAACAGCGCTGCACTCAAAGAGCTTGCGATCGCAAGTGCGACTGCGATCCATAACAGCGAGCGATAACCTGCGACGAACGACTCGTCGATAGCCCGGCGAGCCGCAGAATTTGCGGTTTGAATAGCGGCGAGCTTCGATCGTTGCGAATCAATCTGCTGGCGGATCGCCGCTGGCACGGAGAGCTTGTTCAAGCTCTGATCAAGATGCCGGTTGAAGACCGTTATGAGCACGAAGCCCAGAGCGGCAATTGCGAGTAGACCCGCAATACGCGATAGCGCATTGTTAATTCCCGAAGCAGCTCCGGCGTGATTCTGAGAAACAGAATCCATTACGGTCGTGGTGAGCGGCGCTACGCTGACAGCCATTCCCAGCCCAAGGACAGCGACTGCAGGAAAGAATGTTGTCCAGTAACTTCCGCCAATGCTGGGTATCGCAAAGAGAGCGAAGCCGGCAGCCGCAATGATAGGACCTATGATGAGCGGCAATTTTGCGCCGTACCGCTCAACCAATCCGCCGGACCAGCGCGAAAGAACGAACATCAATAAGATGAATGGCAGAAGGGCCGCGCCGGCCTCGGTGGCGGGGTATCCCTGAATCTGAATCAGATTCAGCGGAAAGAAAAAGAGCACTCCGCTCAGGCCGGTATAGAGAAAGAGCGTCAACAAATTCGCGCCGGTAAAGTTGTGCGAACGGAAGAGATCGAGAGAAAGCATCGGGGCGGGCGAACGTCGTTCGACAACAAAGAAAGATGTCAGGGCCAACACACTGGCGATACCCGCTATCAAGCCGTGTGACGGTTCAATCAAAGCGAACACGATCGCGCCAAGGCCGAAGGTGGCGAGCAGCGCGCCAAGCCAGTCGAGACTTTTTCCGCTGCGCTCCGGATCCCGGCTCTCCGGTACGCGCAACAAAGTAATCACGACAACGACTGCTGCGATTGGCAAATTGATGAAGAAGACCCCGCGCCAGGAGGCGTGATCGACCAGCCATCCGCCGAGCACGGGACCAACGGCAGCCGTGATCGCTGTAAATCCCGACCAGGTTCCGATCGCGCGCCCTCGCTCCTGATCGGGAAACGACGCACTGATCAGTGCCAGGCTTCCCGGTACCAGAAGCGCGCCGCCTATCCCTTGTACTGCTCGTGCCGTTATCAGTTGGAAAATGTCAGGGGCCATGCCGCACCAGGCCGAAGCGGCCCCGAATAGGACGACGCCGGTCGCGAAGATCTTCCGCCGGCCATAGAGATCCCCGAGCGAGCCGCCAAGTAAGAGAAGAGCCGCGAGGAAGAGTGCGTAGCTCTCCACGACCCATTGCACTTCGGAAACCGTTGCTCCCAGAGCCGACTGCAGCGCCGGAAGAGCGACATTCACGACGGTGCCATCGATGAATGCCATGCTTGATCCGAGTATCGCGGCGGTTAGAACCCAAGGACCACAACCCGTCTGAGCGTTGGCCGGTGAGGTGGCGCGAATGGCGCCTTCGTCGCAAGGAGGCTTTGCACTTAGCACGTGAGGAACGTCAGGATTTCATCGCCAACTTGGCCCGGCTGATGGATCATGTTTGCTTTCCTCCTTCGTCCTGCAGATGACGGTTCAATTCGGACCACCATGCTTCGCGATTCACACCTCAAATTCCGGGTGCAGATTGGATGCATCACAAGCGCAGAACGGATCCTGAATTCGCGTGTCGGGCTACCATTGGCTCATGTCCGACGAGCCTTTACCCTCTTCCGCTGTCCTTGATCGCGCGCGGAATGTCAAATTGTTCTTGATGGATGTAGACGGCACCCTCACGGACGGCGGCATCTGTCTGATTTCTTCGACCGTGGCCGAAAGCAGCGAACCGGTAACTGTGTTAGAGATGAAAATTTTCGATGCCCACGATGGTCAGGGACTTTCGCTCGCGCACACCATGGGCATCCACACCGGATTTATTACTGGCCGGCGATCGCCCGCTGTTGCAAAGCGCGCCCAGGAACTGAAAGTTACCTTTGTCTATCTGGGGCAGGCTAGTAAAACGGAGGCATTTGAGGAATGCGTGCGAAAGGCCGGAGTCACGGAGCAAGAAGTGGCCTATCTGGGGGATGATTTGCCGGACATCCCACTGGCGAAGCGGGCCGGGCTGGCTGTCTGTGTTGCCGACGGAGCGCCGGAATTGAAGGCGGTTTGCCACTACACGACGCGCCGGCAAGGGGGTAAGGGCGCGGCGAGGGAAGTGGTCGAGCTGGTTTTGAAGTCGCAGGGACGGTGGGAACAGGCTCTGCCGTTGGCGCGGGCGTAGTCGAACCCGCGTGCAAGCCCGCACAATTTCAGCGCACCTCGCGTCATCGCGCGCGATGCTCATTGAGCCGATCCTTGCTGAGGAGATCGGCGAGAATCCATGCTGCTCCGGCAATCGCAAAAGTCTCGATGTTTTCGCTCCAATTCGCATGATTGTGGGGATCCGAAAAAAGCAACGGTACCCACACGAGTAGTCCGAACATCACGATCATGATTGTCAGTAGGCGAGCCGCGAGAAGTGCTAATCGATTCGTAAGCAGCGCCACGGCCGCGAGTGCGAAACAAACCGTCGTCGTCACCGCCCAAAACGATTGACTTGGCGGAAACCACTTCGGAACAAGTCTTACGGTAGGGTCAAAATAAATCGCCTGTTCGAGGGCAAAGGAAGCGGCACAGATCCCCAAAAGATAGCAGCCGATCCGACTCAGTCTTTCCGGCGCCCATGCCGATGATAAGCGCACATAAAGAATCGCCGCTCCGGTCACGAGAGAGAACTGCTCAAAGAAGTTGCCCCAGGAATTGTAAATCCCCGGTCTGGCGACGATTTGTGGCACGCACAGCAACGTCAAGACAATGTAAACCGCACATAGGACCACTGCGCCGGGTTTCGCCGTCCGGCGGAACTGAATCGCAGCACCGCCGAAGATTTGGGCAGCGGCTGCGGCATAGGCAATATAACCCAGTTGATGCCACACGTTGGCGTCGTGCCAAACCAGTGTGATGAGGCCAGAAGCCAAGGCCGCGACCCCAAACACTCTACGGCCGAAGTCTGAACTCACTGTTGATACGGTCCCTTTTTCAATCGCGTTCAAGATGTGCCGCCACGGCTTGTGAAAGGGTTCACAACTCGCACTCCCGAATACTCCTGCCCCTCATTGAGATCCTCGGAGTAAATCGTGTTAGATCCCAAAGCTTGGGCAGCCGAAACAATCGCAGCATCCCAGTACGAGATCTTATGACGCGCCGATTGCTCAATTGCGATGCGGACGATCCTGTGGTCAATGGGGTAGCAGGGAAACGCGGTTAGCTGCTCGATCCACTCCAATGCTTGGCCGGTCGAAAGCGGGCGCGCTGCCTTCTTGACCACCGTTACGAAGAATTCCTGCAAGACTTGCGCCGATGTGCCAAACTCTTCGGATTCGATCAGAGCAAGCGCACGCTGCCGCTTGGGCTCGTCTTTACCCGTCCCGATAGCAGCGTAAACCAGAACGTTGGTATCGAGAAAGACCTTAGCGGTCATGGAGACCGTCGCGCGTCCAGCTCTTTTTGCCAAGCCGTCCTTGTGATCGAGCACTCAATTCGCGCAATCGCGCACGGGCGCTATTGGCCCGGTCCTCTTGCGACGCGAGATTCGTCAAGTACTCACGCACTAACGCATTAACACTGGAATTTTGCTCCGCGGCATGCCGGCGGACGACAGCCAACACCTTTTCGTCCACGCTCAAAGTGATATTCCTCATGCACACAGTATACGTGAAACTGTGCTACTGAAAGTAGCGACCAGACACCGAAGTTAGGGCACTCGTTGATCCGCCGATTCGAAACGGTTCTGGCCTGATCGAAAATCCGCTGCCACCTGTCTCGCGAACAAAGCAGTGAGTTGATCAATTTCACGGAGCAAAGTAACAAATGAATCGACCTGCGCTGCCGGCAATCGCTCCAACTCTGGGCCGCCACACTGCTGTAGCACTCGCCCCAGAAGTTTCACTGAATCATCGGCCGTTAGGTCCAGACGCGCTGGTCTACCTTCAATCGCATTCGCCATTTCTTCCAAAAGTTCCGCCGAGTGCTCATCGTACTCGCGCTGGCAAATTAGCAACGCCCTTGGCAACTCAAAGCCCGGCAGTTGAAGCCGGTACTTTAGAGACGCAACCCTCATAAGGAAAAGCGTTCTCAACTGCGGCTGCCATTGCCGGACGCGGTCGCGCATAGCAAGATCGCGGCCCCGCGAAGCTCCGAATTCGAAAAGCATGCCATCCGCAAGCGCTCTTACCTGGTCGAAATGAGCGTTGATCCGATCGCGAAGAGCGAGGCTATCCTCAATCGCTGTTCGAATATCCTTCGAGAGCGGCTCTCTTGCAAGTTGAGCTAGCAATCGGAAGCTCGAGACAAACGCCCTCTTCATCTCGACACCGGCAGGCGTGCCCCATAACTGGTCGAAGACAAACCACATCATCAAAAGTCCCAGCAAAATCCCAACCACGCGATCTCGCGCTACTGCAAGTGAGATCTGCATTTTGAATTCTTGTAAGTTGATCAGGTAGAAAGCAAGAGCGACCTGAATGCCGAAATAGGACAGGCGCGGACTCGATGTGCTCAGCCATGAAGATAGAGCCGTGACGAATACGAAAAGAATCGTAAACCCGCCAATGGAATCCAGGTAGGGCAGAATGAAAACCTGCGAGCCCATGCCAATGAGAAAGCCGCCCGCGATTGCCCCCGTAAGACGAAGCATCTGCTTCTGTCGGGATGCGCCAACTGTAGACAGTGCTGTCAGCAGGCACGTGGTGACCGCCGTGCTGATACCCGGCCAGGCGATCGCGTTATAGATGACATAACAACTGCTCGCGGCCAAACAGCCTCTTAGTGCGAATCGAACGTGGTCGGGATTGGAGAATGCATCTCGCGCTAGCAGCGCAGGTTTCGCTGCGGCGTCCCATGATGGCAGATATTCTTGAATCGATCGAGTACCCGCAAACACTTGAGTGATGAGAGTGACCGTGTGCTCCATCTCGCCCAACAACGGAACGTTGCTCGCTTCTTTATCCCTATTGAACTCAATGGGGCCGGGAATCTTGCGATTCGTCAGATCGTTGCGAATATTCGCAAGGCTCGCGGCCAATTCCCGGAATCGTCTCCGATCGGACGGGGAGAGATCGAAACTTAGCTGAGTCAGCGTTGCCGCCAGATCTACGAGCCTGCCGACCAGCGCCCCAACAGCACCCATATGCGCGGAGTATTGGGCTGAATAGTTTGAGCGGCGCAAGATTCGCCGCAACATGGATGTTCCAAGTATCTCGAGACGGTTGATTTCCTTTTCAATAATCGGATCCATCGCGGCGCCCTTCGCGTAGGAAGCCAACAAATTCTCGATCGCAGATAATCGCCCCGTGATCGGCAGGACAACTTCGTCTCCCGGCCGGCCTCGTACGAAAGCCAGTTCTACCCCCGCGGTGATGACGACTGCTACCAGTACCGCCAAACATAGCCAAAGTGTATTTTCGACATTGGTCTCGGCCGGTACATGACTGTCCCAAAACGGAATTCCAGCAGAGATCATGTTGACTGAAGCGACTGCCGCAAGATAGTTACTAAATACCCTGATTGCAAAAAAAGCGAGGAACAAAGTGCCGATCACCCACAGAAAATGAAGCAGGGGAATATTAATAACGAACCACACCGCGGTCACAAGATAGCCGGCGGTCAAACCTGTAACAAGGAATAATACTCCCCCCGTTTGCAGCGTGGCCCGAGGGCTTTCACGCGAAACCAGAAGCGCATAAATCGCAGCTTGCCAACTGTACGGAATGCGAAAAGTCATGCAAACGATCATGATCAGAGTCGCAGAGATCACCATGCGCGCAACAGTTCCTGCGCGGCCCGGATACGGAGCGAGTTCTTGCTTGAGGAACTCCCGGAACCAGTGCGACGGCCGCTGCAACGGCTGAGGCACGCTTTGCGCCAGTGTGGCCATCTCTCAACGTCCTCGAATCAAGACGACAGCCGATTCGCCTACTCGAAACAGTTCAGCCGGGGGATTCGCGACGCGCACTCGGACCGGATAACGCGACGCGAGATGCACCCAATTTAACGTTCGCTGCACATTCGGGAGGCCCGGCTGCAAACGGCCAATGACGTCTTCATCCGGTGTAACGCCGAACCCGATGCTCTCGACCACGCCCGAAAAGCGCACATTCGGTTTGGACATGACGTAAACGTCCGCACGCATCCCCGGCGCGATGCGCTGCAGTTGGCCTTCACGAAAATTGGCGAGCGCCCACCAGGTGCGCGCATCAATCAGTGTAAATACTTGCTCCCCAACGTGCGCATAGGCGCCTTCTGAAATCGTCAGATTCGTGACGCGAGCATCAAACGGCGCATAAACTCTGCAGTTATCCAGGTTGTACCGAGCGGTTTTTACTGCCGCCTCTTTTGCGCCACGCTGGTTGATCAGTGGTTCGAGCGTGGTGACACCGTGTTGCGCTTCTTCATGCTGTGCCTTGCTTTGTTCCAGGACGCTTTTCGAATGTTCGTATTGCGCCAACGCGGATTGTAATCCCGCCTGCGACACCCTTAACTGGGACTCCGCCTGTTTGAGCGCTTGCGCCAGGGAAATCTCCGAGCTTTTCGCTTTGTCAACTTGGTCCACCGTGACGAACTGCTTGGCCAGCAGCGGCTCAATACGTTTGAGATTACTGTTGACATATGCCCATTCCGCCCGCGCCCGCTCAACTCCCTGTTGCGCATTCGCCACGTCAGCTCGGGCCTCGTCCACCGACGCTCCATATCTACTGATGTCGGTTTGCGAACTCTGAATGTTTGCTTGCGCAACCGAGACCGCGCTCACCAGCGCTGCAATCCGTCTTTGCTCGTCCGCAATCTGCCCCTCGAGAGTAGCCTGTTCGGAAACGGCTCTCTCAAGCGCATATTCGTATGGTCGCCGATCTATTTCATAGAGCAGTTCGCCCTTTTTCACAAACTGGTTATCGCGCACACACAGGCGAACCAGCGGTCCCTCCACCTGCGGCGCGATTCCAATGAAATTCGCGAAGATTTCCGCGTCGTCGGTTCGCGGATAGTAATTCGTACGATAAAGAACCGTAACGCCGAGAATCACGGCCGCGATGACAATGCCGGCACTGATCAAGCGGCCAAGCTGCTGTCTGGTCCTCGCACTGGTTTCAAGCTCCATAAGGAAACCTTGTCACGAGCCAAAAAATACCAGCCATAGAGCAAATGTAAACAATGCCGTCAGGCTGAGATAGGTCAACGTCGGAACAGCAATTGGAATGTGCAGCAGTCGTAGCAGCCATCCGGTCAACGCCGTAAGGACCATGGCGACAACCAGGCAAATCAGCCACGCCGGGAAGAACGAGCCCAGGATGTCGAAGGAAGGAGCCCGGGCGCAGCTCGTGAGCGCCAGCAACGCGAGCAGCAACCCGCATCTCGAGAAATGAGCACCTCCTTTCCCGGTCATGGCCCAGGTCTCCGCGCGCCCGGTTGAATCGCATCGCCAGTCTGGAAAGCCAAATTTGCCACTGCGGTAAGCACCTGTGTACGAGCTAGCACGTCGGTCGAGCGTGCCTGCGCAAGCGTCCGCTGCGCTGATGTGACATCCAAAAAATTGCGAACGCCATACTTATAGGATTCAAGCGTGGCCGCATACGATTGACTGGCCGCTTGCAACAGCGCAATCGCCGATTGCCGCTGGCGAAGAGCAGTTCTTAAATTCGAGTAAGCTGTCCAGATCTCATTGGTGATTTGATCTCGTGTGGCGCTGACTTGCGCTTCTGCTGCGCGGCTGTTGGCTTCGGCCTGCGCCAACCGATTCCTTCGCGCGCCGCCATCGACCAGCGTCCAGTTCAGGTTCAGAGTCAAACCGCCCGTCAAATCCGCGCTGTGCGCCCAAGGCGCCGTTTGCTGCAAGCCGTACAATGACTCTGCAGTCGGCCTGGCATTCACGTTCAGCGTCGGATAATAGGCCGAGCGCGCCTCTTTAATTCGGGCGTTAGCCGACCGCACTTCGGCTAACTGCTGCATCAGATCGGGACGCTGTTCGAATGCCCGATCGATCGCTCGATCAACCGTATCGCCGATCGATTCGGGTGTCGGTATCTGCTCCAGTGGCTGCACGCGAATGGCGGCGGTCGCCGAAGTTCCCAGTGCCGTGGCCAAATCTCCACGGGCAATCTCTTCCGCCCCCAGTACGGCCTCCAGATCGTATCCCGCCTGCGCGGTCGCGCTTCGTGCTTCGAGAACATCCGGCAGTGTTGCTAGGCCGTTATTCAATCGATCCTCGGCAGCCTGTTGCGCGGTCTGCGCGTTCACAAGATTTGCCCGCGCGGCTTCCTCTTGGCCCGACGCATTCAGCAATCCGTAATAGGCTTGCTCCACTTGATAAATGAGCTTGCGATGCGTGTCGTTGAAGGCAAAATTCGACGCTAAGAGTTGCGCTCTGGCTGCTGCGATTCTGCCCGCCCGCGCTCCGAAATCGAAGATTGTGTAATTGAGCTCCAGAGCGCCGTCAAATGCCTCTAGAGTCTGCCGATAAAAACGGTCTCCGAAGAGAATCTCCACGCGATTAGTCGCAGATAGTGCAATGGCGGCAAGCGTTGGATACAACTCGCTGCGCGCAATGCCCAGCTCTGCCAATTGCGCGCGAGTGCCTTCCCAAGCAACGCGGGTCTCGGGATTGTGCGCCTCAGCTAAATCGATCAGCTCCGGTAACGAATACGCCTTGTCAGGCTCAATGCTGAATCGCGGCTCACGAAAGCGCTTTGCATCCTGTTCGATTTGCCGCTCTTGCATGGCGTGCCATGGATGATCGGGTGAAACCGGAGCAGTCTGCGCCCATGCGGCAATCACCTGGCCCAGGATCAGGTATGAAATAGCCGCTCGGGTCAGAATACCCGCTGTGCCCGCTCCAAACAATGACCCTGTCCGGCGCCTTTCCTTTTCTTCACGACCTCCTGCCAGCATAGGCGACGTTCGCATTCATCTAGCCTATGGCATTCTTTCCGCATGCTCAGGCAAGAACAGCCGCACGGCGGTGATGTTGACAACCGCTCGCGTGACGATTAGGCGCTCGTGGCGGCGGTGAGCCGCAGAGCATCTTCGCGAGCTTTGCGGAGCTTGGCCACCGGATCGCTGGTGGGCAGAAATTCCATCGCAACCATGCGATCGTACTTCAGCTCGGCCAGCTTCTTATAGATATTGCCGTAATTGATTTCTCCCGTGCCGGGCTCATGACGGCCGGGCACGTCGGCGATATGCACCAGCCCCGTATATTGGATATTCTTTTCGAGTTTTTCGATGAGGTTGCCTTCAGCAATCTGCTCATGGAAGAAATCGTCCAGGAACTGCACCTGCGGATGATTCACGGCGCGGATAATTTCGAAACCTTCTGCCACGGAGGTCAGGTAGTACTTGGGATTTTCTTCCGGGTCGATATTTTCAAGCAGCAGGCGAACAGGCTGGCCGTTGATCTGCTTGCCTTCGATGATGGAAGCGGCGCGCTTGAGGCCTTCGATACAGCTCTCGTGCTGTGTTTCGCGCGGCATGCCAGGCACTACATTGCCGGACATTACGATGCATGCTGGGCAATCAAGCTTTTCCATGATTGGCAGCTCGTTGCGGACGTCAGCAAGCATCGCATCGCGGTCGGCTGGATTCCCGATAGCGTGACGAAGTCCGGCGGTGGTATCGAAATTGATGCCGAGTTGCTTGCGCCTGGCGTTATAGCGGGTGAACTCGCTATCAGACCATTTCTTGTACTCGCCGACAAGTTCCACGTTCGTGTAACCGGCTTCGACTACCTTTTCGAGGCGCTGCTCGAAAGGAAGATCTCTGAAAACAGTCCAAAGCATGACCGAGATCTTGAACGGCGCAATAGCCGGGTTGTCCTCGGCTGCCGATGCTCCTGCAACAGTTGCGGCTCCAAGCGCTGCGCCAGCCAGATCCCGGGAAAACGCTCGACGATTCAACATATGCTCCGAATCATATCTCGGAGCGCCAGCCACGTCATCATAACCTTTGCCTGATCTGATACGATCTTTTAGCGTTTGATGAACAAGAGAACCTTTCTGCGTCTGTTCTCGAGCGCCCTCGCGGGCTCTTTCATGAGGCCGCTCTCTATGCTCGAGGCGGAGCCAAGGCTGACCAACTGGGCCGGCAACATCGTTTATGGGACCGAGCGTCTGCGGGAGGCTGCGTCGCTCGATCAGATTCAATCCATTCTCCGGTCGGAAAGCAAATTGAAGGTGCTCGGCACGCGTCATTGTTTTAATTCCATTGCCGACAGCGATCACGCGCTTCTATCGCTCAAATCGATGCGGAAGATTGAGCTGGATGCGGCCGCACACGCCGTCACGGTAGAAGCCGGCGTAACTTACGGGCAACTGGGGCCGTATCTCGATAGCAAGGGATTCGCGTTGCACAATCTGGCTTCGCTCCCGCACATTTCAGTCGCCGGAGCGTGTACTACGGCAACGCATGGCTCGGGTGAAAAGAACCCTAATCTCGCTGCTGCTGCGTCCGCTCTCGAGATGGTGACTGCCGCGGGCGACGTGGTGAAGCTTTCGCGTCAGGCTGACGGCGACGAGTTCCGCGCGGCAGTAGTCGGACTCGGCGCACTCGGTGTGATCACTAAAGTCACGCTCGACATCGAGCCCACCTATATGGTGCGGCAGTACGTGTACGAGGACCTGCCGCTCGCGCAAGTGAAGAGCTATTTCGAAGAAATTCAGGCCAGCGGTTACAGCGTCAGTTTGTTTACCGACTGGCAGAACCAACGGATCAGTGAGCTCTGGATCAAGAGCCGGGTCAATGCCGGGCAGACTTACACTCCGCCGAAAGAATTCTTCGGCGCCAAGCTGGCGACTCGAAACCTGCATCCCATCGAAGCGCTTTCGGCCGAAAATTGCACCGAACAGATGGGCGTGCCCGGGCCCTGGTATGACCGGCTGCCTCATTTCCGCATGGGCTTTACGCCGAGCGCAGGGAAAGAACTTCAATCGGAATACCTCCTGCCACGGCAGCATGCGGTAGAGGCCATCCTGGCGGTCGAGCGGTTGCGCGATCACATCAGTCCTCATTTGCTGATCACCGAGATCCGTACCATCGCAGCCGACGATCTCTGGATGAGCACCTGCTATCGGCGGCCCAGTGTCGCCATTCATTTCACCTGGAAACAGGACTGGCCGGCCGTCCAGCAAGTGCTTCCGCTCATCGAGAGGGAGTTGTCGCCGTTTCGGCCGCGGCCCCACTGGGGCAAGCTGTTCACGATGGCTCCGGCCGAGCTGCAATCTAGGTATGAAAAGCTCGACGATTTCGTGAAACTGGCGTCGAAGTACGATCCGAAGGGCAAATTTCGCAACAATTTTCTAAACACGAATCTGTTTACAACTTGAAGCATGCCGGAGCTGCCGGACATCGCTGCCTACCTTCACGCGCTTGAGCCGCGCATTGTGGGTCAGCGCCTCCAGCATGTGCGCCTGCGAAGCGCGTTCTTGCTGCGAACCGTACAGCCGCCGATAACAGATGTCGAAGGCTGCACTGTGCGCGAACTGCGGCGCGTCGGCAAGCGCATCGCAATCGGATTAGAGAACGATCTCTGGCTGGTGCTTCACTTGATGATCGCCGGCCGGCTACATTGGCGTCCGCTCGGGGCAAAGCTGGCTGGCCGCAACAATTTGGCGGCGTTCGATTTTTCGAGCGGCTCTCTGGTGCTCACCGAGGCTGGGGCAAAGCGTCGCGCATCGTTGCATATCGTCAAGGGCGAGGAAGGTCTGCGCTCCGTCGACCCGGGCGGCATTGAAATATTCAGCAGCGATCTCGATGCCTTTCGCGCTAGCTTGATGCTCGAAAACCGCACGCTCAAAAGGGCTCTCACCGACCCGCGCCTGGTAAGCGGCATCGGGAACGCGTATTCGGATGAGATCCTGCACGCAGCGCAAATGTCTCCCATCACGCTCACTCACAAGCTGGCATCGCAGGAATGGGAAAGGCTCTTCGATGCGACGCGCGACACGCTCCGAATCTGGATGGATCGCCTCTGCGCGGAAGCCGAGACTAACTTCCCCGAGAAAGTAACTGCATTTCGCAAAGATATGGCGGTTCACGGACGCTATGGCGAACCTTGCCCAAGATGCGGAGAAAAGATCCAGCGCATTCGCTACGCGGACAACGAAACAAACTACTGCGCTCGATGCCAAACGAATGGGAAAATTCTCGCGGATAGAAGTCTGTCGCGGCTCCTGCGCTCGGACTGGCCGCGCACTCTCGAAGAGCTGGAAGATCTGAAGCGGCGCTAGGGCGGCGCTGAATGTCGCAGCCCTTCGCCCAACGCTCCCTGATTCTGATGCATGCACGCGCGCGATAACCGCGGCGCTTCAAAGAACTGCGATCAGCGCCAGAAGTAAAGCCGGCGGCATCACCAGCGCTCCCCACTTGAGGAAGTCCCAAAACGTAACGTCGAGACCTTCGCGCCGGATCGCAATCAGCCACAGAATGGTTGCAAGCGATCCGGTCACAGATAGATTAGGGCCGAGATCCACTCCCACCAACAGCGCGTCGCGTAGCGGTCCCGCGGCATGCGCGGATTTAACGGCCGCAGCCGTAATGAGTCCGCTTGGGAGATTGTTCATCAAGTTAGATAGCACCGCGACCCCGAAGCCGGTGCCCAGCACGCCCCCGGCAAGCGGCCAATGTCGCATGGTGGCCAGCGCTTGAACCGCGTGTTTCAGCGCTCCTGCACCGTTCAGCGCTTCAACAATAATGAAAAGTCCGGCCACAAGCGGCAGCACGCTCCAGGAAACACCGGTCGCGATATCGTTCCATAGGCCTCGGTCGCGGAAGGAGATGACCACGGCGACTACAAGGCCGGCAGCGCAGGCGGGTGCTCCCAGATCCACGCCGAAACCCGAAGCGGTTATCAAGACGACCGCAAGAAAGGCGATTCCATACAATGCCAGCTTTCCCTCCGGACGAAGCGGCGCGCTTTCAGAATCTCCCCTTACACGCTGGTTCAGATATCTCGCTGCCACGCCGCGCAGAACCAGAAACGTGACCGTGATAGAGGCGATGGACGCAAGCCCAAACGTGGCCAGCCAGGTCTTGAGCGGCGGCATTCCCCCGCCATAGACGACCAGATTCGCAGGGTTCGAGAGCGGCAGAACGAAGCTGGCTGCGTTCGCGATAAAGGCGCAAATAAGTAGATACGGAAGAGGATCGGCTTCGGCGGCTCGAACAGCGGCCAGTACAGCCGGAGTAAGTACGACCGCAGTTGCGTCATTGGAAAGAAATACCGTGACCACTATCCCCACCAGATACACGAGCAAGAACAATCGTCCCGGCGATCCCCTCGATGCTCGCACGGCGTGGACCGCCACCCAGTCGAAGACTCCGGCGCGGCGGGCAAGTTCCGAGATGATCATCATGCCGGTGAGGAACAGATAAACATCCGTGCCCTTGGCGGCTGCGGCGCCCGCATCGCCCCATGAGATCAGGCCGCAAATTATCAGCAAACACGCGCCCGCAACAGCCCAGATCGCTTCCGGCCACCCTTTAGGCCGGATAAGCACCAGCCCGATTGACGCGAGCGAGATGAGCCAGACAATGGCGGAGTGCAAGTTTCCGGCGAGCATGTGCATGGCTATCTGGAATCCGCTACTTGATCTCCCGGCCAGCCACTCCGTTTGCCTTGGTACCCTGTGTCTTCACCCAAACTTCCAAACGAGGGAACACTGTGCAAGTAGTTGCCGGAGTGGATCTTGGCGGAACTGCCATCAACTATACCTTCTTAAACGCGCAAGAGGAGTTCCTCATTGACGCCCTATGCGAGCATCCTGCCCGTTCGAAGGAGGGTCCCGAAATTTGCCTCAACCAGATCGCCGCCGGCCTCGAAATCGCGGCCCAAAGAGCCGGTCTCCATCCCGAAAATATCGCCGTCATCGGCCTCGACACTCCCGGTCCAGCCAGTGCCACTGGCGTATTTAGCGCCCGCGGTTCGACAAACTTTGTGCATGCCGATTGGGCCGGTTTTGATATCCGCCGCAATGTCGCCGATAAGCTCGCCAGACCCGTTACTTATCTGAATGACGGCAATGCGGCCGCCCTTTGGGGTCACTTTGTCCTTTTCGGCGCCAGTAACAGCGCCACCTCCATCTCGGCAATCGTCGGCACCGGTCTCGGCGGCGGCGTCATTATTAATGGCTCGGTCGTTGAAGGCCGCCGTGGATTCGGCGGCGAGTTGGGCCACGTCCTCATCCCCTATCAAAGCATCCAGGGCATACGTGACCTGCAGCCTCTATGTAACTGCGGGCGGTCCGGAGACCTGGAATCGCTCTGCTCCCTCACCGCCATCGAGAGATGCCTCTTGCCCTTTTTCCTTCGCACTCATCCCGGCCACCAACTCGCTCAAATCGGCGATCTGCGGCAGGCCGCCAAGCTGGTTCGCGGCCTGGCGGAAAATGGCGACCCCCTGTGCAAAGACATCTTCCGCGTGCAGGCCCACGCGCTCGGGCTGTTCTTCGACGCCATGATCAATACCTTCGACCCCGATGCGCTGCTGGTCGGCGGTGGCGCGCTGGAGACCAGCCAGGACTTTCAACGCTGGTTTCTAGGCGAAATTCGCGCCGGTATGCCCACTCAGCGCCAAGAGCAAGCAGCCATCCCCATTCACGTCATGCCGAATGGAGACACCGCCAGCGCCCGCGGAGCTGCCATCGAAGCACTCAAGTTTGCCCGCGCCAACGGCCTCGTCTAGGCTGTATTACGGTGCAACTTACTCCAACTTAAAAGCTTTCCCATTAACGCCCACCCCGCGCGTTATTACTTTGTAAGCAACAATCTAGTACATTTCCCTCTAACTCCCAGCTATTGTCGAAACCAGAGGGTCTGTTCTCGGTCGTTCCGACTTCAAATGAAGCGCACAGGCCGATCGGTGGCCGTTGTGCGCGATTAAGGTTTGGGAGGAAATATGAAAATCCATTCTCGCGCGATTATCTGCTTCTTGTTTGGACTCGCCTTTTTCTCTACTCACGCTTTAGCCCAGTCGACCAGCGGTAATCTGGCCGGTAACGTATACGATCCGGCCGGCGCTACGGTTCCGGATGCCACCGTTATCGCCCACAACATCGCCACCGGAGTGGACACCAGGACAACCTCCACGTCCTCGGGTGACTTTCGGTTCGAGAACCTTCTCGTCGGAACGTACTCGATCGTCGTCACCGCCCCGGGATTCACTAAAGCAGAGGTGAACAATGTCGCTGTCCGGCTTAATGAAACCGTCACGACCAACGTAAAGTTAGCCATCGGTAAGGCGACCACGACCGTTGAAGTGGCTGAAGCTGCCGTGCCCATCGATACCACCACCGCTCAAGTGCAGACCGCCTACGACACCAAGGAGATCGCCGATCTACCCTCCGCGAGCGGAGGTCAACTGGGTAGCGGCGTGATCAATCTTTCGCTATTGAACGCCGGTGTCACCAGCAGCGGCGGCGCCGGATACGGTACCGGGCCTTCCGTTGGCGGCCAGCGCCCGACCAATAACAGTTTCACCATCGAAGGCATCGATAACAACACCTTGTCTGTGACCGGCCCGATTGTCACTATTCCGAATGATGCTGTCTCGGAATTCAGCGTCCTGCAAAATCAATTTTCGCCCGATTTCGGTCACTCCTCAGGTGGCCAGTTCAATCAGGTGGTAAAGAGCGGGACCAATCAGTATCACGGCATGCTCTATGAGTACTTTCAGAACCGTGACCTGGATGCTGCCGATAATCTCGACTTCGTTCAAGGCAATCCCCTGCATCCCCGTTCGGATAATAATCGTTTCGGCGGTAACTTCGGCGGCCCAATCAAGCGTAATAAGTTGTTCTTTTTCGGAGACTACGAGTACAACCCGGTGGGCGCTGCGAACAGTACTGGTTACTATGCGCCAACCGCCGCGGGTTATGCCACCCTAGCCGCGTTGCCAGGCATCAATCAGAACAATCTTGCGGAATACAAAAAGTACTTGGGCGTGGCGCCCGCGGCTGCAACAAACTCCGCCACCCTGCCCTTTGGATCTCCCGTTCTCGTGGCCCCAGGTCCCGGCAGCACGAGAGCTTGGGAACTGGTGTGTTCGCGCCGGGTGCGAGCGGCGCCATCAGCGTTCCGGTAGGGGCAATCGGGTCGTCCCTTCCCGCGTTCGCCAATTACGAATATGCCGTCGGATCCATCGATTACAACATTTCAGACAGGGACTCACTGCGCGGGCGCTTTGTACTCAACCGCACTGGCGTCATCGATACTGCGGGCTTTCCGTCGGTGTTCTTCGGCGTCCTGCCGGCGAACTCTTATCTGGCTACCCTTTCTGAATATCACACCTTTACGCCCACTCTGATCAACGAATTCCGCCTTGGCTATAACCGCCTGAATGCGACCTCGCCACTGTTTGGCGGTCAGTCCTTTCCGGGGCTCGATGCATTTCCCAACATTGACGTCTACGAGCTGAACGCCGCCTATGGGCCTAATCCGAACGCGCCTCAATACACCGTTCAGAACCTCTATCAGCTCACCGACAATTTGACCTGGACGAAAGGAACCCACAGCCTGAAATTTGGCTTCGATGGCTGGAGCGCCATCTCGCCCTCAAGTTTTACACAGCGTTCGCGCGGCGATTATGAATGGAGTTACCTTTCAGATTACTTATACGACAACACTCCCGACTTTCTCGCGCAGCGCGGCCTCGGCAATGTTACTTACTATCAAAATCAACAACTCTTCGGTTTTTACGGAAACGATTCCTGGAAAGTGAGGCCCAACCTGACCGTTAACCTCGGACTCCGCTATGAATACCTCACGGTTCCGCTCAGCGAGAATACACAAGACCTGAATGCCAGCGCCAGCGTGCCGGGGCTCATCGAGTTCAAATCGCCCACCACCCAGAAAACGGACTTTATGCCGCGCGTTGGTATCGCGTATTCGCCGGGAACCAGTGGCAAGACTTCCATTCGCGCAGGCTTCGGCATCACTTACGATATCTTGTACGACAATCTCGGAACGCTTAGCTTACCTCCGCAACTCAGCACCACCGTGGACGTAACCGGATCACCCGCAACTGGCTTTCTCGCCGGGGGCGGCATCCCGGCGAATACCGCGGTCGCGCCGCCGGAGGGCGCTGCGGCTCGCGCTGTCACTTCAGGCTTCATCCCGAATCAGCAACGCCCCGAAGCCTACAACTGGAACTTTGGTATCCAACATCAGTTCGGTGGCAATTACATCTTCGAAACCCGGTACCTTGGCACTCGCGGACTGTTCCTTCCCATTCAGCTCCAATTGAACCGGCAGCCGGTTGTAAACGCATCCAACGCGTTGCCCGTGTTCTTCACTGCCCCCACCCAGGCCACTTTGAATTCTCTGACGAGCACCTTGGCGAATCTTCAAACGCTATCGGCGGGCACTGGCTCTCTTGTTCCGGGCTATGCCGACTCCGGGTTCGACAGTACCATTACCGCCTTCATGCCGCAGGGCAATTCCATTTATCATGGCTGGTCTAACGAACTCAGCAGGCGTTTCTCGAATGGTCTGCAATTCCGCGGATCGTACACCTGGAGCCACAACATTGACGATTCCACCGATGCTCTGAACTCCACCACCTTGGCGCCCAGACGGCCGCAAGATTCACAGGATCTTCGCCCGGAGCGCGCATCGTCATTGCTCGACTATCGTAACCGGATCGTGATGGAGATGATTTACGACGTTCCTTATTTCAAAAACAGTAACTGGTGGTTAAAGAACCTGGCGGGTAACTGGGAAATCGCCCCCGTCTACACTTATCAATCGGGCCAGCACGTCACGCCGCAAAGCACCGTGGACTCCAATCTGAATCATGACACCGCCCCGGACCGGGTGATCATCAACCCTTCGGGTAATCGTAGTCTCGGCACCACTGCGACTCCTCTTACCAACAGCGCGGGCGACACCGTCGCCTACCTCGCTGCGAACCCCGACGCCATGTTTGTCATGGCGCCCGAAGGCACCATCGCGGACGGCGGCCGCAGCCTGCTCAACCTGAATCCGATCGACGATATCGATCTGACGGTGGCAAAACGGTTTACCATTACCGAGCGCTTTAGACTCGAATTCTCGGCACGCGCCTTCAATATCTTCAACCATCCCCAGTATGTAGGCGGATATGTCAACGACGTGCATCCCTTCGGCCCCGGCGGCGGAGGATACGCGCAGGGCACATCGCTCGGAGATTTGGCGCGCAGCACCATCACGCCCGGCTCGAGCATCTTCGAACAGTGGAGCCAGGGATTTTCGAGTAACCCGCGGCAGTTGACCCTCGCTCTTAAGCTGATTTTCTAGCCGCCTCCCAAGCGTGCCGTCGCGTTTCACGACAATCTTGTTGCGAAACGAGACACAATTTGCGGGCGTAACACAACATCGGCCATCTTTGTTGTGTTGCGCCCGTCTTATGCATAGCTCACCGGTTGGCATTCGCCTTGCTCCTCTAACATCCATCCGGAATCCCATGTCGCAGGCCGCGTATAACCCGCATCACGCATCGCCCCGCTCAGCCCGCTTCGGCCCCTTCGAACTGAGCCTGGAAACCGGCGAGCTGCACAAGCACGGTGTGCGCGTGAGGTTGCAACATAGGCCGTTTCAGATTCTCGCCGCCTTGGTCGAATCTCCCGGCCGCCTGGTCACACGGGAAGAGCTCCGCACCCGGCTCTGGTCTTCAGATGTTTTCGTCGATTTCGAAAGCGGGCTCAACACTGCGGTCAATCGCTTGCGTCTCGCCCTCGGCGATTCAGCCGAAAACCCGCTCTATGTCGAAACTCTTTCCCGGCTCGGGTATCGCTTCCTTGCGCCCGTCGAAATCACTTACGAAGAACCGGAGCAAATATTCGCCACTCCAACTCCTGCCGTTCCGCCTCCGCTCGAATCGCCTCAACTGAAACCTGAGATTGCGCCCTCGCACCCTCCTGCGCGCCCCATTCGTTTGTGGCTTTCGGCCCTCGCCCTGGCGCTCGTCCTCTTCGCGGTTACTGCCGCCATATTCCTCAAAGGCAATCGGCACGAACCCTCCTTTAATCGCCTCACGTTTCGGAAGGGCTTCGTCAGCCAGGCTCGATTTATTCCCAATACCGGCCGGATCGTCTACAGCGCGGAATGGAACGGCGCCCCCAGCCGCCTCTTCTCGCTCTCTACTGATCGCCGCGAATCCAAAGACCTCAACCTCACAGACGCCTGGCTCGCCGGCATCGCTTCTCCCACCGAGGTCGGCCTTTTCATCAGGCCCGGTAACGGCGACCCGCCTCTGCTTGAAACTGCCTCGCTCTCTGGCGGTGCGCCCCACCCCATCGCCGGCCATGTTAGAAACGCCGATTGGGGGCCTAACGCCTCGCTCGCGCTCCTTACTGCGGTCGGCTCCACTTACACCGTCGAGTATCCTCGCGGCCACAAACTTTATCAGTCTTCTCAGTGGATCAGCGATCTGCGCGTGTCGCCCGACGGTAGCCACGTCGCCTTCGCGGAGCATCCAGTTCCCATGGACGATACGGGACAGGTAACCGTCCTCGATTCCGCTACCGGGAAAAGCCGCGTTATGAGTCAGAGTTGGGGATCGCTCGAAGGTTTGGCCTGGAATCCTTCCGGTCGTGAGGTTTGGTTCACTGCTGCTCGCTCGGGCGTCGAAAAATCTCTTTGGGCCCTCAACCTCAACGGTCAAACGCGCCTGGTATCGCAGAGTCCCGGCGGCCTCGAACTGCTCGACATCTCCCCATCCGGCCAGCTCTTGATCACTCGCAGCAATGAACATATGACCATGTTCTTGGGCGACCTGTCTCATTCCTCTGAGCAGGACATTTCGTGGCTCGATTGGTCTCGCGCGACTGCCATCAGCGCGGATGGCAACGTCATTCTGTTCGATGAAAGCGGTTCCGGTGGCGGCGCTGCCTACAGCCTTTTCATCTATCGCCGCGGCTCTTCGTCTCCGGTGCGCATCGGCTCCGGGCGCGCCATGGACTTATCGAGCGACGGCCGCTGGGCTCTCGCCCAGGATGCCGCCGATCCAACCAAGCTCACCGTCGTCTCTGTCGAGAACCACGCCGCCATCCCGATACCCTCCCATAATTTCGTTTACCGCTGGAGCAAATTCTTTCCCGACGCTCAACAAATCCTTTCCTCCGGCCATTTCCCCGGCAAGCCGGAGGGCATCTACCACCAGCGCCTCAACGAGGCTCCGCAGCTCGTCAATTCGCGCCTGCAGCTTGCCGACGCCGTCATTGATCCCACCGGTCATCTGGCGGCCGGTGTCAGCGATAAATGCGAAATCACCATCTTGGATCTGGCCAATGGGCATACCCGCGCCATTACACTCAACAAAATGGCTTACCCGGTCGTCTTCCTGGACACTGGCCAGGTTCTAACCCGCAGCGTTGCGAATAAAGTGATCACGCTCGATTCGCTCGACATCAAAACTGGCCTCTTACGCCTGTTCCGGCGCATCGAACCCTCTGACCCCACGGGCCTCGCGGTAACCTTCCCCATGCAGATGGCCCGCAATCTTCAAAGCTACGTCTATTCGCGTCTGTACAGTTACTCCGACCTGTTCCTCGTTTCCGGTCTGCCTTAACCTACGAAACTCTTCGTTGACACTACGAATACTTTCGTAGTAGACTGTCTTCGTGGCGCAACCGCCGAAACCAACCAGTGCTGAGCTGGAGATTCTCCGCGTGCTTTGGCTCCGCGGCCCCTCCACTGTTCGCGAAGTGCACGATGTGCTTGCCGAGTCCAAAAACATGGGCTACACAACGGTGCTCAAATTGCTCCAGATCATGACGGCAAAGGGCATGGTCAAGCGCGACGAAGATTCTCGCGCCCACATCTACGAGGCGCGGCAGCCTGCTGATAAGACCAAGCGCCAGCTCGTCGCGGATCTTCTGCAACGCGCCTTTTCTGGTTCCGCGAGCGATCTCATGCTGCACGCGCTCTCTGGCGCCAAAACGTCCCGAAAAGAAATTGAAGAGATTCGCCGCATGCTCGACGAGTACGAAAGGAAGGCAAAATGACGGATGCATTCTCGTGGTTGCCGCCCGGGACGGTTCAAGTTCTCGGCTGGACTCTCGTGCATTTCCTTTGGCAAGCCGCCGCTTTGGCCCTGCTGTTCTATGTCGTCACCGCCTTCTCCCGCCGGCCGCAAACCCGTTACGCGACCGCCGTCGTCACTCTCCTGCTCATGGCTCTCTGTCCTCTTGCCACCTTCGTGTTTCTTGACTCTCGCTCGCACGCAGCCTTGGGCCCCGCCATCGCCAGCGCGTTCGAAAGCATCCCAGTTGTGGCAACCTCCTCCGCTTCTCTCAGTCCGCAAAATAGCGCCGCCCTCCATGTTTCCATCGACTGGCTCAGTTGGTGCGTCTTTTTCTGGTTCCTCGGCATCGCGATTCTAGCGACCCGCGCCTTGGGCGGCTGGATCTTGGTCGAGCGGCTTCGGCGCGAAAAAATCGAGCCGCTCGCGCACGCTCTTCACGACCGCTGCCTCGCCTTGCAGCAGCGCGCTCAAGTCTTTCAACGCGTCCGCTATTTCCAATCGAGGCTAGTGAATTCGCCCGCTGTAATCGGCTGGTTCCGGCCCATCGTCCTGCTGCCTGTCACCGCTCTCACCGGGCTCTCGCCGCAACAGCTCGAAGCTGTCATCGTTCACGAGCTTGCCCACATCAAACGCCTCGACTGCTTCGTGAATCTCTTTCAAATCGCTGTCGAAACTGTGCTCTTCTACCATCCCGCCGTCTGGTGGGTCAGCCGCTGCGTTCGCGTTGAGCGTGAAAATTGCTGCGACGATATCGCCGTCTCGGTGTGCGGAAACGTTACCGAATATGCCAAAGCGCTCTTCGTAATAGAGACCTGGCGCGCCACGCCGGCCATCCTCCTGGCTGCCAACGGCGCTTCCTTGAAATCGCGAATCGCCCGCCTCATTGGCTTCAATATCATCGCTCGCAGCAGTATCCCTCGCGCCGGACTCGCAGCCCTTGGTGTGCTCTGTGCCGCTGGCGTCTTGCTCGCGGGCTCCGCCTTTCATTCCACGTTCACGCCTCCTCTGCCGCCTGCGCCGCCTTCCGCTCCCAGCATTGTCGTCCCCGCCGCTCCCGAGAACCCGCCGCCACCCCCGCCCCCTATGACTGCACAGGACGCCCGTGCGCCAGAGCCACCAGCTCCTCCCTCGGAGCCGCCACCGCCTCCGGAAGCCCCCACCAGCGGCTCTTACATCGACGATCTCCATTCCGCCGGACTCACCAATTTCAACGTTGACCAACTTATCGCCCTCAAGATTCAAGGCGTCACGCCCGCCTATGTCCGCGCCATTCACGATGCCGGCTTCACTCCTACCATCGACCAGCTCATCGCTATGCGCATTCAACGTGTCACGCCGGAATATGTGCGCGCGCTGAAAGACGCCGGCCTGCACCCCACCATCGATCAGCTCATCGCCATGCGCATCCAGCGCGTCACCCCGGAATACATTCATGCCCTGCAAGCGGCCGGTTTCGCCAATCTCACCATCGACCAATACATCGCCGCACGGGTGCAGCGCATCACGCCTGAATTCATCGAGAAAGTGCGCAGCCATGGCTTTACAAACCTGACACTCGATCAATTGCTCGCCCTCAAATACGCTCACGTCTTTTAACCCGGAGGTTACAAATGTATCTGCGTGTGTTTTCCCTGTTTACCCTATTAACAGCAACCGCGGCTGTCTTGCCGGCGCAAGTCATCAAAGGTGAGTGGACGCTCGGCCGCTCCGGCGAGCCCGCCAAAGTGCGGTTCTCCCTTCAAAGTTCCTGGGACGGTGACAATCACTACAGCAGCACATCGGACTGGAACGCAAGCGACCTCCACGGGCTCGACCTTGCCAACACAGTCCGTCACGATGTCCGCTTTACGATCTCGCGCGACGCCGGCCAAATCGAATGCGAGGGCTTCTTGAAAGACGGCGAAGGCGCCGGCCTTTTCACCTTCAATTCCGATCCGCGGTACACCGCCCAGATGGCCGCCGCCGGTTTCCCCGGCATCACCGCCGATCGCCAGTTCGCCTTCGCTCTGCATGATGTGAGCGTCGCGTTCGCGCAGGAAATGAAAAACCTTGGCATTCAGGATCTCGATGCCGGCAAGCTCATCGCATTCCGCATTCACGGGGTCACCCCAGACTTTGTCCGCAGCCTCCGCGCTGCCGGTGTGAACGCGCTTGCTGCCGATAGGCTCATCGCCTTCCGCATTCATGGCGTCTCTCCGGATTTCGTCCAAGACCTGCGCGCGGCCGGCATCGACGTCACCGACGCCGATAAGCTCGTCGCCTTCCGTATCCACGGCGTCTCTCCCGATTTCGTCCGAGACCTGCGCGCGGCCGGCATCGACGTCACCGACGCCGACAAGCTCGTCGCCTTCCGTATCCACGGCGTCTCTCCGGATTTCGTGAAGGATCTGCAGCACCTCGGCTATGCGCATCCGGATTCCGATCAGTTGATCGCACTCCGCATTCATGGGGTCACACCTGAATACATCGAGGGTCTCCGTTCCCACGGCATGCGCGACGTAACACTAGACCAGCTAATCTCTCTTCGCATTCACGGCATCAACTAACCGTTACAATTTCGTCGAGTCTAAGCACAATGACCACTCGCCGCGCACCGTGAGCTTCGGATGACTTCCCTCTCGAACGATTTCGCCTATGCCCTCCGCGGCTTTCGCCGCACGCCGCTCTTCACCACCGTCGCAGTCGTCTCGCTGGCCTTCGGCATCGGTGCCAACACCGCGATTTTCTCGCTCCTCGATCAGGTTCTGTTACGGCGGCTGCCCGTCAAAAATCCCGATCAACTCGTCCTCCTCACCACCCACGGCAGCCATTACGGCAACAACACAGGCGGCAACGCTCTTTCATACCCGATGTACAAGGACTTTCGCGATCACAACCAGGTCTTTTCTGGCCAGGCCCCTTCGGGCCAGGTCTTTTCTGGGATGTTTTGCCGCTTCCCCCTTTCGGCCAGCCTTGGCTACCGAAATCGAACCGAGCGCGTCCCTGCCGAGCTCGTTTCGGGAACTTATTTCCCCGTGCTCGGTGTGGGCGCTGCCATTGGCCGCACGTTCACACCAGACGACGACCGCTTGCCCGGTGCCCATCCCCTTGCCGTGCTCAGTTACAGCTTTTGGAAGACCCGCTTTGCCTCCCGCCGCTCCGTTCTCGGCAAGACCGTGGTCATCAACGGCCGCAACATGACCGTCATCGGTGTGGCTCAACCGGGCTTCGACGGTGTCGAGCTGGGACACGCATCCAAAGTCTTCGTCCCCATGATGATGAAGGCGCAGATGACGCCGCTTTGGGACGCGCTAAACGACCGGCGCTGGCGCTGGGTGAACGTTTTCGGCCGCCTCAAGCCCGGCGTCACCAAAGCGCAAGCCAGAGCATCGCTGCAGCCCTTCATGCACAGCATGCTGGAGATGGAAGTGAAAGAGGCTGCCTTTCGAAATGCCTCTCCCTATGACAAGCAGCAGTTCCTGAAATCCTGGATCGATGTGTTGCCCGGCGGCCAGGGCCGTTCCTATCTTCGCGAGCAGCTAACCACACCGCTTTGGGTGCTGGTCGCAATTACAGGGACGGTCCTTTTGCTCGCCTGCGCAAACATCGCTAATTTATTGCTTGCACGCGCCACGGCCCGCCAACGCGAGGTCGCGACTCGGCTTGCCATCGGCGCCAGTCGCGCAAGAATCATTCGCCAACTGCTGGTGGAAAGTCTGTTGCTCTCCGCTTTAGGCGCCCTGCTCGGCACGGCGCTTGCCTTCCTCGCCGATGGTCTCCTGCTGGCGGCATTTCTAGGCTCCGAATCCGGCACCATCAACATCTCTGCCGCGCCTGACCTGCGCATCCTCGCCTTCACCTTCGGAGTCATGCTCGTAACAGCCCTGCTCTTTGGCCTTGTGCCCGCCTTGCAGGCCTCGCGTCCGCAGGTCGCCGGAACTCTCAAGGAGCAATCTGGCTCGGTTCTGGGTGGAAATGTGCGCGCCAGGAAAGTGCTCGTCGCCGTGCAGGTCGCGCTCTCGCTCCTGCTGCTCATCGGTGCCGGACTCTTCATGCGAACTCTCGCCAACTTGCGCAATCTAGGCCCTGGCTTTCCCGTCGAGCGCCTCATCGGCTTCGATCTCGATCCCTCGCTCAACGGTTACACGCCGCAGCGCTCGAAAATCTTTTACCAGCGGCTCACGGATGATATCGGCGCCATTCCTGGCGTGAAATCCGTCGCCTTGGCTGCCCAGCGGATTCTCGAAGACAACGAGTGGGACAGTTCCATGACGGTCGAAGGCTACCAGGCGAAAGCGGGCCAGCAACCCGAACCCTTCATGAACGATATCAGCCCTAACTACTTCGCCACCCTTGGTGTGCCGATCCTCGCCGGCCGCGAGTTCACGATCAAAGACACCGCGGAGGTGAAACATTTTCCTGAGCCCGACGGCTGGGTTCCCACCACCGTGATGATCAACGAAAGCTTCGCGAAAAAATACTTCGCCGGCCGAAACCCGCTCGGCCTTCATCTCGGTTACGGCTCCGATCCCGGAACCAAGACCGACATGGAAGTGATCGGCATCGTGAAAGATATCAAGTACACCAATCTGCGCGACAAGATTCCTGCTCAAGCCTATCTGCCCTACCAGGCGGAACACCTCGTCTCGGGCATGACCGTCTACGTTCGGACCAGTCTCGACCCGCAACAACTGATGCCAATCATCCGGCAGAAAGTTCGGGCCCTCGATGCCAACGTCCCGGTATATGCCCTGCGCAGCACCGAAGAGCAGATCGATCTCTCGCTGCGCAATGAGCGCCTGATCGCCAGCTTGTCCTCGGTGTTCGGCCTGCTCGCGACGCTTCTCGCAGTGATCGGGCTCTACGGCGTCATGGCCTATGCAGTCGCCCGCCGCACCCGTGAAATCGGCATCCGAATGGCGCTCGGCGCGATTCAGGGCAACGTAATTTGGATGGTCATGAAAGACGTCTTCATCGTCATCACCGTTGGCGTCTGCGTCGCCTTGCCCGCCGCCATAGCCTTGAGCACGGTGGTGCGCAGCCAGCTCTACGGCCTCGCCCCGGACGATCCCCTCACCCTCGCGCTCTCGACCCTTGTGTTGGCCTCGGTCGCCTCGCTCGCCGGCTTCATCCCCGCACTTCGCGCCAGCCGCGTCGATCCCACGCGCGCTCTCCGCTACGAATAATTCACACAGCTACACGAACGGATTCCGAACCCGCACTGTCTCATAGCGCTGCCCATTGTTCAAATCCTCGCTCCACAAAATCGAACATCCCAGTTCGATTGCGCTGTTGATAATCAGCGCATCCCACCAACTCGTCTTGTACCGCCGGTGCAGCCTTACCGCGCGCAACAGATCCGCGTGTGCCGGTCGATGAATGCTCCAGCCACTCAGATCGCCTATTATTCGTTCAGCCTCTTCGCTCTTCCTGCCCAACTTTTGGGTCGCCACGGCGTAGAACTCCGAGAGAACCTGCATACTCAAGGCCCCGACTCCATCTTCGACAAGACGCGTCAGTAACTCCGCCGCCACGTTATGCTTCACCCCTGCTTTGCCATCGTGTGCGTAAATCAGGATATTCGTATCGATGAATTCAACGCTCATGAATCTCGTCACGAGTCCAGGTGATCTTCCCGCCGGTGCCCCAATCCGGCGCATTGCGAATGCCCTCGAGGAAGCGCCGCTTCGCGCTTTCTCTAGGGTCGTCATGATTCAACAACCCCTCTATCGCATCCGTCATGACTCTACTCATGGATTGATTTCGCTCGGCCGCATAAACTCGAAAGCGCCGCAGCAGAGGCTTGGGAAGGCTCAACGTCACATTTTGATGCTCTTTCACGTGTTTAAGTGTATCACGTGTTCACGTGATCGCTGGTTGCGGGGCAAGAAGCGCTGCCGCCCGTGCCTTCGCCGCCCAACTCGGCGTCCGCTCTAGCTCTTGATCACGCCGTAAGGCCGCATCATCTCGTTATCCTCGTGCTCCAGGATGTGGCAATGCCACACATACCGTCCTGCGTAGCCCTCGAACTTGATGATGATGCGCGTCACCGCTCCCGGCGTCGCCTTCACCGTATCTTTCCACCCCGCCTCGTTCGCATCAGGAGGGAATGCTTCGCCCACATACCGAATCCGTTTGTGAACCAGATACTCGGTCACATCGAATGCCCGCCGATCCAAAATTTGAAACCGCACCAGGTGCAAATGAATCGGATGCGCGTCGTCAGTCAGGTTCACCAAACTCCAGATCTCGGTCGTATCCAGCACCGGATTCTCCGTCACCGGATCCTGCCACCGCTTACCGTTCAGCAAGTGCGTCATCGGCTCAGCCAGAACGTTGTCGTATTCCTCGAGCGTCAACTGCCGCGTCCGAACCGCGCTCGCTTCCTGCCGCGGCTCCACTTCCAAAAACGGCAGCAGCTTCCCATTCACCAGAACCGAGTTCCCGAAAAATTCCGGCACCCATGGCGCTTTGGGCCACTGCGAAGCCGGATAAAACAGCCCTCCATCCGGCTTCAAAAAACGGTCGAACAGCACCAGCGGAATCTCATATTCGCCGCGCGGCAACCCCAGCGCATCCTCCGCCGCATCGCGAATGACAAACAACCCGAACAACCAGCGCAAGTATTCAACCGCGTGATCCCCATCGCGTGATCGTGATAGAACAGCAGCGTCGCATCCTGTGTATTCGGGTAGTGATGCACCGCCGTTCTGCCCGGCGCATACCCAGTTCTCCGGATACCCATCGCTCACCGCCGGCACCCGCCCTCCGTGCAGATGAGCCACCGTCCGCACCTCCGGCTTATCCGCCTCCGCTCCCATCAGGTTGTGATCGATCTGAAGAAAATGTCGCAACGGCAGCCTGTGGCCAGACCATTTGGCTGGCGACCAACAAACCACTCAGCGAAATCGAAAGGAATCCGCGCATTAAGCTCCTCCAGAGGCTAGCCTAGTGGCGGCGTTACATATATATGAAGCCCGTAACAATTCTCATACTTAGGCTGCTACCGTCACTCAGATGGCTGTTAAGGTGAAATCATGACCCTGGAAGCAATCAAGGAAGCGATTGCCTGCCTTCCCGCGACTGATAAAGCTACGCTCGCCACGTGGCTCAACGCCCAGGACGCCCAAGAGTGGGACCGGCAGATGGAAGTCGATTTTTCGGAAGGCGGGGCAGGCACGCCTTTGCTTGCCCAGTGGGACGCCGAGATCAGGACTGGAACTTCGATTCAGCTAGAAGAGTTTCTGGCCTCGCAAGAAGACCACTCACGCAAGCGCAATCCGGGTGAATAACTTACATTCGTTCCTCACCCCATCATTCCGCAAAAACTACGCTGACCTCCCTGAGCAGGTTCGGCGTCTAGCAAAAGAAAAGTACCGCCTATTTCAAAAAGATCCATTTCACCCGTCGCTCCAGTTCCAAGCTAAGGGAGCAGTCTGGACCGTCGCGGTAGGCAGGTCGTATCGTGCCATCGGACGCCGCAATGGTGATGACATCCATTGGGTCTGGATCGGTTCTCACGAAGCCTACAACATCATGCTCCATCGCCTGAAATAACTCTGGAAAAATCTACTCAGAAGCACAGGACTGCGTTACCGTATTCCAGATGGCTGTTTCTTGGCTGCACATCTCCGATTTCCACATCAAAACCGGGGATCCCTACGACCGCAAGGTCGTTCTGGATGCTCTCGTCGAATCGGTCAAAGGGCGCCCACCCATTGATCTGATCTTCGCAACTGGAGACATCGCCCATTCCGGCCAAGCGTCGGAATACAAAATCGCAACCCAATTCTTCGACAATCTCCTCGCCGCCGCCCACCTCAGCAAAGATCGCCTCTACGTCATCCCCGGCAATCACGACATCGATCGCGAAGTCGGAGAAAATTTCATCCGCACCCTCGCCTCCGAAGAGCGAGCCATTACGTATTTCCAGCCCGGAAAACCGAAGCCCCATCTGACGCTCAAGCTCGGTGCCTTCATCGCCTGGCATGACGAATATTTCAGCGGTATCCGTCAATGGCCGCAAGACTCCACCTGCGGCCCGCTCGCTCCCCTCGAGATCAACAAACAGCCTCTCGCCATCCTGCCCATCAACAGCGCTCTCTTCTGCCAAGGCGACGATGACCACAACAAGCTTTGGATCGGCCGCCGTTGTCTCGACGGCGCGATTGAGCTGCTCGCCAAACACGCCAACGCCCTAAAGATCGCGCTCATCCATCACCCCTTCGATTGGCTCCATGAGCTCGAGCGGACCAACATCAAAGCCGCTATCCTCGATAGCTTCGATGTCGTCCTCCGCGGTCATCTCCATGAGACCGAAATCGAGCAATCTGTCTTCGCTGCCGGCGCAGCCTATCAATCACGTAGATGGCCCAATCGCGCCCTCTTCGCCACCTTCGAAAATGGCCGCCTGACCATCCTCCCCACCCGCTACGAGGATTCCCCGCGCCCCGTCTGGACTCTTGATCCCAGCCTCTACCCCGAGCCGCCTTACCAGAAAACCTTCCCGCTCCCGCGCTTTCCACAAACCTCCGCGCCACCCGCCGCAGCTCCTGCGCCCTCTCGTCCGATCCCCTCCAACATCCCGCCCCGCTTCGGCCCATTCGTCGGCCGCGACGGCGATCTCAAAAGAATTGCCGAACGACTCGGCCCCGCCGTGCGCGAAAGTGCCCTCGTCCTTCACGGTCATTCCGGCGTGGGAAAAAGCGGCTTGGCTCTCGAATACGCCCGTCGCAACCGTAGCCGCTACCCCGGCGGCACTTTCTTCTTGAACGCCTCACCCGCTCTTTTGCCCACCGATCTCGCCCGCCTCGGCCAAACCTATTTCGACCTTCATTTCCCACCGGACCTTCCGATCCCGCTCCAAGCTCAACAAACCCTCTCAACCCTCGGCTCCGAGCCCTTGCTCCTCATCTACGACAACGCTGAATCCGTCGGCTCGATCCGCGACTTACTACCGGCCGCCGGCTCGGCTTGCCACCTGCTCGTCACCACCGTCGCCGATCCCTGGGAATTCGATCTACCTACTCTCGAAGTCGAGCCTCTCTCGAAGCCAACCTCCATCGATCTCATCCAAGCTCTCGCCGGCGACGAAGTCGCTCAGGCTTATGGCGAACAACTCGCCGAAACCGCCAGCGGACTTCCCATGCAGATCTGTCCCGCCGCCCGGATGCTCCGCCATGAACGCGACAAAGGCCAGCTAAGCTCCGCGCAGATCACCCTCACCGCCGAAGCCGATCAAAGCTTCCGCGGCGTCTACAACCGATTAGACGCCGATTCCCAACTCCTCCTCCACGCCGCGTTGCAATTCAACCCGCAGCGCATCCTTCGCGATGAACTCTCGGCACATTTGAAAGAAGGCGCAGCCTGGGACGACGCGCAGTGCAAGAAATCTCTCGATGCCTCCTTCGACCTGCATCTCCTCGACGGAACCGCCGAGCTGCGCATGCACCAGCTCTTCGCAACTTTTCTTCAACAATCCACCGTTCCACCCGAACTCGACGAACGCCTGCATGCCATCCGCAGCATCCAAGCCCAACGGCTCGTGCAATACGCTCATAAAGTCGGAGCCAAACCCACCGACGCCGAAGCCGTCTCGAAACTCCTGGCGTTTCCAGTTGACCTCTCACCCTGGCAAGGCGTAGCACCCGCTGCCGACGATGCGCACTCGATCGGATACGCCCTCTTTGAAATCCGCCGATTCGACGAAGCCAGACTCTGGTTCGAGCGCGCTGTCGAGCTGAAGCGAGAACCCGATCCCGAGGGCCGTACGGATCACAACAGCCTCGGGGCAAGTCTCGCCATGATTGGTAGCTGTCTCCGTAACGCCGGTCACTTTGCCCAAGCGAACCACTGGTTTGAGCAGGCGGTTGCTGAGAAGACCCAGGGCGATGCCACCGGGCGCATCAATCACGAAAGCCTCGGGAAGAGCCTTCACCAAGTCGGCTACTGCCTCGTTGAAATGGGCCGATACCAGGAGGCGCGGCTCTGGTTTGAGCGCGCCATCCCAGAGATCGAAAAAGGCGGCCTCGCCGGCCGAGTCAATCACGGATCCCTCGGCGCGAGCCTTCACGAAATCGGTCGCTGCCTCGGCCTGACGCAGCAGTACGAAGAAGCGAAGGCCTGGTTCGAGCGCGCCATCGTTGAGTCCGAAAAAGGCGACCTGCATGGCCTCATCGATCACGAGGACCTGGGCCGTAGCCTCGACTGGCTCGCCATCTGCTACGCCGAAACCGGCAACCTCCCGGAAGCACTCTCGCTATGCGAGCGCGCCATCGAGCAATCGCGCCTCGGCGACGTCCACGGTCGCGTCGACAAATCCAGCCTCGCCGACTCCCTCCGCAATACCGCCTCTCTCCTACGCAAACTCGACCGCATCCCGGAAGCCGAAGCCTACGAAGCCGAAGCCAACCAGCTAGACCCGCCCGAGAGCTAGTTCGTTCGGTAAAACGCACCCTCCTCCCGACGCCCCCCGCGCAATCCTTCGAAAACGGGTATTTCTTAGTGCTTGTGTTTGCAATCAATTCCGCGTTGGGAGCATTTACAAGGTCGGCCGCGGCTACGTTTAGCGAGCGGCGGTTCGGTGAGCGGAGGCTGGGGCCGAACA
>Ga0335075_10001569_pt1 | contig 37498 bp, 41 predicted proteins | sample Lox_Sample_24_FD_206723 | JGI IMG/M metagenome (GOLD analysis project Ga0335075, IMG submission 206723) | Soil microbial communities from Loxahatchee National Wildlife Refuge, Florida, United States - Lox_Sample_2.4 | ecosystem: Environmental > Terrestrial > Soil > Wetlands | place: USA... | reverse complement strand
TTGTGTTCACGAAGCTGTGACCCCAGGTGAGCAGGCCACCGGCGACGACGAGCGCGACGACGACGGCGACGCCGCCGGCGCTGGTGATGATGTCGAAAACCTTGCGAGACATGATTTTCCTCCTCTACACGACTGGACTCAGATTCCTGACTTGACGTCACTCATCATCGTTGTGAGAGAGAGCCGCGCAATCCGCGCTGGTCCGAAGTGGTGAGTGGGGTTACCGCGTGCGGGCGCGGAAAACTACGTAGGCGCGAGCGGCAGCTCGCCGGCCCTTATGCCGCTGAAATCGACTCGGACGGCACTGGCCCAGAGCGAATGATGCGCCGGCCCGTGACCGTCCGGGCTCGAATGCGCACCCAGTGCCTCTTCGTTCCCGGCGCCCACGGGATTACTCCCAGAGCATCCAGGCGCCGGATCTCAGTCCGCTCGGTTACCTCCTCCGCGACACCGGTGATGATCACACTCCACCCCATGCGGAAGGCTTCATCGACTCCATCGATCTCGAACGCAGCTTCACCCGCGTGGAGCACGCCCTGTAACTTCGAGCCGTCGGTTGTGCGGAAGACGACCGACTGTGACCGCTCGTCGAACCTGTAGTTAACGGGGCGGATGACCGGGGCTCCGTCAGAGAGCGCGACGGCCAGTCGCCCGAACCGGCCCGCGGCGAGCAGCCGTAGGCATTCCGCCCGCGACACGTCCAGCATCCCGACCATTGGGCTAAGCCTGGACGAGCTTGTGGTCGAGGGCGTAGCGCACGAGCTCGGCGCGCGTGCCGAGGCGCAGTTTCTGCTGGATGTGCGCCCGGTGGGTCTCGACGGTTCGTACGGAACTCAACGCCTGCCGGGCGTACGCGGGCTCGTCCTGCATCGTCAAGACGACGATCTGGGTCGCTGGGGATTCGGTCCTGATCGTGGGAATGTGCTTGAGCGTCGAGCCCTCGGGCATGTTCAGGTCGAGCACGAGAACGTCGGGGTGGTGCCCGCGCACATACCGGCGAGCATCGTCGAGGGTCGAAGCCTCGGCGACCACCTCAAAGCTGGGCTCCAAGTCGAGAACTTGCCGGAGACCTCGGCGCACCACCGCGTGGTCATCGGCGATGACGACCCGAATCGTCTCGGCCACGGAACTCATCGCAACGCCGCCGTGCCGCGAGCCTCCAGATAGGGCGAGAGGTACTTGGCGGCGATCTTCGCCGGCGGTGACCAGGTTGGCTGCTCGCGAATCGACGAGTCCGACCCATGTCCGCCGGTGACGTGCGCGCTTAGGTAAAGGGGTTGCTCGCCGCCGAGCAGGACAGCGCGGATCTCGGGGTGAAACGGTGCCGGTTGGACGGGCGCACCGGCTACGGCCGCGATCGCGGCTGCCGCGGTGTCCGCTTGCTGCGCGGCGATCCCGCCGTGCTTGACCGGAAAGTCGGTGGCGTCGCCGGCGGCCCAGACGCGCTCGATGCCACGAACCCTGCAGTGGACATCGACCGGGATGAAGCCATCTTGCGTTCCCGCCGAGAGTCCCGGAACGGACGGGCCGAACAGCTGCGGCAGGGCGACCACGCGATCCGCCAGAAGCGTTCGGCCTCCCGGATCAATCGACACCACCCCGGGCCGGTTGATCGTGCAGTGTGCCGAGGGGATCGTCGCGATACCTCGGTCGTCAAGCAGCCGCTTCACGCCGTCGCTGACCGTCGAACCGAACAGCGCCAGCGGCGCCTGCTCGGGCGTCGCGATCGTGATCGAGATCCTCACCCCCATGTCGTACGCACGAGTCGCCGTCATCAAGGCGAGTTCGTAGATCGGGAGTGGCCACGGCAACGGCGAAGGCGCGAGGAACGCGAGCGAGGAGACGTAGCCGCCCTCGATGTCCTGGAGCAGTCCGTGCAGCTGCTCATCGATGTGGTCGTCGTCGACCGTGATCGCGTGGGCGAAGGCAGGACGCAGGTGGGCGCCGAGGGCGATCAGCAAGGCGTCGTATCTGAGCTGCTGCCCGTGCTCGGTGTGGACGACGGAGCGGCCTGGGTCAAGCCACTTGACGGCGTCCGGCACGAGTTCGGCATCGACGTCCCGAGCGATCTCCTCGAGCGAATGGCGCTGCGCCAGTGCGTAGCCAAACGGTTCGCGGACTCGCATCGGCCGGTAGACGAAGTCCGGCTCAGGAGCCAGCAGCGTAATCGCGATGCGGTCCGCGGCCAGATCACGCAGCGCGAGCGCCGCCTCGACGGCGGCGACGCCGCCACCCGCGATCAGCGCGCGAAACGGTTGAGTGGGCGAGGTTGACGAGTTCATACCGGCGAGCCTAGGGTTGGACGGCCGACGTGCCACCGGGGACGCGCCGAAACCTCGTTGCGTAAAACTACGTAGTCAGGCTGACTTGGACTCATCTCTGAGCGCAGTCCTGCCCGGGGCCGGTGAAGCCGCGTCTCGGCTAGCCTGGCCGCACCCGATCAGGAGGAAGAGAGATGGTCAAGCTCGTGGTCTGCTACGGCACGCCGGATGATCCGGCGGACTTCGACCACCACTACTCGGAGACGCACGTTCCACTCGTGCACAAGATCCCGAACCTGCAGCGCTTCGAGCACGGCAGGGTGCTCGGGACCGCGGATGGCACGCCGGCGCCGTACTACTACCTGGCTGAGCTCTGGTTCGACAATCCCGGCGACCTGCAGGCCGGGATGGAAAGCGCCGAAGGGCAGGCGGCCGGGGCGGACGTCGCGACGTTCGCCAGTGGAGGTGCGACGCTGCTGGTCGCCGAAGCCTGATGCAGATCACCCGCAACTCGCTCGAGTCGAACCCCGGGCCGAGCGACTGGTTCACCGGCACCGTGTACCTCGACCCGGTGGCGACGCCGGCGGACCCGTCCCGGGTGGCCGCGTCGAGCGTCCACTTCACTCCGGGCGCCCGCACCGCGTGGCACACGCACCCTTACGGACAGACGATTTACGTGACCGAAGGGGTCGGCCGCTGCCAGCGCCGGGGAGGGCCGGTCGAGGAGATCCGCCCGGGTGACCGCGTGTACTTCGAGCCGGCCGAGCACCACTGGCATGGCGCCGCCCCCAACCGCTTCATGACCCACCTGGCGATCCAGGAGGTGGACGAGACGGGCAGCCCGGTCACCTGGGGCGAGCACGTGACCGACGACGAGTACAACTCCCCGCCCGTCGCTTAACCTTTGGGGTTCCGGGTGACTCAGGCGGCGGCGAGCCATCGGGCGAGAGCCTCCATCGGGTAGTGCCGCGCCGCCTCGGCCAGGATGTAGAAGGTGTCGGGCGGCACGATGGCCTGGAGCCAGTCCGCGTGCGGCCAGCTGCCGTCGGCGAGCTGCTGGGCGAGCAGATAGGCGAGGCCGCGGGCGACGGCATCGGAGGACGCCTCGCCCGCGTCGATCAGCCCGGTCAGCACGAGCCCGGTGAGCGGCGGCATGCTCGGACCGCGGCCCGCCATCGCGGGGTCGCGGTAGGAGTCCGCTAGCTCACCCCAGCCGCCGTCGTCGTTCTGATGCTCGAGCAGGAAAGCGACCGCGCACCTCACCCACGGCTCCGACATGTCGGCGCCGACGCGGGCCAGGCCCTCGAGCACGCATGCCGTCGAGGCCAGGTAGTTGACCGTCCAACGCCCCCAGAAGCCGCCGTGACCGAGCTGTTGCGCGCGCAGGAACTCGATCGCGCGGCGCACGGCCGGCGACGCGGTGGTCTCACCGATTCGACCAAGGCCGTCGAGCACCCGGCCGGTGAGGTCCTCGGTCGAAGGGTCGCCGAGTTCGCGCGGCGGGTCGACCAGCGTGCGCAGTGCGCCGATCGGGTCCCCGAGCGACACCTCGACCGGGCCCGTAAACAGCGGGCCGGGTCGCTTGGCCGGTAAGCCGTGGACGAACGCCGACCAGCCCCCGTCGGGGTTCTGCATGCCGAGCAGCCACTCGCGCCCGAGGTCGCGCGAGCCGCTCAGTCGCGGGTGCTCGTCCGAGCGCAACGCGTCGTGTGCGAGCGCGTCGCCGAACGCGGCCAGCACCGCGCCGGTGTCGTCGTTGTCGACCATCGTCTCGTTGCCAGGCTGGAACGCCCACCCCCCGATCCGCGGCGCGCCGGGGCTTCGGTTGTCGACCTCCGGCTGATCGATCCGCGACTGGCTCGCGATCAGCCAGTCGATGGCCCGATCCAGGCGTTCGTCGGCGGGCGAAGCGCCGGCCGTGATCAGCGCGCGCACGTTCGCCGCCGTGCACCAAACGGGACTGCCGAACGCCGCGAAATGCAGGCCCTCATCGTCGCGCTCGGCCTGGGCCTCGAGCCACGCCACCGTGTCCGCCACCATCGGATGCTCGGGAGCGAGCCCGGCGGCCGTCAGCGCGGGGAGGATCAGCGCGGTCTGGGTGGTGCTGGCGTTCCAGCTGCCGTCTCGATTCTGGAAGGTGGCGAGCAGCGTCAGCGTGCGCGCGGCGAACCGGCGGGCGAGCTCGCCGGCGGGCGGGCCGTCGCCACTCCAGTCGCCCCGGAGCCGGTGCGCGATCAGCGTCAGCGCGCCGCTCACCATCAGGATCCCGGAGTGAAAGCGGCGCTCGATGAATCGCACGAGCGGCGGCACGAGGGCGGGCCCCATCGGAGGACAGGGCAGCGTGGAAGGCTCGACCAACCCGGCGAGCGCCAGGTACACCACCGCCGGGTCGCCCCGTGCGAACGCCGCGGCCACAGCGGCGGTTCCCCCTCGTGCGTCGACCCAGCCGCGCGCGCGGGTGATCGCATCGGCGCTGTCCTCCGGGGCGCACACGTGCAGAGCCGCCCAGGCCGAAGCGGTGGCGCCGAGGTCGCCGACGTCGGCGATCGGGTGGGAGCGATACGAGCCGTCGGCGGCCTGGCGGGCGCGCAACCAGCGCGCGCCCGCGGCGGCGTCTTCGGGGGCGAGACGGCCGACGTGTCGCAGCGCCACGAGTACCTGAGCCGTCGGCATCGCGCCCATGTCGCACCGCGACTCCCATGAACCGTCCGGACGCTGGGTTCGCCACAGCAGCGCGCGCGCGCCATCGATGGCGCTGCCGACGGCGACGCGGTCAATCGAGATCTCGCCGGCGGCGGTCACGCCGACTCGGCCCGCGCGAGCTGGATCAACTCCTGGTCGATGCTCGGGAAGATCCCGCTTGCCGCCCACCGTCGCTGGAGCTCCGACGGGACGGGGATCGAGAAGCTCGCGCTGCGCCCGCCGGCCATCTCGATGACGCGCTGATTCAGCATGCCCGCGCCCACCATCTTCGTGAGCGAGCCGACCGGCCCGCGCGCCGACTGCACGCGGTCGAGCGCCCGCCCAACGCCGGCCTGCCAGCACAGGCCGGTGTCCCACCGGGTCCGCGGCAGGTCGACGAGCGCGCACACCTCGTCGCCGAGCAGGTAACGCGTGAGCGCCGGCGCGGCGCCGCCGAAGCCCGACGGCAGCGAGTTCGCGTGGAGTTCGAACAGCGCGCGCGTCATCTCGATCCCTTCGTCGGAGCGGCGGTGGTTGCGCCGAGCGATCGCCCCGGTCAGCTCACGCGCGCCGGTCAGATCGACCGGAATGATGCGCGGGTCGACTCCCAGCATCTCGCCGATCGCCCGCCAGCGGTAGTGGTAGTCCTCCGCCTGCTGCTCCCCGACGCGCACGCCGAGCTTGCGCAGCGCATCGACGACGATCCACGAGAACGACATGAGCGTGCCCGCTAGGTCCTCCTGGCAGATCGGGACGCCATCCGTTTCGGCATCCCAGCGGCCGCTGGTGGAGACGAGGTGGCGGAGCGCCGCGTGGAGCAGGCGCACCTTCTGGACCTTGCGGATGGCGCGACCACCGGGATGGAGCGATCCCGGGGCCATCACGGCCAGCACGAACTGTGCGGTCTCGCCGACGCGGCGGACCGCGTCGTGATCCAGGCGCCGGCTGAAGGTCAGTACCTTCACGCCGGGATAGCCCGCGTAGCAGTAGACGAGCGAAGCGGTGGCTAGCGCCACGCATACCTGCGGGCCGTGCTCGACCACGACCGTGCAACCACGCTCGAGCCGGTCGGGGTCAACCCAGCTGGGCACCGCACCCGAGGTCTCGAACCAGCGAGCGAGCGAGGCCGGCAGGTCGGTCGGCACCGGTTGGTCGTTCTCGACCAGGTGGCGCAGGACGCGGCTGACGCCGCGGATCTGTTGGGTCCGGGCAAGCTCCCGCACGACCGCGTCCGCGCTCGGATCTCCGAGGTGCCTCATCGCGCCCGGCAGGGCCCCCGTGTCGCCCACGCGCAAAAAGTACGCAGCAGCTCAGGGTTTGGCAAGGGTGGTGAGGAAGTGACAGTTTGAGGAGGTGGACCGCCCAGGGCAGCGGTGGCGACCCACCGCTGCCCCTGGGCGCCGCGTGCTACTTGCGGCGGCGATGCCGTTTCGAGGTGATGCTGACGGCCGTCGGTACCGATGTGTTCTGGATCTGATTCCAGCCGCCTTGGGAGACCGGCGCCGTGGTTCCGTTGGACATCTGCCCGTAGAACACGAACTGGATCGCCCCATACTCGCCCTGAATCGTCTCGGTGGTCTGCTTCGCGGTGCCGGATATGTGGATGTCGCTGATCGCCACGTCCTTCATCACGTATTGCGCCACCGGGTCCGCCATGCCGCTCGCGTCGGCCTTGCGCACGATGATCTCCGCCGACGCCAGGTGAGCGCCCTGGGTCAGATCGAGGAACAGATCCGAGCTGTACTTGTCGACCGTTTTGGTGACCGTGAACGGTTGGAAGGTCGCCTTCCCCGCGCCGGCACCGGAGCTCTGGCTGCCGATGTTGATGGGAGCTGACGCACCCAGGTCGAAAGAGGTGACGTTGAATTCCTGGTTCTGCAATCCAGACACCTGGCTTTCGCCAACCGGCACCGATTTGAGTCCCCCCAGGTTCGCGTTCGTGGGAGTCAGCTCCATGATCACGTCGTCGTTGGAGCCCGACGACGCGGAAACGCCGCCGGCTGGCCCCGTCGATCCTTGCGGTCCTTGCGGTCCTTGCGGTCCTTGCGACCCTTGCGACCCTTGAACGCCCTGCGGTCCCTGGATCCCTTGCGGTCCCTGCTCGTTCCAAGTGACCGTGTCCTCGCCCTGGACGCAGCTGGTGGCGCCGACGTCGGTGGTGTCGGTGACCTCGCCGGGCTGATTGATGACGCGAAGCGACCCGATCACGCCCTCGTCGGTGTAGGCGCCCCCGGGAGTCAGGTAACACCCCGTGATGGTCTGGTCAGAGCCCACCTGTCCAGCCGCGACGGCTCCGCCGATACCAAAGCCGAGCGCGGCGACCGTCAGGCCCAGCACCTTCCACGAAATGGGCAGACGCCGCCACGTGCGTTTGCCCGCGGGCTTGCTGTTCACAACCTCCTCCGTTCCGGCGCTCCCCGCGACCCCTTGCCCCCCAATGGTGATTCAACCAGACCGCCGGTGTGAGGTGAGCGTCGCGTGCACGGTCCGGAGCAGCAAGCGCTCGGCCTCGTCGGGCTCCATCGTCCCCGTGCTGACCTGCCGGCTCGCGGCGTGGATCACGTCGGTGAGGACCCCGACCAGCCACTCGATGGGGAGCTCGGGATCGAACTCGCCGCCGCGTTGGCCGCGATCGAGCACGGCGCGCACGGGCTCGAGCACCGTACGCATGCGCGCCCGCAGCTCCGCACGCTCGAGCCGCCGCGGGTTGACGATCATCAGGCCGCGGTAGCTCCCGATCACCCGCCAGGTGGCGCGGAGCATGCGCTCCAATGCTGAGGTGGCGCTGTCCTCGTCCGGGCGGGTCGCGTCGAGCGCGGCTCGCACCTCGCGGATCGAGCGCTCGGTCAGCGCGTCGAGCAGCGCGTCCCGGCTTGCGAAGTGGTGGTACACGGTGGCGCGCGAGACGCCGGCCTGCGCGGCCACCTGCTCGAGCGTCGCCGCGGGGTTGGTGGCGAGCAGATCGGCCGTCGCGTCCAGGATGCGCTGGGCGTTGCGCCGGGCGTCGACGCGACCGCTCGGCGTCGGAGTGAAACTTGACACGGCTGTCAAGCTTATACGCGTGCAGCGCGGTCAGCTGTGTTATCTCCAGATCCCGGCGGACGACGTCGAGATCTCGGCGCGCTTCTATGAGCGGGTGTTCGGTTGGGCCGTCGATCCGCCCGGGGCGGGGTTCGAGGCGCCCGGACTGATCGGGCAGTGGGTCACCGACCGGCCGGCGTCCCCGGAGGCGGGACCGGTCGGCTGGATCAATGTGCCAGACGTCAGCGCGAGCCTCGCGGAAGCAGTTGGCGCCGGCGCCACCCTACGCGAGGCGCCGACGCCGGATGGCCCGCGATTGCTCGCCTCCTTCCTCGACCCCGCCGGCAACCTGGTCGGGATCTTCCAGCAGGGCGATCGCGCCGCCCCGTCTAGACCCGCCGGGCGGGTCGAGAACCGGACGATGCCCTCCGCGACGGTGATTCCCGAGCTCACGTACGACGACGTGATCGAGGCGATCGAGTGGCTGTGCGACAAGTTCGGCTTCGTCGAGCGCTGGCGCGCCGGGGACCATCGCGCCCAGCTCTCGATCGGGAACGGCACCGTGGCGATCACCGAGCCGCGAACCTCGAGGGTCCGTCCCGGGCCGAGGGACATCATGGTCCGGGTCGACGATGCCGCCGGGCACTGCGAGCGCGCCCGCGCGCGGGGCGCGACGATCGTCAGCGAGCTCCGGGATTACCCCTACGGGGAGCGCCAGTACACCGCCGAGGATCTCGGCGGCCACCACTGGTGCTTCTCGCAGTCGATCGCGGACGTGGCGCCCGAGGAGTGGGGAGGCACGACCGGGCCGGCGCTGCTTGCGGGGTCGGCGCGCGGGCCGTCGATCTCGGTCATGCTGATCGTCCCGGACGCCGAGGCGGCGATCGCCTGGTACTACGACGCGCTGGGGGCGGACGTGCTGTGGAACCTCGGTGGCGTGGCCGGCCTGCACGTCGCCGGCGCCCCGTTCTTCCTGCACGAGGACAACCCGGGAAACCCGACCGAGACGAGCGCGGACCGGGCCGGGGTAACCAGCGTGCGGATCGAGCTGTTCGTCGACGATCCCGACTCGTTCGTCGAGCGCGCGCTCGCCGCCGGCGCCACGCCGGGCTCACCGGTTGTGGATCACCAGGTGCCGTGGGGTACGCACCGGCAGGGGGGCTTCCGTGATCCGTTCGGGCACAACTGGTCGGTCGGCGACCGTTCACCGCTCGCGGGCTGATGCGGACCCCGTCCGGACGGGGGAATTGGGAGTGGTCGGCGGCGCCTAACGGCGGCGCCTTATGGCCCCACGGACGCCGAGCGAAGCGAGGCCCCAACGACGCGATCGAGCCACGCGCCGAACAGCGTGCGCGCCAGCGTCGTCATCTCCCGCTCGTGCCTCGCCACCTCGTCAATCAGGCGGCGCAGCGCGCCGGCACCCATGATCGCCTCGAGGCTGCCGGCGTAGGCAGGGACCGCGCCCCACTCGGCGGCGAGCCCGGCGCCGACCTCGATATGAAACTGGATGCTGTACGCGGCGGTTCACCACGAACGCCTGCTGCTCGTAGGCGCCGGAGCGCGCCAGCTGCACGGCGCCGGCCGGCAACGCGAACGTGTCGCCGTGCCACTGCAACGCGCGGAACTCGTCGGGGAGCACCGAGAAGACGGGATCGGAGGCCGCGGCGGCGGTGGGCTGCACGGCGAGCACGCCGACCTCGGGTGCCGGTCCGGGCGCCACCGTCGCGCCGAGGCTCGCGGCCAGGAGCTGCGCTCCGAGGCACACTCCCCACACGGGCATCCCGCCGGCCACCGCGCCGCTCACCCTGGTCGACCATCACCCGCATCAGCGACCCGCCGCGCTCGAGCAACTCGTCCTCGTAGGCGCCGGGCGGCTCGCACGCGATGTGCTGGAGGACGAGCAGTCTCGGTCCCCGATCCATAGCCGGGAAACTAACGCGCGTGGAGAACCGCGACATCGCCGACCGTCTCGACGCGTTCGCCGCCCTGCTCGAGTTGGGCGAGGCCAACCCCTACAGCGCACGCGCCTACCGGCGAGCCGCGGAGACGATCCGCGACGCGCCCCTGCCGGTGGCCGAGCTGGTGTCGGCCGGACGCGTCCGCCAGCTGCGCGGAATCGGGCCGGGGATCGAGTCCCGGCTGCGCGAGCTGATCCAGACGGGTCAGATCGCCGAGCTGACCGAGCTCGAACGCGAGCTCGCGCCCGAACTGGTCGGGCTCGGCCGCTACCTCGGCCTGAGCGCCCAGCGTTCGATCGAGCTGTGCCGGGCTCTCGGCGTGCGCACGGTCGATGAGCTGCGCGACGCGACGGCCGAGGGACGGCTCGCAACGGTGCCGGGGATCGGTCCGAAGACCGAGGCGCGACTGCGCGAGGCGCTCGCCGGCATGGACGAGGCGAGGCCGCGGCAGGGGCTGCTGCTGAACCGCGCCCGGGGGCTCGTCGGCGGCATCGCCGCTGCGCTCGAGGCGGAGGTGGCGGGGGACGTACGGCGGTGGCGGGACTCGTGCGAGCGCCTCGCCGTGGTATCCGTGGCGGCGGAGGACCCGGGCGGGGTCGTGGCGCGGTTTGCCGGACTGCCACAGATCGTCGGGATGATCGAGCAGGCGCCGCGGCGCGCGGTCGGCCTGACGGTCGAGGGGGTCCCGGTCGAGCTCATCGTGGCCGAACCCGAGCGGTTCGGCACCGCCCTGGTGCGGGCCACTGGCGCCGACGAGTACGTCGCCGCGCTTGAGCCGCTGCCGGACGGGCCCGACGAGCCGGCCGTCTACCGCGCGCTCGGTGTCCCGTGGTGCCCGCCCGAGCTACGCGAGCAGCCGTTCCGCGGCGACCCGCCCGCGCTGCTCGAGCTGGCCCAGATCCGGGGTGACCTGCACTGCCACACGACGTGGTCGGACGGACGCGCGAGCGTCGAGGAGATGGCGGTCGCGGCGCGCAAGCGCGGCTACGAGTACGTGGCGATCTGCGATCACACGCCCGCGGTCGGCGCGGTGCGCGGGCTGAGCCCCGACGACGTGCGACGCCAGGGCGAGGAGATCACGGCGGCCAACGAGCGGCTCGCGCCGTTCCGCGTCCTGCGCGGGATCGAGTGCGACATCCTCCCCGACGGGCGGCTGGACCTCCCCGACGAGGTGCTCGCGGAGCTCGATTGGGTGCAGGCCAGCGTGCACGGCGGGCAGCGGATGCCCCGGCGCGAGATGACCGCGCGCGTGGAGGCGGCGATGCGCAACCCGCACGTGAGCTGTCTCAGCCATCCGACCGGCCGCTACATCAACCGCCGGCCCGAGAACGCCCTGGATCTCGATCGGGTGTACGAACTCGCGATCGAGCACGGGGTGGCGCTCGAGGTCAACGGCCTGGCCCCGCGACTCGACCTGAGTGGCGAGCACGTGCGGGATGCGCTACGCGCCGGCGTCGAGCTCGTGTGCTCGACCGATGCCCACTCGGTGCGTGGGCTTGGTGGGATGGAGCTAGCGGTCGAGACGGCTCGGCGAGGCTGGGCCGGCTCGACCGACGTGGTCAACACGCGGCCGCTCGAGGCGGTCCTCGCCCGCGGGGTACGCGCTCGCTGAGCGGCCGACCCTCGTCTGGATCAGCCGAGGCGGGGCCGATTCAGCGCGGCGGCCAGGGGCCTGCGCCGGCGCCCAGGCTGTTCAGCCAGTTGCGCATGTTGGTGCCCGCCGGCGTGATCTCGCCCTCCTCGTAGCCGGTCGTCGCGCGCGCGAGCGTGATCCCGTTCAGCGTCGACCAGCCGTACTCGATCGCGGTGCCCGACGGCGCGTAGCGGGCGATGGCCTGTCCCTGCTGGAGGATCGACCCGGCCGGCGCGATGTCGGTGATCTCCTCGGCGACGTACTGCACCTTGCCGGCGTCGGGGCCCTCGAGCAGCTCGAAATACACCAGCGGCTGCCCGGCGTACCAGTTGGGCTCGATGCCGAGGATCTTCACGCGGCAGGGCGCGAGGATCGGCGCGCCCACCGGCAAGGTCGCATCCACGCCCTGATCCGTCCGCTCCCACCGTGAGACGAACTGGAGCGGATCGATGTACGTGGCGTTGTTGGCCTGCACGGCGATGAACTCCTCTCGCAGCTCCCGCCTGACCTGCGAGAGCGGCGGCGCGTGCGCGTTCACGTTGCCCACCGGGTCGCTCGGCGTCACCACGGCGGCCTGCTGCCCGGCGGCCGGATCGACCGCCTGGGGATGGGCCGCGGGGGCCGCGCCGGCGCTCGTGGTGCTACTGGTCTTGCTCGGGGTCGAGGAGGCGGATCCGCACCCGGCCAGCGCACCGGTGACACTCGCTCCGAGCCCGAGCACGAGCGCCACGATCACGAGGCGGTGAGACATTGCCTGGCCATCCAAGAGCGAGAACCCGTTTTCACACGGTAACAGCCGATTCCGAGGCGCGCGCGAGTTGGTGGTCGGTCTGCAGGTTCTGTGATCCAGGCCGCGCACTGCGTGTCAGGGCACACTACGCTAGGCCGCGTGGCCGATCGGATCGTTTACGTCTCGCGCCTCACGCGGCTCCCGTTGATCGGCGCCGACGGCGGCGACGTGGGCCGATTGGTCGACGTCGTGATCGACCTCGGCGGACGGCCTCCGCGCGTCAACGGGTTCGTGGCCGCGGTCGGGCGGCGGCGAGTGTTCGTGGGCGCCGGGCGGGTCGGAGAGATCGAGGTCGAGGGCGTCCGGCTGCGCCGGGGCTCGGTCAACCTACGTCAGTTCGAGCTCCGTCCCGGCGAGCGACTCGTGATGGGCGAGCTGGTCGGTCACCGTGCTCGAGGCGAGCGCGTCGTGGACGTTGGCATCACGCCCGCCCTCGAGCCGTTCGCCTGGGAGGTGGCCACGCTGGCCATCGCCAACCGCGGCCTCGCCGGCCGGCGGCGCGGACCGGAAGTGATCGACTGGAGCGAGGCCGGCGAGCTGTTCGCCGACGAGCGTCCGATTGACCGCCAGGCTGCCGCGCTGGGCGGCCTTCACCCAGCCGAGATGGCCGCGGCAATTCGACGCCTCCCCTTGAGTCGCCGCCGCGTGCTCGCGGCTGCGCTCGAGGACGACCGCCTGGCTGATCTGCTCGAGGAGCTCTCCGAGGAAGAGCAGGTCCGCATCGTCGAGGGACTCGACCCGGAGCGCCTGGCCCGAGTGCTCGACGAGATGGAGGCCGACGACGCCGCCGACCTGCTCGGCGAGTTCCCGGCCTCACAGCGGGCGGCGTTGCTCGGCGCGATGGATCCGGACGAGGCGGAGCCGGTCCGCCGCTTGCTCGTCTACCAGCCCGACACCGCGGGCGGCCTGATGACGCCCGAGCCGGTGATCCTCGATCCGCACGCCACGGTCGCCGAAGCACTTGCGCGGGTTCGCGACCCCGACCTGCCGGTGCCGCTCGCCTCGCAGGTGTTCGTCTGCCAGCCGCCGTTGGAAACGCCGACTGGCCGCTACCAGGGCGTGGTCGGGATCCAGCGCTTGCTCCGAGAGGCGCCGAGCAAGCACCTCGGGCGGTGTGTGGACAAGGAGTGGGAGCCGATCGCGGCGGAGGCGAGCGACCGCGAAGTAGCCGAGCGACTGGCTGCCTACGACGTGGTCGCGCTGCCGGTCACCGATGCGGCGAACCGGCTGGTGGGGGTGGTTACGATCGACGATGTGCTCGACCGGATGCTCCCCGCGGACTGGCGCATGGCGCGCGCGAGCCGCTGATGGCGCGCCAAGACGATCTCGGCACCCCGCGGGGCACCCGTGGTGGCCGCTCGTACGACCCGGATATGTTCGGCCCGGTGGCCGAGAGGTTCGCGCGCTTCTTCGGCACGGTCACATACCTGTTCTGGCAGACGGTCATCGTGATCGTGTGGATCGTCATCAACGGGTTCGGCTTCATCTTCAAATGGGATCCCTACCCGTTCATCCTGCTCAACCTGGTGTTCTCCACACAGGCCGCGTATGCGGCGCCGCTCATCCTCCTGGCCCAGAACCGGCAGGCGGACCGGGACAAAGCAGAGCTGGAGCGCGACCGCGAGCGCAACGCCCGCTCGCTCGCCGACACCGAGTACCTGGCCCGTGAGATCGCGGGCATCCGGTTCGCCCTTGAGCGCAAGGCCGATCGCGAGGACGTGGTCGATGCGCTCGATCGCCTCACTCGGGCAATCGTCGAGGATGGCGGGGCGCTCGCCGCCGCTTCGTACCTCGGCGAAAGCGACCGCGAGTCGGACCTCGACGACCCGCAGGTCGATTAGGCGCCGCTGCGGGCCGGCTGGCCCGGGGTCCTACGATTGTCGGTGTGCTCGCCCGTGCGCACCGGGCTTGGCTGGTCTCAGTAGTAGCCATGGGGTTGCTGGCGGCCGGCTGCGGCTCGGCGACGATGCTGGTCAAGACCTCGACCCGGGCGCCGCGCGCGGCGCCGCTGCTCCGAAGCCTGGGCAGCGGCCCGATCACGATTCCGACTCCCGGGCCCACCGGCATCCGTCCATCCGCGGCTGACGTGAGCGTGATCAGAGCGTGGGCCAACGCACTGCGGCGGGGCGACGTCCGGGCGGCGGCTCGGTACTTCGCGCTGCCGAGCTTGCTGATCGACGGCACCGACGCCAGCGGCGACGCGGTGGTGATCACGATCGACACGCGCGCCCAGGCCGAGGCCGCCAACGCCACGCTGCCCTGCGGCGCCGAGCTTCTCTCGGCCGACCAGCGGGGTCGCTACGTGAACGCCCTGTTCCGCCTGACCGGCCGGCCGGGGCCGGGCGGAAGCAACTGCGGCACGGGCGCCGGCGAGACCGCGCGCACGAACTTCGTGATCGCCCACGGCCTGATCGTGGAATGGATCCGCGCGCCGGACGATCCGGGTGACAACGGCGGGTCCCCGGCGCCGCCACCGGCATCGCCCGAGGTGCTGCCCCCGTCGCTCCCGTCGGTGTGAGGGGCCTAACATCTGCGGTCGTGGACGGCGATGAGCTGCGACAGATCCAGGCGCCGCTGAAGGAGCGCTACCGCGACGACCCGGACAGCGCCCTGGTCACGCTCTCGGCGGCCGGAGAGCTCGGCGAGGGGGTGAGCTGCTCGGTGCAGACCTCGCGCGCGCTCGCGGAGGCCGGGCTGCATCCCGCCACCGGTGGCGACGGGTCGCTGCTGTGCTCGGGGGACATGCTGCTCGAGGCGCTGGTGGCCTGCGCGGGCGTCACGCTTCGCGCCGTGTCCACGTCGCTCGGTCTCTCCGTGCCGGCCGGGCGCGTGCGGGCCGAGGGCGACCTCGACTTCCGCGGCACGCTGGGCGTTGACCGCGACGCTCCGGTCGGCTTCAGCGCGATCCGCCTGTCCTTTGAGCTCGAGACCGACGCCGACGAGCAGCAACTCGCGACGCTTCAGAAGCTCACGGAGCGCTACTGCGTCGTGTACCAGACGCTCGCTGGTGGACCGGCGCTCAGCACCAGCCTGAGTGCCATCAGCGCGTCGCGCTGAAGCGAACGGTGACTTCGAGCCCTCCGCTGGGAACCGCGTGAGCGGACACGTCGGCGCCGTGGGCGGCCGCGATCGCCCGCACGATCGACAGGCCCAGTCCGTGGTGTCCATTCTGGGTGCGCCGAGTGCGGTCGAGGCGCTGGAAGGGCTCGAACAGACGCTCGACCTGATCGGCCGGAATCGGCAAGCCCGTGTTGGTGACGGTGAAAACGAGCGTCCTTTCAGGGTCGGACGTCGTCTTGAGCTCGATCCGGCCGTGCGGGACGTTGTGCTCGACCGCGTTGTCGACGAGGTTTGCGATCAGCCGTTCGATCAGGGCGTGATCGCCGATGATCGTCGCGGGCCCTTCCAGGGAGGCGTCGAGCTCGAGGTCCTTCTCGGCGATGGCCGATCGCGCCCGGTTCAACGCGTCCTCGACCACGGCGGGCAGATCGACCCGTTCCCGGCGCTCGAGCCCTCGCTCGCTTGAGGCCAGCGTGAGCAGAGCCTCGAGCATGCGCTCGTGCTCGGTCTGGAGCTCGAGCAGCTCGTGTCCGGTCGCTCGGAGCGTCTCGGCGCTGGCATCGGGGTCCGCGAGCGCCACCTGAAGCAGGGTGCGCTCGAGCGTCAGCGGCGTTCGCAGCTCATGGGACGCGTTGGCCACGAACCGCCGCTGCGCGTCGAAGGACGCCTCGAGTCGGGCGAGGAGGTCGTCGAGCGTGTCGCCGAGTGCCTTGAACTCGTCTTCGGGCCCGGACAGCGCGAGACGCTCATGCAGGTTGCCGGCCGAGATCGTGCGAGCGGTGGCCGTGATCGAGCGCACCGGCCGGAGCACGCGACCGGCGGCGAACCATCCGAGCACGGCTGAGCCGAGCGTCGTGACGATCAGAACCGCCCAGGACGCGGTGAAGACCCGTGCGAAGTCCGCGCTGCGCTGCGCGACGACTTCGTCTTTCAGTTGGGAGGCCGGGTTGGGTACCAGCAGCCGGGGCACCGCGTGGGCGATGACCGCGTTAGGCGCCACCGCCGTGTGGCTGTTCGTGTTGATGTGGACGATGAGAGGGCTGTGGCCGGTCACCAGGACGATGACCACGATCACGGTCGTCCCGAGCAGGAGGAACAGGCCCGAGTACAGCAGCGTCAGGCGCATGCGCGCGCTGGTGGTCCGGCGGCGCGAGCGGCCGAGCGGGGTGAACGGTCTGCTGCCGGCGGGCATCGGCGTTCAGATCCGGTAGCCGGCCTCGCGGACGGTCTCGATCAATGGCGGCGCGCCGAGCTTGCTTCTGAGACGGCCGATCGTCGTCTTCACGGTGCTGGTGAATGGATTGGCGGCCTCATCCCACACGCGCTGGAGCAGCTCCTCTGCCGACACGACCCGGCCCTGGGCGGCGAGCAGGCATTCGAGCACCGCGAACTCCTTTGGCGTCAGCGCCAGCGGGACGTGACCGCGCACCGCCACGCGGCGGGCCGGATCAAGCGTCAGGTCTCCGTGGCGCAGGGTGGGTGGCAGCGCCGGGGTGCTCCGGCGAGCCAGTGCCCGCACGCGGGCGACCAACTCGTCGAAGTCGAACGGCTTGGTCAGGTAATCGTCGGCGCCGAGGCCGAGGCCTTCGACGCGGTCGCGGATCGTGCTCGCCGCGGTGAGCATCAGAACCCTCGTCTCGCCATGCTCGGCGATCAGCTTGCGGCATACGTCGTCCCCGTGGACGCGCGGGAGGTCGCGGTCGAGCACCACGACGTCGTAGCGCAGCAGCGCCACGTGGGCGAGCGTGTCTGCGCCGTCGTAGGCGACATCGACGGCCATGCCCTCGCGCCGCAGCCCCTCGGCCACGGCGTCGGCCAGGCGCCTGTGATCTTCCGCAACGAGAATCCGCATGTCTTCCTCCCCGGCGCGTCAGAGGATGCCCGAGGCAAGGTAACAGCCTGGTGACAGCCTCCGTGACGGTGCTGTCACCAGAGTTGTTCTACAAATGTCGACCGCAAGTGCTTACCTACACCGAGGAGGCGTACCGAACATGACGATCGTCCGAACCGCTCTGGCGATGGCTGGTGTCGCGCTGTTGATCGGCGCGTGCGGATCCTCCTCTCCCAGCAGCTCGACCACGTCCAGCCAGTCGCCCCAGAATGCCGTCGCGCAGGCCTACAAGTTCTCGGCCTGCATGCGGAATCATGGCGTGACGGACTTCCCCGACCCCAAGGTCACGAGCAACGGCAATCAGCAGTCGATCGCCATTCAGGCGGTCGGGGCGAAGACCCCGGCGTTCAAGGCGGCGTCGATCGCCTGCCGTGGAATCCTTCCGCCGCCTTCGAACGCGGATCTCGCAGCGGAGGCCGCTCAGCAGCGGGCACATACGCAGGATCTGCTGAGCTTCGCCCGCTGCATGAGAGGTCGCGGTGTGAACGGCTTCCCAGATCCCACCGCGCAGGGCCAGTTCACGCTTCAGATGATCACCAACGCGGGTGTCGATCTGCACGCCCCGCAGGTTGCGGTCGCGGCCAGGGCCTGCATCCCGGCCTCGCACGGCGTCGTCACCCCGGCCGACATAGCGCAGGCCACCGGTTCGAGTGGCTGACCTACGCAAGGGGCCCGCGACCCTTTAGGCTCGTTGCCACGTCTAGGGTTCCGAACGAAGGGAGGAGCGGTGCGCCGTTTCATCGCCGTGGTAGGGCTGGTTGGTTGTTTCATGCTCGTCGCCTTCACCGGCTGGGGTTTCGCGTCGACCCCCTCCGCGCATGTCACCTCGACTGCTCCGCTGGAGATTCTCAAGGCACGCGATGGCGAGACGCTGGCGCTCGCCCGGGTCATCATCCACGGCCGCGCCTTTCCGTTTCTGATCGACACCGGCTCCTCCAAGACGCTGGTCGACGTGGCGCTGGCCCGCAAGCTGCACCTCAAGACGGTCGGCAAGCCGATCCAGGTCACGGGCGTCGGCTGCTCTGAGCCCGCGAGCAAAGTTCGGCTCTCGAACTGGTCGATCGGAGGCCAGTCTCTCCCGAACATCGTGGCCACGGATTCGGTCGTCGCCGGAGCGGACGGCAAGGCGTTCGGGCTGCTCGGCTCAGACGTGCTCTCCCACTTCGGCACGATCTCGATCGACTACGTACACGGGGTGCTGACGCTCGGCTGAGCGATTTGTCTCCGGGATCGGGTTCTCCCACGGGGAAAGGCCGTGTGGGTACGCTGCGTGGGTGAGCCCGAGCCCGAATGAGGTAGTGGCGCGGCGTCGTTCACCGCCGCTGGTCGTGCGGCTGGGCATCTCGTGGCTCACCAACGCGTTGGTGCTGGCGATCGTCACGGCGGTGCTCGTGAACGTGACCGTCCGCAACGTCGGGTCCCTGCTCGAGGCGGCTGCCGTGTTCGGGGTCCTCAACACCCTGCTCAAGCCGCTGCTGCGCTTCGTCGCCCTGCCCCTGGCAATCCTGACGTTCGGGATCGCCTGGTTCTTCGTGTCGTTGCTGATGCTCGTGATTACGCGAGGGATCGTCCCGGGATTTCACATCCACGGCTTCTGGACGCTGGTCGAGGCGACCCTGATCGTGTGGGTCGTGAACCTCGTGCTCGATTGGACGCCGGGGCCGTGGCAGGTGACGGGAAAGCGCCGCCGCCGCCGGCGGCGCGGCTAATCGCTTTCTGAGCGGGCTAGTCGGTTTTGGGAGCCGTTTTGGGAGCGGGCGGCAGGGCCCGGGCGCGGCGGTTCATGCCCGCCCAGGGGTCTCCGTCCTCGAGCCTTGAGGCGATGTTCTTGACCGTCCAGCGGTCGGGACGAAGCGAGCGGTCGGAAAGCTCGTCCCAGTGCAGCGGTGTGGCCACCGGGGCGTTGGGGCGGGGTCGCACCGAGTAGGGCGCGACGGCGTGCTGGGCGTAGCCGATCCGGTTCACGTCCACATAGATCCGCGTGCCGCGATCGGCCTTGTGCCACTCGAGCGTCAGGTGAGTGGGGTCGTCGGCGACCATCTGTTCCGCCAGTGCGTGGGCGAAGGCATGCACTTTGGGGAAGTCCGGCCCCCGGCGCAGCGGGCATACGACGTGGACGCCTCTCGACCCGGTCGTCATCGCGTACGGAGCGAGGCCGAGGTCGTGCAGACGGTCGCCGGCCGCGCGGGCGGCGGCGCGCACCTCGGCGAAGCCCCCGCCCGAAGGATCGAAGTCGAACGTGACCCGGTCGGGTTGGAACGGCTTGTCCGCGCGCGCGAGCCAGGTGTGGAACGTGACCACGTTCTGGCCGACCAGGTACACGAGCGTCGCCACGTCCTGCGGGAGCGCGTACGTGGTCGTGCCGCCCTTCTTGGGGAGCGCGATGCGCTTGATCCAGTCCGGGAAGTAATCGGGCACCGCCTTCAAGAAGAAGCCCTTCTCATCGATCCCCGCCGGGTAGGCCTGGAGCGCCAGCGGCCGGTCTCGCACGTAGGGCAGCATCAGCCGGGAAACCCGTTCGTAGTGGTGCGCGAGGTCGAGCTTGGTGAGCTTTGCCTCGGGGAACACGAGGCGGTCCGCGTGGGTGATGCGCACCTCGCGGCGGCCGAACTTGATCGTCTCGGTCGGGCTCACTACTCGCGGACGACCTCGGTCGCGGCCTTGTCGTCGCGCAGTCCCTGGAAGCGGGGGTGGCGCAGCCGGCCGTCGCGTGTCCACTCGGTGAAGCCGACCTCGGCGACGAGCTTGGGCTCGACCCACGTCACGTTGCGCTCCTTGATCGACTGCGGATCGGCGAACGGCGGGTCGCTTCGTTCCAGCGCACGCATCTGGGCTCCAAGCTCGTGGAGCGTGTAGGTGTCGAATCCGGTCCCAACCTTGCCGGCGTACTCGAACTGGCCGTCCCGGTAGTAGCCGAGCAGCAGCGCGCCGAACTCGACGCGCGAGCCGCGCGGGTCGGTGTAGCCGCCGATCACCAGCTCCTGTCCATGCTCGCACTTGAACTTCAGCCAGTCGCGCGAGCGTGTCGGTACGTACGGGCTGTCCGCCCGCTTGGCCATCAGGCCCTCCCAGCCCTTGCCACATGCCTCCTTGAAGAACGCCTCGCCGTTGCGGTCTCGGTGCGGGGTCCAACGGACCGGGCCGTGGAACTTGAGAGCGGCCTTGAGCAGACGCTTGCGCGTGCGCAGCGGAAGGGCGCGGACGTCGTGACCCTCGAGCCAGAGGATGTCGAACACGTAGTAGAAGACCGGCACCCAGTGCTGGTGGCGCTCCACGAGCAGGGCAAAGCTTGTCTCCGAGCCCTTGAACGCGACGACCTCGCCGTCGAGGACGAATTGCTGGCACGCCTCCTGTCCGAGCGCCTCGACCAGCTCGGGGTAGCGATCGTTCTGGAGCACGTCGTTACGCGACAGGAGCCGGACGCTTTTCCCGTCGCGGATCGCGATCACGCGGATCCCGTCGAGCTTGCGCTCGAAGATCCAGTTCGGGTCCGAGAACCGCGCGTCGGTCAGCGTCGCCTTCATCGCGTCGGCGGCCTGTGGTGCAGGGGCCGCCGGGGCGAGGCCTCGCTCCTGTCCGGTCAGCGAGTCGAGGATCTGCACGATGCAATCCAATCAGACGGGGGTTGCCGCCCGCGATCGGCGTTTTCACGAATCATTAACTGCCTGACATGCCGCTGTCCGCGTTGTTATTAGCTCTGGGCGCCGCCGTCGTCCACGCGACCTGGAACCTGCTGCTGTCCGATAGCGAGGACACCCACAGCGCGAGCGCGGTGGCGCTTGTGGTCGGGGCCCTGGTGTTCGCGCCGGTGGCTTTGATCGGCTGGCGCTTCGAGGCGGCGGCCTGGCCGTACGTCGTTTCTTCCAGCGCGCTCGAGTTGCTCTACATCGTGCTGCTCGCCACGGCCTACTCGGTGGCGGCGATGAGCTTCGTGTATCCGATCGCTCGCGGCTCAGCCCCGGTGCTGGTGCTGGTCGCCGGCGCGGTTGTGACTGGTGCCACCGTGTCGGTGCCCGCCGGGGTGGGCGTCGTGCTCGTTGCGATCGGAATCGTGCTCGTGCGCGGCGTCCGGGGCGGCGGCGGCCCGCGCGATCTGGCGCTGGCCCTGTCGGTGGGCGCGTGCATCGCCGGCTACACGCTGATCGACAAGCACGGGGTCACCCTTGCCGGCCCAATCGTGTATCTGGAGGTGGTGCTTGGCCTGACCGCGCTCGCGTATCTGGCTGGTGCCTGGCGCTTGCGCGGCGGGGCCGCCCTTCGCGCTGCGGTGACCTGGAAAACCGTGCTCTCGGGCGTCGGCTTCTTCGGTGCCTACGCCCTCGCGCTGCTCGCCCTGCGTCTCGCGCCCGCCGCGTCCGTGGCCGCGGTACGCGAATCGAGCGTGGTGATCGCTACCGGCGTGCTCGCGATCGGGGGACGGGAGCAGATCGGCGCGGCTCGGCTCGTCGGCGCGGTGGCGGTGGTGGCGGGGATCGCGCTCATCTCGCTGGGTTGACGCGGTGGCGCTCTGAGAGGAGGCTAGGACGATGGTCGAGATCGGTCCGGGCGGGCTGACGATCGCGCCGCTACGGCGTCGTCTCGCGGCCGGGGTGATCGACACCGTGGTTGTCGGGGTTCCGACTCTCGCCGTCACGGGAGGGGCGACTGCGGTCTACCTGTGGTTGGGCCGGCGGCGCGGACGCGATCTCGATTCGCTGGGCCCGTTGAAGGTTTCGCCTCGATGGAACCCGGTCATCAGGGCCGTCGCCGCAGGGGCCGCAGTGCCGAGCAGGAACTGGCGCAGTCCCGGATACCGCAGGCTCGGCTTGCGGCGCGTCGATGTGCGCACGGGTGGCCCTTTGTCCGTTCGTAACGCACTCGTCCGAGATCTCGTCATTGGCGCATCGGCCCAGTTGCGCTCAGCGCTGATCAAGCCCTGGCGAGCCCGCTACGAAGGCCGCGTGGAGGCATTGCAATCCGAAATGGAGCGGGTCCGGCGTACGCACCCCAACGATCCGGCGGCGCAGCAAGAGGCAATGCGGGAGGCCGTCGAGCGCCATGACGTGAGTCCGGCTCGGTCATGCGCGCCGGCGCTGGTCGGGGTGGCTCTCATGCAGGCGCCGGCCCTGTGGTCGCCGCTGAACCAGACCCTCGCCGAACGCCTGGCCGGGATCGTCGTGGTTCAGCAGTAGCGACGATTTGCGCCTGCGCGCCGTCCGCCGGCCCGCCCTCATCGCAAGATCCGGGCCGAGTGATGGGCCGGCGGTGCGGCCGCCATCAAATGCAGCGCGATCACGGCCGCGAGGACGATCACGACGACCCACATCAGCCCCCGGAACATTCCGTTGACCGATGACCAGTTCACGAACAGGAGAGGACGCATCGGTTCCTTTCGTCCTCGACGGCGTGGCCGGCCGGCGAGGGCACATTGCGAAATAGGGTAAGCGGCTTGAGTAATGAGCTTCCGCGGGATGAGTGCGGGCTCATTTGCGAGAACCTGCGGGGTTTGTCTACCCGCTCCGACGGTCCGTGACGCTCATCAGGCCCCGCTCTCCGGGCCGGTGCAACCCCCAGCGATCGGGCACGCCGAACTCGTGCATCGCCGGGTGAAGGTTCGACGCGACCGTGCGGACCGCCAGGGCCAGTCTCCGCGGCGCCCGGCGTCAGGCGTCAGGCGTTACGCGCGGCGACTTCGGGCGGCATGTCCGAGAGGTGATCGAGCACGCTCGCATTCCTCGTCCGCGTACCTAGAATCCTCTTGCAGCGCCCCCATGGTCTAGCGGTTAGGACGCCTGCCTTTCACGCAGGAGATCGCCGGTTCGAATCCGGCTGGGGGTACTCGAGATTGGGCTGCAAATCGAGCGATTCCGCTCGGCCGGATTGCGGCGGCTGTTGCTCATCTCTCGATTCCGCGGACAATCGCGGACAAATCCGCGCCCCGAAACGACTTGATTGGCTCACCTGTGCGCTGCGCCTCGCGGTGGTCGTGATTGATTGCTCGCACCTCTGAGGGCACGCCCAAGAGGTCGCGGAGCTCAGCCTTGAGCTGGTCGCGGTCGGCTCTACGCATTACCTGCGCGTAGATCGCGAGGGTGACGGCGGGATCGGCGTGACCGACCTGCGCCTGGACGTAGGGCAGGTCGTAGCCGGCGGCGATCATGTACGTGATGTAGGTGCGCCGGAAGGTGTGTGGGGTGACGTGGGCGCGGATCGGCGGCTGGTCTCGTCCGGCTCTGATCTCGTTCGCTCGAGTCACCACGGGAGCGATCACTCGTAGTCGGACGTTGTCCTTGTTCCGCCGATTCCCGGTCCGCGTGGGGAAGGCCGGCGCGTTACCGGGCGCCGGCGGTCGGTACGCGGCGTATGCGGTCAACTCTTCGAGGAGCCGAGGGTGGATGTCCACCTCTCGGATGCCTGCCGAAGTCTTGGCGTCGTTGACGTAGAACCTCGCCTTCGTGAGGTCGAGGTCATCGACGTTGAGCTGACATAGCTCGGTCACGCGCGGGCCGGCGAGGGCGAGTGCGGCGATTACCGGTCGGCGGGCTCCCCAGATAGGTCCCGTCCGATCGTCGACGCACGCGTAGAGGTAGAAGGCCGTTGATCGAGCGAGGCCGAGCTGCTTGGCGATCACCGCCCATTCAAGCCTCGCTTCGTCGCGAAGCATCCTGACGTCGGCGGCGCGGGCGAGGGTGTTGGGCCGATGTCGCTCGCGGTCGAGCTGGATTGCGGCATCGAGCAGTGAGAGGAACTCGTCGACCTCGACGATGCCGCGGGGCCGACGGCGCTCGAGCGGCTCTCGTGTGCGGCGGCCTCGCGCCACGTTCCGAGTCACGAAGCCGACGTCCTCGGCCTCGTCGAGTACCGACGCCAGCGTACGCAGGGTCTTGTTGATGGACTCGTTCGAGAGTGTGCGCAGGGGCCGGCCTGTTCGTGGATCGCGGAGGGGTGCCCCACCCTCGGCGGCGGCTCTGATCTTTGTGTTCTCGGCGTGGATGTGACGGCGGTATCGCTTGACCTTCTCGGGTGTGATCTGCGACGGCCGCAGCTCGCCAAAGAAGGGGGCGAGGTATCGACGCAACTGCCACTCGTTCAGTTCGGCTGTTCGGGACCCGATCGCCGGGTTCTGCTTGCGTGCCTGGAGCCAGTCCGTGGCGAGCTCTCGGAACGTCGGCTCCTTGTCGTAGCTCGCGGCAATTCCACCCGCTCGAGGACTCCAGAGACCAAGTTCCATCTTGGCAACCTGCTGTCGGCGGGCGACCTCTGCGCGCGTCTCGTCCCAGCCTTCGGCTGTGTTGCCGAGCGGCACTCTCTCGTCGGTACCGTCGACGCGCACCCGCAGCCCGTAGGTGATGCTGCCGTCTGTCCGGCGGTCACGTGTGATGGTGACGTGCGCGGGAGGTGCCATTCGCTATCCGAGCTCCTCGATCGAGTGATCGAATCGGGGCGCATCCGCGATCAGGTCGCGGCGCCGTCGCCGGCGCGTCGGCCGTTTAGGCAATGCCGACTCGTCCGGCTCGTCGGCGGCGGGGCGCGTCGGAAGACGATCTCCCTCAAAACGAATCGGAGCTTTGGCGCGATCGCCAAGCTTGTACCCACCCCACTCCCGCCAGTGGGCGTAGACGGTTGAGCGTGCGACTCCGAATCGCTCGGCCACTTCACCGACCGTCAGAGGATGGGAGCTGTTCTCGGCGAGCAGACTCATCGCGATGGCTTCTAGCTCCTCCCGGAGTGCCGCGACCACTCGCTCGGTGATCAGAGCGATGGTTTGATCGTCGATGGCCCGAGCCTGGGTCATGTCGTCGCCTTGCAACGGGCAAGAACGGTGACTGGTCGTCCGTCAAGCCGAGCGTTGTCCGCGACGACGACCTCAAAGCTGGCTCGGCCGCATTCCAGCGCTTGGCCGGGCGAGTCCCAGACAGCGGCGCGGTCAAGCTCGTCTCTGAAGAAGTGGCGCTGGACCGGACCCGTCGAGGTGGCGGTGCGCTCAACGCGACGGAGCATGAGCGACGTCACGATGACCTCCCCCGGCTCGCCGAGATACTCGCCGGCTCTCTTGCGCTCGTCGATTTGTCTGCGCACATGCTGGTGGTAGGCGTAGACGCCGGCGGCCGCGGTTGGCAGCTCCCGAAGCGTCAAGCGGTCTTGATCGAGGACCTTGACTAGACGGCGCTCAAAGTCGTCGAGGCTCGGGCGTGCTTCGAGCTCATCGCGCGTCCATTCAAGGGTCTGCTGCCCGCGGCGGCGAGCGCGGGCGCTCGGTGAACGAGCGACGTCAAGCGTTGCGAGCGCCCGAGACCAGGTGGCTGGCCTACTCCTCGTCGCGGCGGCGCTCGACACGAAGCCGCCGTCAAAGACAGCTTGTGCGACATGGGCGAGATATGCGCGCGTCTCGATGTAGTCGCCCGCCGTTCGGTGCTCCTCCGCGTGGCCATGCCCTCGATGTGGAGATCGCAATCGACCGGTCGGGCGCAAAACGCGCATCGGTTCCGGATCCCCGATGAACTCCGCGAGGCAAGTCGAACCGACCTGTGCGAGCAGTCCGTTGCGGCGCCGGAGGAGGTAGGTGGTCCGTCGGGCACGGCGCGTTCGGCAGTGTTCGCACCAGCCTTCGCTGCGGGTCCAGGCGTCGATGTCAATGCGCGCGGCGCCTGGGGCGAGGTCCACAGATGTCGGTTGGCCTGGACGGTGCCGAAGCGTCGCGATCAGGGACCATTCATTTCCCGCTTCTGGATCACGAGTCCGCGGCACGGAGCTCCTCCCGCGCTCTGGCGATTTGTTCGATTGGGATCCGAAAATGGGCCGCCAGTGACTCGTCTGACTCACCCAGCCGGAGGTCCATCTGCTCGTAGTCGATCAGCGCGGAGCGGGCGAACAGCTCGGCATCTCGATCCCTGTAATTCCCGATGTCGCCGGAGAGCACCAGCTGCGCGTAGTAGGCCATGTACGCGACGACTCGGACCACCGGATGGCCAGGTGGCAAATGTCCGACGTCACCCAGGAAGCTGAAGCGCCGCACGCCGACCAGCGCCGCAGGCGCGCCCTCGTAAGTCACGAGGATTGTGGTCATCTCTCCATTCCCCTCGCCTCGGGACGCCGTGCCGCCGCGTGCTCGCGTTCGAGGCGTGCCAGAGCTGGCAACCCCAACGAGCTGTGCGTGCGATTGAGCAGTGCGTCAGTGAGGTCATAGCCATCATCGCGCGCCGGGTCGAGGTCAAGCACCCTGACGTCGCTTGACGATGAGAGGTCCGTCGCGATGCGGCTTGCCGCCTCGCGTCCTGGACGGTCGCAGTCCATGACTACGGTCACGCGTCGCCCAGCGAACAGAGACGCCCATTCGGCACGCCAGGCATATGTGCCTGAGACAGCGATGGCGGCAACGCCGTTCGATCGTGCCGCGATCATGTCTGCCGGTCCCTCGACCAGCGCCACGTGCGCAGCCGACTCCCTCGAGGGATGCGGAATCAGTCCGAGCCGAGTGCCGCGGACGGCAAGCATCTTTGGTCCATGGGTTCGCCAAGGCTGATAGCGGAGCACCCCCTGCAAGTCGCTCGTCGCCGTGCGGATTGGAATCGTCAGCCGGCCGCTGGTGTCTAGGCCGACCTCGAGTTCGCGGATGACTCCGTAGCGCCACTCGCGCTCCTGGGCGAGTCGCAGGATCAGCGAGGGGCGACGCAAGAGCGACGACTGCCATCGTGCGATGTCTGCATCGGTGGCCTCGAGGTGGCGCCGTTCTGGCGCAAGGCGACGCTGGGGATTCGGGTCGGCGGCTCTTGATGGCGTCCGAGCCGGCGAGGGTGAGTCGCGAACGGAGCGCCTCTCGATTAGCCCGTGCGTGATCATCAGCTCGATTGCTCCCCGCGGCGTGTGACCGAACGCGAGTGCGGCGTCGTACGCTCCGCCGCGAGCACCGCAACCGTGGCAGCACCACGCTCCGTTGACGAGACTGATCGATGCTGATGGAGAGCGATCGCCGTGCTGGTGCGAGTCAGGCGACGCGAAGCACCTCACGGCTGCCTCATGCCCTCCCCGCTCTGGGAGCGCGAGGCCGAGCGACTCGTAGAAGCCGCGGATGTCGCCAGCGAGGAGGACGGTCATCGTTCGAGCCCCCGCTCTTCGATCGAGCGTCGCTGCCTGCCGACCTGTGGAGCAGCGCTATCGTGACTTCGCTCGGGCCTCTGTTCTGCGTCTAACCTGTCGGCTTCGAGCTGGCGTATCCGTTCACTTGCTCGAGCAATCTGCCTCTCTACCGTGCGCACCGTGTCGCCCGTGTACGCGGCCATTTCTATGTAGCTGAGCCCTACCGCGCGCAACCAGATGAACCGGCGCTGCCGCTCCGGGAGGTCCCCGAGTTCGCGCATTTGCTCGCGGAACTCGAGACGCTGCGCTGGTTCCGGCAGTGGTGACGGAAACTGCAGCTCACCGAGGTTCGCTGCGGTTGCCTCCAGCGACAGCTCACGGTGCTCGCGCCGGTTGAGCTTCCAGGCGTGCCGGAGGGCGGTAGTCGCCAGCCAGCTGAAAGCCGCGTCGCGACTGACACTGTCGCCGTGGTTGATGAGCTGAGTCCAGGCGTGATGGCATGCATCCTCGATCACCTCCCGCGGCGCGTGAACCTGAGTGCGCACCGTGCTCTCAAGCCGGGCGGCAAACGAGCGGTATAGCTGTGCCTCGTCACCAACCATCTCACGGCTGCCGATTGCTCAGCACCCATCCCCCACGATCGGCTTCCCTCCGGTCAGCCCAGGTGGGGCGCCGAGCGAAGCGAGGAATTCGCTCATGCTGTTGCCGCAGTAAGAGCGGTTCTCTCCGGGGTCTTCGTTGGGTCCCTTTGCTGCCTGGCCGAGTGCGGCGGCTTCTGGTTCCACGCCATCGGCGACCGCGCTCCACCCGATCTCGATGCACCCCGCGCCTGCAAACTCCGCAATCGTCTGCCCCGCGCTTACCGTGTCTCCGGTGGTGACCGTAGGAGCAATGCCCTCGGCGATGTAGACATCGCGGCCTTGGTCTGGTCCGTCCACCAGCTGCAAGGTGATCGCGCCCGCAGCGCCGCAGTACGCCCAGCCGGCATCGTCCGTGGTGGCGTACGTGACCTTCGCGTCACCGAGCGCAAGGATCGGCCCGCGCCCGGAGTAGTCGACGCCCATGTCGATGCGCTCGGCGACCAGTCCTGTCGAGCGAGAGAAAGGGTTGACGTACGTGTCCTGCGCAGCCGCACATCCGAGGCCGGCCGCGGCTAGGGTGTCGCCGCCCTGGTACTGGTGGGCATCGGCGATCACCCTGGTGGCGTATGCCTCTGCGGCCGGTCCGGTGCCGTTGTAAGCGCGGACATACGGGAAATAAGCATCGATCGGTTTCCCGGGTGGTGCGCCCTTGTCGTGGATGAGCACCAGCGCCGCGAGCTCTGCGGCTGCTGTCGGGTCGTGCGGTCCGAGGTCTTGTTGGCCGACCGGGAGGTATTGGCGCACCGACTGGTATGCGTCCCCGGCGACTCCACCCACGCCGATCTGCATCGGTCCTGACGCGCCGGCATAGTTCGCGACGCCTGGACCCTCGGCGCCCGGTTGGAGCGTGCACGAAGGGTCGGAATCCAAACCGTTGTCACACTCCTCCTTGCCGATCCCGGCCAGGATCTCCCACGGCAGGTTGTATTCACTACCAGCTGTGCGGTAGGCGGTCAGCATCACGGCGGGGATCGCTTGCTGGGCGTCCGCAGATGGCGTGTCTTGCGGTACAGGACAGGTCTGATCAGTGACCAGGAACGCCATGAATGCGGCGCTCACGCCGGCGGTCATCACGCCGGCGAGCGCTGCTGTCGTCCCGAGCGCGGCTCGGCGCGCCGTGCCGCTGCGACTGGCGACCGCACTCATCGACCACTCGTTTCTACAGCTGTGACAAGCCAGTGACGGTGTGTGAAGGTCAGGTTGAAACTGACCCCGTAGGGAGGAGACGCGCCATCGTCAACAACTGCCTCGGCAGTCGCAGCGGTGCCGGCGTGAGGAATGACGACGAGTTCACGGACGACGAGCTCGCGGCTCAGCTCGGCCGGAGTCGCGGTTGATCGTCCGTGGAGGAGCCGTCGCGAGAGTGCTCGGGCGACAGGAGCGACGCCACGCGCGTCGAGGCGCCCGTAGAGGAATGAGACGTAGGTGCTTACGAAGTCCCGGGCCGCCGGCTCTGGCGAGACGTCGGATATCCGTCGCGCTGCTCGGTACCGGCGGCCTATGTTCGTGGCCGGCCTCACAGCCCGAGGGGGGCGGGGCTGGCCAGGTCCTCGGTTGGCTGCGAAGGCGATCAGGACGGCTGCTGTAGCAGCCAGCCCCGATGCCGCTCGAAGCGTGGCTCTGCTGGCCGAAGGACGGTGTTTGGCGAGTTTGCTCATTTCGCCACGTATCGCTTGCTATCGCACCTTTGAGCTTATACGCTGTTCGCCAAGTATGCAAGATGTGCCAGATAAGGAGGTGGCGGGATGGCTCTCTGGTTTGCCGTAACCGCGAATCCGAACATGCAGGCGCTTCCCGGCAGCAACGTTCTCCAGAGGCTGATCGACGGAGCCGAGGGATGGGGGCTCGCGTTGTCCCTGTTGGGCCTCTTTGTTGGGATGGCGGTGTGGGGCCTCGCCTCGCACGTCCACAACCCCCACCAGGCGATGCGTGGTCGGTCAGCCGCGCTGATCTCAGCAGCAGCGGCGCTCGTGATCGGCGCCGGGCCGGCGCTGGTGAATTTCTTCTCCGCACTGGGGCAACAGGCGAAGTAGCGACCCCAGGACGATGCGCGCACGCCTCGAATCGATATGGCGGAGCGGGAAGCGGCTCGAGGCTCTCGGATTGATCGCGGGCGCCCTCGTAGTGGTGGTCGCTCTCGCCGTCGTCCGCGCATCCGGACCCTCGCATCGGCGGACCCCGGCTCAAGAGGCGCTAGCACGGCACCCGCTCTGGGTTGCCGCGGGTGGCTCCCCTCTGGGCGCCGTCGAAGCGGCCACGAAGTACCTCGGCTTGCTGGCCGAGACCGTGGTCGGGGGTAACGCCGACCCGCGCGACGGCTTGAGCGCGATCACAATTGGACCGCTCAAGACTGAGCTCGAGCAGGGCCTCCCGGTGCTCTCACGTGCGTTGCGGATCCGGCTCGCATCTGTCGCAGCACCCGCCGCATTCGATGGATGGCCGCTCGGCTATCGCGTCCTAAGCGTCAACGCGCAGCGAGCCACGGTGTCGGTGTGGCACCTCGACGTAGCAGCTAGCTCGACTCTCGGACTGATGAGTACCGACTACGCGACGACCACGTACGACGTTCGGTGGCTGCGAGGCGCGTGGCGCATCGACCGAGCTAGCAGCGTTCCCGGCCCTGCGCCGCCGCAACCGGGGGCACCGGCCGTGGAAGTAGATCAGTTCGCCAGGGCGGTGCACGCGTTCTCGGGATACCGCTATGTCCCGTAGCGGGCGAGCAGTGGTTGTGGCCGTCGCGCTCGCCGGCGCAGTTGCGAGTCCAATGGCACTACCAGAGGCCGCAGCGGCGAACCCGCTGGACAAGCTGTGCTCGATCATCGGCACGATCGGCGAGGGTTGGATGGGGAAGACCTGCAAGGTCGTTGCCCATCCGAAGCAGGTGGTCGGGGCAGTCAAGGCAATCGCCACCGGCAAGCCGGGTAAGGCCGTCAGCGTCCTGGTCAACGGCGCTAAGTCGAACGTCCTCTCAGCGTCAGGCGCCATCGGCATCGCTGCGATCGTCGCCTGGGCCGTCGGGGGTGCGCACTTCGTCCTATTGGAGACGGCCAAGCTGCTCGGGCAAACGACGTCTCCCGAGCTGACCGCCTCGTGGTTCTCGTCTGTCTATTGGAGGGTTGCTGGGGTAGCGGCGCTGATGACGTTGCCGTTCCTGATCGCCGCGGCGATCCAGGCGGTGCTCCGCTCCGACGCCGCCCTGCTGGCGCGCGCGGTGTTCGGGTACCTACCGCTTTCCTTTCTGGCGACAGGGATCGCGGCGCCTCTGGCAATGATTCTGCTTCAGGTCACCGACTGGATGGGCAGTTGGGTCGCCGGTGCCGCTGGCGACGAGGGATCCCATTTCCTAGTCGAATCCGGCGTCGCGCTTGGGGCGCTGGGCGTAGCCGCCGGGTCTCCGTTCGTGACCTTCTTGATCGCGCTGCTGACAACGGCGGGCGGGCTGATTCTCTGGCTTGAGCTCTTGGTGCGCGAGGCCGCCGTGTACGTCGTCGTGTTGATGCTCCCGCTTGTCTTCGCGGCGATGGTCTGGCCTGCGAGGCGAGTCTGGGCCGTGCGTGCGATTGAGGTCCTCGTCGCGTTGATCCTCGCCAAGTTCGCGATCGTGTCCGTGCTCGCCCTGGCGGCTGCCGCCCTTGCGCATGGTGGCGGAGAACTGATCGTCCGCTCGCTGGCGGGACTCGTGCTCGTTTTGCTCGGAGCGTTTGCCCCGTGGGTGCTCCTACGGTTGTTGCCTCTCGCAGAGGTCGCGTCGGGCGCGGTCGGACACGTTCGGGAGCAGACACAGGCCCGGGTGACGCGCGACGGAGGGCGAGGAACGCGGGCCCTCGCAAACATCGGCGACGGTGTCTCCGCGCTCGTGGCGCGGATGCAGACGCTTCAGGCCGGCGCGAGCCACGTATCTGACGCGGGGGCGGATGGCGGGCCGATCGCAGATGCGGCCGGGACCGCGCTAGCGCTTGCGGCCCGCGGGGGTGAAGCGCCTGGTGCGGGGCGCGGGGCGACCGTCACACCGCTGCCGACACAAGACGTCGAGACGCCAGCCAGTCAGCGCCCTCGCCCGGGCAGCGGCCCAGACCGCGTCGGTGAGGGAGGCACGGGTCGCGCGCGACCGCGAAACGACGGGCCGCGGCAAGAGCGAGTTGAACGTGACGCTCCGGCCACTGTCGATCCGCCGATACCCACCGACACCTCGGGTCCACGGCTTCCGGAAGAGGGTGATGGTCACTGAGCGACCGCCGTACCTACCGGTTCGGTCCGGTGGAGCGGAATGGCTTCCTCGGGCCGATCCGTGTCAGCCAGGCGACGGTGGTCCTCGGCGGAGTCGTCTGCGGACTTCTTCTCCTCGGGAGCTCGCCATCTTTGGGCGGACTGATCGGCGCCACCATGACCATCGGAATATCGGTTGCCGTCGCCACAGCCCAGCTTGGGAACCGTACAGCCGAGCAATGGGTCCTGGTGGCTGGGGAATGGGCGGCGCGGCGGCTGCTCCGCCTCAACGCGTTCCGGTCGCGCGCTCCGACGACAGGCAATCTGCTCCCGGCAAGGCGGGATCCGGTGTCGGCTGAGTCCGACCTCGATGTCCCGCCGGCCCTTGCAGGGATTCGCATCCGGGAGTTTCCCTACCGGGGCCGCGTCATCGGTGTCGTGTCCGAGCGGCGTGGGCGGCTGTTAACCGCGGTGCTGGCCTGCCGTGTCGTCTCATTCTCTTTGCTTGACGCCGCAACCCAGGAGCAGAATCTCGCCCATTGGGGCGGCGTCCTGTCGGGATGTGCGGACACACCCGCTAGGCGCATCCAGTGGCTCGAGCGGACCTCGCCCACCGAGGGAGATGAACTCGCCCGGTGGTTACAAGCGGAGCGCTCGCCCGACATTCCGGCTCACGGAGCCCCGCTCATCGATTCCTACCTGGAGCTGATCGAGCGGAGCGTCCAGATCTCTCAGGAGCATGAGGTCTTGGTCGCCGTTCAGATCGATACGACTCGCGTACGGTCGCGCGCGAAAGATGCTGCGGCGGCAACGCTCGTCGAAGAGGCCGAAAGAGTCGCCGAGGGACTACGACGTGCCGGGGCGGAGATTAAGGGCGCGATGACGCCACGACACTTGGGGCGCCTCTTCCGGACTGCCTTCGATCCTTACATTCGTGTTGGGCCGTTCGACGACCGTGACGGATGCCGGACCGGCGGGGAACCCGACTGCGCGGCGTGGCCGATCGCAGCGATCGAAGGATGGGACCACTATCGCACTGACGGTGCAGTCCACTCGACCTACTGGATCGCGGGGTGGCCTCGGGTGGACGTAGGTGCCCTCTTCCTCGATCCGCTCCTCTCACAGAGCTTTGCAGTGCGGACCGTCAGTGTCACGTTCGAGCCTGTGGGAACAGATCGCTCGATCCGCGACGTCGAGGCGCAGGTCACACGTGCTGAGGCGGACCAGGCAGTCCGCGCCCGCTTCGGGCAAGCCGAGACGGCCCGCCAGCAACAAGCCTACGGAGCAACACGTCGGCGTGAGGCGGAACTCGCGGCCGGCTACAGCGAGATCCGGTTCGCAGGCTTCGTTACGGTGTCCGCGCCAGACGTCGAGCAGCTCCACAGTGCTCGCGCCGAGGTGGCGCGCGATGCTTCGCGCTCGCACCTAGAGCTCCGCCCGATGTATGCCCAGCAAGCCGAGGCCTTCACCTTCACGTTGCCGCTGTGTCGAGGACTCAGATGAAGCTTGCATCCGCGGCACCACCCGCGCACAAGGCAACCAGTCGACACGTCGAGGCCATCTACCCCTTCATGGCATCCGGCGGCCTTGGAGGCGAGGGCGTGTTCATTGGTCGAGACTCGAGCGGTGGCGCGTTCGTGTACGACGGATGGGTCCTCTACGGGCGTGACGTTCTCAAGGACGCGAACGTGATCATCTTCGGGAGACTCGGGCAAGGAAAGTCTGCGCTCATCAAGACGCTCGTGTGGCGCAACCTGCTCTTCGGCCGACGAGCGTTTGTCCTCGATGTGAAGCGAGAGTACGGGCCGCTCTGTGAGGCGGTGGGCGTCAAGCCGATCACACTCCAGGCTGGCGGCGGCGTCTGCTTGAACCCGCTCACGTCGCGTCCCGAGCAACACGCCCAGATCGACTTGCTACGGGCCGTCGCCCAGACCGCGATCGGCGGAACGCTGACGCAGGAGGAGATGGGGGCGCTGCGTGAGGCCTTGGCCGTAGTGTGCGAGCGCGGTCGTGGTGAGCCGACAGTGCCGGACGTTGCACGCGTCCTATTTGACCCGCCCGCCGAAATGGCTGACCGCTTGCGCACCGATCCCGCGGCTCTTGCCCGGGAAGTGAGGCGGACAGCGCTTGCACTTCAGGATCTGTGCGCGGGGCCTCTCCACGGGATGTTTGATGGTCCGACGAGTCCCGGGCTCGATCTCGACGCACGCCTGGTGGTGATTGACCTGCACGCCGTCCGCGACACGGCAGCGGTGGGAATCTTGATGGCGTGCGCGAGCGCCTGGCTGAGCGGCCTACTCGAGCGCATGGCGGCGAACCCCACGTCGGAGCGCCTCATCAATGTCTCCGACGAGTCCTGGAAGATCGTCCAGCACGCGGGACTCGCCGAGTGGTTCCAGACGAACTTCAAGCTCGCCCGTCGCTACGGCGTTATGAACGTGGTTGCTTTGCACAAGGTTTCGGATCTCCAGGCTGCTGGTGATGCTGGGTCGCGCGCCTCTCGTATCGCCGAGGGGCTGATAGCGGAGGCATCCACGCGAGTCGTGTACCAGCAGGACGAGGGGCAGGTACCGGCCACTCGTCAGTTGCTAGGTCTCACTGACGCGGAATCACGTGTGGTCACGCGGCTCGGTCCAGGGCAGGCGCTCTGGCAGGTCGGCCGGCGCTCGTTCGTCGTGCAGCATCACCGCTCGCGGATGGAGGCCCAGATGACCGCTACGGACGAGGGTATGCGCGCGGCGCTAGGTGGCAGTCATGAGTGACGGACGTGATCGGACTGCGGATGGGTCCGGGCTCGTTCTTGCTTACGTACTCGGCGCGTTACTGGCGCTGTCGCTGCTCGCCTGGCTCTGGGGCGCAATCGCTGGTGCGCTGTTTGGCTCGGGAGCCCCGTCGGTCAACGAGGTTCAGCTAGCGCACGTACTGGTGAGCTTGCCGCGTCAGCTCGCTGATCCGCGGCTCGCCTGGCCGGCAAGTGCGCGTCGATCGCTGCCCGGAGCGTTTGGCTTCTACGCCTCGTTGATACTCCTGTCGGCGACAGTCGTCGTGCTGGCGTCCGTGGGCTCGCGTAGGTGGGTTCGCGACCAGCCGTCGCAGAGGCGTGAACAGGGCGCACGTTGGGCCCGCCGCGCCGAGCTGTCATCCGTGCGGTCCTCCGCCCATTGGAGGGGAATACGATCCAGGCGCGCTGCGCCAGCAATTGGGCGGATGGCGCTCGGCTGGAACGGCAGACAGCTGCTTCGGGCCGAAGAGCGGCACGCGCTCGTGGTGTTCGGGCCGCCGCAGTCGGGAAAGTCTGCGGGGCTGGCGGTCGGAGCGCTTCTGGAATGGGAAGGACCCGCGATCGCGTCGTCCATCAAGTCTGACCTTCTCCAGGCGACCGTCGCCCGTCGTCGCAAGCTTGGCCGGGTCTTTGTCTTCGATCCGTTCGCACTGAGTGGCGAGGCGAGCAACACGTGGACGCCGTTGCGTGGCGCGACCACGTTCGATGGCGCCCTCGAGGCCGCCCACCGATTGGCCTCAGCCGGCGAGATCGACCAGCGGTCGGTCGAGAGTGGCGATTTCTGGGCCGTAGCAGCCGAGCAGCGCCTCGCTCCTCTCTTGTTCGCGGCAGCCCGCACTGGCAAGGGGATCACGGCCGTCGTGCGATGGGCTTACGGACAAGGAGGACACGAGCTTCTCGACACGTTGCAGGACCTCATCCGCGGCGCGCACTCGGAGGCCCGACGACACGACGCCCAGGCCGCATACGACGCAGCTGCCGCATTTGCAGCTCAGCCCGAAAGGACTCGCGGATCCATCGAAGGCACCGTGCAGGCCCTTCTCCGCGTGTACCGCTCGGCGCGCGTCCAGCGATCAGCTGCGTCGAGCGAGATCACGCCTGCCGACCTGTTGGACGGGAATAACACTCTCTACCTCGTTGGTGATGCAAAAGCGTCCCGGCTGCTGCGGCCGATATTCCTCGGGCTACTCGGCGAGCTGGTCGACCACGCTTACGGCGAAGCCAACCGCAGCGGCGGGCGACTCACAACTCCTCTGTTGCTTTGTCTCGACGAGCTCGGAAACGTAGTGCCAGTACCTAACCTCGCTGAGATCGCCTCGACCGCACCGAGCCACAACATCCAGCTCGTGTCCGTCTTCCACGACATTGCTCAATCGCGAGCGCGGTACGGCAGACACGCTGAGACGGTCATCAACAGTCACCGGGCTCGCATGCTTCTCCCCGGCCTCGCAGACCTGGAGACGCTGCGGTATTTCTCGGGGCTGGTCGGTGATCAGGTGGTGCGCGACACGACCCGTACCACGGGTCCGGGGTACGAGACCCGGTCCGAGAATCCGGTCCGTAGACCACTCGCGCCTCCTGAGGAGCTCCGGCAACTCCCCGACGGTCACGCCTTGCTCGTCTACGGCCGGCTCCCACCGGCGATCATCCGCTTGCGGATGTGGTTCGAGGATCGCCGGCTCAGTGCGTTGGCGGCGGGGGATTCGTGACCGAGCTTCGTCAAGGGACTGGCTGGAGACTCGACTGGCGGGAGCTGTCACCGGCGGCGCGAGCGATCTGGTGGGACCAGCTTTGGGACGATGCGATCAAGCTGCGCGACCGCTACCGCCTCGTCCTCCGCTCGGCCTGGTGGGAGGACGACACTCAGGTGGAGGTGCTCGCTGCCGTCGCCGCGCTCGTCAGCGGCTATGACACCGGAGCATGGAACGACCCAGTCAGCAAGCTCCAGCTCCTCTTCGATCTCGACCGAATCCGCGGTCTCCTGCACGCCGGTCAGGATGTCTTCGACCCGGAACGCGACCGCTGGGGTTTCGACGAACATTTACTGGCCGTCGGGTGTGAGCCGGATACGAGAGGTATGGGTTAGCGGCTCTCAGCGTCTGGATCACAGGACAGGATGTTCACTTCGGCTTGGGGAAGGACACGTCGAACCATCAAGGGCTATCCTGCTCGTCGCGCCCGACCGCGAATAGCGGCTCTCAGTCTGTTCTCTCCGCCGTCCCGGGCCGTGCGGTCGGTACATCGACTCGCCCGGCGGTTACGACGACGGAGTCGACGTGGCCACCGCAACAGTGGCATTGCGCAAGCCCCCTCGGCGGCGCCTCCAAAGGCCGGCCGGCGCGAATGCAATCGTCCTGCCAGCGCTGGAGCGCGACCATCGGCGTGATTCAGATGTCGCCATTGGGATAGCGGCCCGGGCACGGCGTGCCAGCAAGAGCGATAGTGGACGGCAGTGCCGGCGTTCGCACGAAGCGGACTCGCCCGTTGGCGGCCAGTGTGCCTGTGGCAGTGTTCGTG
>Ga0335075_10001568_pt1 | contig 37522 bp, 34 predicted proteins | sample Lox_Sample_24_FD_206723 | JGI IMG/M metagenome (GOLD analysis project Ga0335075, IMG submission 206723) | Soil microbial communities from Loxahatchee National Wildlife Refuge, Florida, United States - Lox_Sample_2.4 | ecosystem: Environmental > Terrestrial > Soil > Wetlands | place: USA... | reverse complement strand
GCGGATTTTCATCGCGGCATCCGCCGCCAGACGAATTGCGGTAGCAGCCGCATCGTGAAGAGCATGGGCCGCAGCGTCCACGGGATCCAGACGGTGCGCCGGCCTTTGACCAGTGCTCGTGCGGTGGCGGCCGCCACCTGTTCCGGCGTGCTGGACAGCGGGGCGGGCGTCATGCCTTGGGTCATCCGCCCGACGACGAATCCCGGGCGCGCAATCAGCAGTTTTACCCCGGTGCCGTGCAGCGCGTCGGCTAGCCCGCTGGCGAATCCGTCCAGGCCCGCCTTCGCGGAGCCGTACACGTAGTTCGCCCGACGCACCCGCACGCTGGAAGGCCCCGAGGAGAACACCACCAGCGATCCCCGGCCGGCCTGCCGCATCGCGGTGGCCAGATGGGTGAGCAGGCCGACCTGTGCGACGTAGTCGGTGTGCACGACGGCCACCGCGTGCGCGGCGTCGGTCTCGGCGCGGGCCTGGTCGCCCAGGATCCCGAAGGCCAGCACCGCGATGTCGATCGTGCCGTGCTCGGCGATGACCGTCGCGACCAGCCGGCCATGCGAGGCCAGGTCGTCGGCGTCGAACTCCATGGTGTGCACGGCCGTCGCACCGGCGGCGACCAGCGCCGCGACCTGCTCGGCCAACTGGTCGGCTTTGCGTGCCGCCAGTATCACCGTCACCCCGGGCGCCAGGCGCCGCGCGAGTTCCATGCCGATCTCGCTGCGGCCGCCGAGGATCAACACCGTCGCCGTGCCCGTGTCATCCACGGCTGCGATTATCACCTGCGCTAGCGTGAGCGGTAATGGCGAACTCCACCGCCCGGCTGACCAACGACGCACTGGCGTTTCTCACGGAGCGCCATCTCGCCATGCTGACCACGCTGCGCCCCGACAATTCGCCGCACGTGGTGGCGGTGGGTTTCACCTTCGACCCCAAGACACACATCGCCCGGGTGATCACCACCGGAGGCTCGCAAAAGGCGGTCAACGCCGAACGCGGCGGGGTAGCGGTGCTCAGTCAGGTCGATGGGGCCCGCTGGCTGTCCCTGGAGGGCCGGGCCAGCGTAAACAGGGAGATCGACGCCGTGCGCGACGCTGAGTTGCGCTACGCCCAGCGCTACCGCACACCCCGGGCCAACCCTCGACGGGTGGTTATCGAAGTGCAGGTGGAGCGGGTGCTGGGATCCTCGGATCTGCTGACCCGCAAAACGGACTAGCTCGCTAGACCAGCGTGGCGCCGGGCGCCCGAATCACCAGCGGCACCGCGGGGAAATAGGCCGCCAGCTCCGGTCGCGACTTGGCCAGCGCGGCGGTCCCGTAGCCCCGGTGCCGGCAATCCGGACGGATCCAGATCCGGACGTGAACCTCGTGGCCGGCGAGCTCGCCGAAGACCATGCCGACCTTCTCGTCACCGTCGACCGCGACGAACCAGGCCGCCTCTTCGGCATCGAACCGGTCCTGCGCCGACCGGATCTCGTCGTCGAGGCCGGCGGCAGGCCCGCCCGACCCGTCACCGTGGGTGCCGGTGTCCTCGGTGCGCGCCGCGAAAATGTCGCGGTCAGAGCCCCCGGAAAACGGGCGCAGCGCCAAGGTGTCGCCGGAGCTGGCCGGCCGGTCTTTGAAGGTGAAGCTCAAGATGTTGTTCAGGTCTTCGAGCTCGGCGGCGATCTTCCTGCGCGAGTCCTTGGTCAGTTGATCGAACGACATGCCGATCACCGCCTCGGCGCCCAGCCGTGACGTGCCCAGCAGCGAGACGATGCCATCGACCGCCGACGACCGGTCGTCGGCCTCCACGATCAGGTCCAGCACTTCATGTCGACGTTCCAGCGCAGTCAGCAGGGCGTCGGTGATCTCTCGGCGGGCGGCGGCGCGGTCGTGGTCGGTCATCGCACGAGTCTAGACCGGGACGACGATCAGTTCGTGCGGACGGTTGTTGACGGGCAGAGCGCCGTCTTCGGCCACCACCACGATGTCTTCGATACGCGCACCCCAGCGGCCGGGGAAATAGATACCGGGCTCGACGGAAAACGACATGCCCGGCCGCAGCGGTAAGTCATTGCCCGCGACGATGTATGGCTCTTCATGTACCGACAACCCGATGCCGTGTCCGGTGCGGTGCACGAAATATTCGGCGAGTCCGGCCTGGGCCAGCACGGCCCGCGCGACGGCATCCACCTGTTCGGCGGTCACCCCGGGACGCACCGCATCGACAGCGGCCCGTTGCGCGCGCTGCAGCACTGAATACTGCTGCGCCACTTCGGCGTCGGGCTCGCCAATGCTATATGTACGGGTCGAGTCGGAATGGTATCCGGGTTGATATGCGCCACCGATGTCGACGACGACGATGTCACCGACCCGAAGTTCCCGGTCCGAGTACTCGTGGTGCGGGTCCGCGCCGTGCGGACCGGAACCGACGATGACGAAGGACACCTCCGAATGTCCTTCGGCGACAATCGCTTCGGCGATGTCTGCGGCGACATCGGCTTCAGTTCTACCGGGGATCAGGAACTCCGGCACCCGGGAGTGCACCCGATCGATGGCCGCGCCGGCTTTGCGCAGCGCGTCGATCTCGCCGGCGTCCTTGACCATCCGCAGTCCCCGCAACACTCCGGTGGCCAAAACCGGCAGGACACCGAGGACATCGGCCAACGGCAACAGGTGCAGCGCGGGCATCGAATCGGTGACGGCGGTCGGCGCGGGCGCGCCGCCCATGGCGGTGGCGACCAGTTGGTAGGGGTCGTGGCCGTCCACCCAATCCCGCACCGCCAGGCCCAGATCCGCGACGGCGGATTGTTTCAGCGAGGCCAACTCAAGTCGTGGCACTACCACGGTCGGGTCACCGGAGACCGGCAGCACCAGCGCGGTGAGCCGCTCAAAGGTCTGCGCGCGCGAGCCGACCAGATACCGCAAGTCATAGCCCGGGGTGATCACCAGGCCAGCCAGTCCGGCCTCGGCGGCGGCGGCGGTCGCCGCCGCAATCCGGCGGCCATAGACCCCTGCTTCGAATCGGTGAGAACCCATGGCAGTCAGGCTAGCCAAGCTGGTCCGAGCCGGACTGGCAGGATGGCGGACATGTCCGCACCGCTGCTGTTGCTTGACGGCGCCAGCATGTGGTTTCGCTCCTACTACGGTGTGCCGTCCTCGATCACATCACCGGACGGTCGGCCGGTGAACGCGGTCCGCGGTTTTTTGGACTCGGTCGCCATGCTGATCACCCGACATCGGCCCGGCCGGTTGGTGGTGTGCTTGGACCTCGACTGGCGCCCGCAATTCCGGGTGGACCGCATCCCGTCGTACAAGGCGCATCGCGTGGAAGAAGCACACCCCGACGGGCAACCCGACGTCGAGGAAGTGCCCGACGAGTTGTCTCCGCAGGTCGAGATGATCGAGGAGATTCTCGAGGCGTTCGGCATCTGCACCGGCGGCGCGCCGGGTTTCGAAGCCGATGACGTGATCGGCACCCTGGCCGCCCGGGAGCGACGTGACCCGGTGGTCGTGGTCAGCGGCGACCGCGACCTGTTACAGGTGGTCGGCGACGAGCCGGTGCCCGTTCGGGTGCTCTACCTCGGGCGCGGCCTCACCAACGCCACGTTGATGGGTCCCCGCGAGGTGGCCGAGCGGTACGGCGTGCCGGCCGATCGGGCCGGCGTCGGTTACGCCGAGCTGGCGTTGCTGCGCGGCGACCCCTCCGACGGGCTTCCAGGTGTACCGGGTATCGGCGAAAAAACCGCCGCGACGCTGATGGCGCAGCACGGCTCGCTGGCGGGGATCTTGGCTGCCGCCGACGACCCCAAATCGTCGATGTCAAAGGGCGTCAGGGCCAAGCTCCGCAAGGCCGCAGACTACATCGAGGCCGCCGGCCCGGTAGTGCGGGTGGCCACCGACGCACCGGTCACACTGTCGAGGTCGACCGACGCTTTGCCGCTGGTGGCGGCCGACCCGGCGGGTACCGCGGAGCTGGCGACGCGGCTCGGGGTCGGCTCACCGATCGCGCGGGTGCAGAAGGCGCTCGACGCGCTACCCTACTTCGGCCGGCCGACCTCGTAGGTGCCCTTGTTGTCCTGGAAGGTCACCGTCACCTGACGCTTGGTGCCGTCGATGCTGACGTCGCAGTCGAAGCTGCTGCCCTTTCTGACCGTCGGATTCTGACCGTTGTTGCACTTGACGTCTTTGACGTTCTTCGCCCCATAGCCGTTGTTGTTGTCGGTGAGGATCTGCTGCACGCCGGCTTCCGCCTTATTGACGTCCAGCTTGGTGGTCACGAAGAACCCTGGTGCCCAGAAGCCCAGTACCAACACCACCGCCACGAGGATCGCGGCGAACACGCCGATCACCGTGCCGATCACCGCCCGCGATCGTTTGGCGCCGGCATCCGCAGCAGGCTGGCCGTAGGGCCCCGGGTACTGGCCGTACTGACCCGGTTGGCCGTACTGGCCCGGCTGCCCGTACTGCCCGTATTGGCCGGGCTGCGGGTACTGGCCCGGCTGCGCGTACTGGCCGGGCTGCGCGTACTGGCCGGGCTGCGGGTATTGGCCCGGCTGGCCGTACTGGGCGGTCTGCGCGCCGTACTGCTCCTGCTGCGGGTAGCCGGTCTGCTGCGGGAACGGCTGGGACGGCGGATAGTACTGGGTGGGCGGCTGCTGGTATTGCCCGTATTCGGTGGGCGTGTACGCCGGCGCATGCCAAGTCGGTTGCTCCGCGCTCGACGCCTGCCATGTCTGCTCGCCGGACGGCTGCTGCCAGGGTGACACGTGCTGCGTCGGGTCCTCGCCGGAGTGCTGACCTTCACCCTGTGGCGGCTGCCACGGCGTCGTCGGGTCGGGTCCCTGCGGTCCGCTCATCGTGTGTCAGTCCTCTCAGTCCTGGTTGAAGGCCTCGTATTGGTCGACGAATGCAACCGTAGCTCCGGCTCAGCCTACCCGGCGTCAACTGCCACGACGCCGCGCCGAATGGCGTCGATCGCGCGCTTTGCGGTGGCCCGCAGCTCCGGCTGCGGGGCAGCATTGCGGACCTGGTCCAGCAAATCAAGCACCTGCCGGCACCAGCGCACGAAATCGCCGGGCGACAGCGGTGAACCGGTGCCCTCGGTGTCGGCGGCCGCCAACGCGGCGACCAGGTCACCGCTACTGGCCCAGCGGTAGATGGCCGCGACGAAACCGTCGTCTGGTTCGCGACTCAGCGTGATGCGATGCCGCTGCTCGTCGGCGCGTAACTCCGCCGACAATCGCCGTGTCCGGTGCAGCGCCTGCCGTAGCCGCGCGGTTGGGATCTCAGCGTTTCGCGGCGGCCCCGGGCCATCCGCGCCGCGCGACTCGTAGAGCACCGCCGAGAGCACGGCGGCCAACTCGGCCTCGCGCAGACCGGTCCACGCGCCGGTGCGCAGGCATTCGGCCACCAAAAGGTCGCTCTCACTGTAGATCCGGGCCAGCAGCCGCCCATCGTCGGTCACCGCGGGATCACCTTCGGTGGCCCGGATGAACCCGCGCTCGGTGAGTAATCCAACGATCCGGTCGAAGGTGCGGGCCAACGAGTTGGTGGCCGCGGCCACCTTCTTTTCCAGCGCAGCGTTGTCGCGTTCGATGCGTAAATAGCGCTCAGCAATCCGGACTTGGGCCTCCCGACCGGGTTCGTGATGGACGGGATGACGACGCATCTGCTCGCGCAACGACACCAGCTCGGGGTCCAGGTCGCGCCTCTCGGTGCGGCCGCGCCCGCCGCTGCGGCCATCCGAATCCGGCAACCGCGCAGCGGCCGAACGCAACGCCGAAGCCAGATCGCGGCGCACCCGGGGCTGCCGGTGTTCGACCCGCTTGGGCAGCGTCATCGAGCCCACCGGCGCCGACGCGCCGGAGTAGTCGGCCGACGAAATCCGGCCGGCCCAGCGGTGTTCGGTCAACACCAACGGCCGGGGATCGTCGCTGTCGCGGTCGGGTTCCAGCACAACCGCCAGCCCACCCCGGCGTCCGTGCGTGATCGTGATGATGTCACCGCGTCGCAGCGCCGCCAGCGCGTCGTTGGCCGCCTGCCGGCGTTGCAGTCGCGATGCGCGGGCCTGCGCGCGCTCGTGTTGGGTGATCCGTTCCCGCAGCCGGGCGTACTCGAGGATCGGCGCGTCGCTGCCACCGAGCTCGGCTGCGACCTCGTCGAGCATCTGCTGCCCGCGCTCGACGCCGCGGACCAGGCCCACCACCGAACGGTCGGCCTGATACTGGGCGAAAGACTGCTCCAGCAGCCGGTGAGCCTGTTCGGGGCCTACCCGGTTCACCAGGTTGATCGTCATGTTGTACGACGGGGCGAACGAGCTGCGCAGCGGAAAAGTGCGGGTGGAGGCCAGGCCGGCGACTTCGGAGGGCTCGCTGGTGTTTTCACCGGGGTGCCAGAGCACCACGGCGTGCCCTTCGACGTCGATGCCCCGCCTGCCGGCCCGCCCGGTGAGTTGGGTGTACTCGCCCGGTGTCAGCGGGAGGTGCTGCTCGCCGTTGAACTTCACCAGCCGTTCCAGCACCACGGTGCGGGCCGGCATGTTGATGCCGAGCGCCAGGGTTTCGGTGGCGAAGACGGCCTTGATCAGCCCCGCGGTGAACAGCTCCTCGACCGTGTGCCGGAACACCGGCAACAGTCCGGCGTGGTGGGCGGCAATACCGCGCAGCAACCCTTCCCGCCACTCGTAGTAGCCGAGCACGGCCAGGTCGGCGTCCTGCAGATCGCCGCAGCGATGCTCGATCACCTCGGCGATCTGCGCCCGGTCCTGCTCGGTGGTCAGCCGCAATGACGACCGCAGGCACTGCGCGACCGCGGCGTCACAACCGGCGCGAGAGAACACAAACGTGATCGCGGGCAGCAGGCCCTCAGAGTCGAGCATCGCAATCACGTCGGGCCGCGACGGTGGTCGGTAAAAACCCGACCGGCCGGAGCGTCCCGGACCTCCTCTTCCCGGCTGCCGGCGGGGGCTACGCCAGTCCGAGAGTCGATCCGCCTCGCGGCGATGGGCGATGTGGCGCAACAGATTCGGGTCGACGACCGGCTGCCGGCGGTTGCCCGCGCCGTCGGCGTCATAGTCGAAGAGGTCGAAGATGCGTTTACCCACCAGCATGTGCTGCCACAGCGGGACCGGTCGGTGGTCATCGACGACCACCGTCGTGTCGCCGCGCACCGTCTGAATCCAGCCGCCGAACTCCTCGGCGTTGCTGACCGTCGCCGACAGGCTGACCAGGCGCACATCGTCGGGCAGATGCAGGATGACCTCCTCCCAGACCGCGCCCCGCATCCGGTCGGCGAGGAAATGCACCTCGTCCATTACTACGTAGGAAAGTCCTTGCAGCACAGGAGAATCGGCGTAAAGCATGTTGCGCAGGACTTCAGTGGTCATCACCACAACCGGGGCGTTCGCGTTGACCGACAGGTCGCCGGTGAGCAATCCGATCTGATCTTTGCCGTAACGGGCCACGAAATCGGTGTGCTTCTGGTTGCTCAGCGCCTTCAGCGGCGTGGTGTAGAAGCATTTGCCGCCCGCCGCCAGCGCCAAATGCACGGCGAACTCGCCGACCACGGTCTTACCGGCTCCGGTCGGCGCACAAACCAGGACACCGTGGCCGCTTTCCAAAGCCGAGCAGGCCTGCTGCTGAAAGCCGTCGAGTCCGAACGGCAATTCCGCGGCAAACTTGGCTAATTCGCCCGCGGCCGGGTCATTTGCGCCGCTCCTCCGCATCGCTTCGCTCTGCATCGTCGCGGCCCGCCCGTCAGGTGACGTCGTCATGGGGTCCGGCGATGCTCGACGGTGCCCCCACCGCGGACGGCGGGTCGACGACCGAGGCTTCGTCGTCGGAGATGGCAGTTAGCGCTTGACGTTTGGCTTGCCGTTTGTCGTGCACGCGGGCGATCTGAATGGCCAATTCGAGCAGCAGCGTCAGGGCCAGTCCCAGGGCCGTCATCGAGAACGGGTCGGAACCCGGGGTGAAAACCGCTGCGAACACGAACATCACGAAGATCAGGCCGCGCCGCCAGGACTTCAGTCGTACGTAGCTCAACACGCCGACGAAGTTGAGCATCACGATCAACAGCGGGAACTCGAAGCTGACACCGAACACCAGCAGCAGGTTGATCAGGAAGCCGAAATACCGGTCGCCGGACAGCGCGGTCACCTGCACGTCGCTGCCCACGGTCAACAAGAAGTGCAGCGCCTTGGACAGCACCAGATAGGCCAGCACCGCCCCGGCGACGAACAACATCGCCGCGGGGATCACGAACGCCACCGCGAAACGGCGCTCTTTCTTGTACAAGCCCGGGGTGATAAATGCCCAGAGTTGGTAGAACCACATCGGGCAGGCCAACACCACCCCTGCGGTCAGCCCGACCTTCAGCCGCAGCATGAACTGGTCGAACGGCGCGGTGGCCAGCAATCGGCACTGGCCGTCGGCGCTGATCTGGGCCCGCGCAGACGGCGGCAGCGAGCAGTACGGGTGCCGAAGCCACTCGCCCAGGCTTTCCAGCCCGAACAGTGAGTGCGAATACCAGATAAAGCCGAACGCCGTGGTGACTGCGATCGTCGCCAACGAGATCAGCAGCCGAGCGCGCAATTCGGTGAGATGGGCGACGAGTGACATGGTCCCGTCGGGGTTGGTGTGGCTGCGACGAAGACGCGGATCTAGCCGCCTCAATAAACCGGTGGTGCGCACAGTAAACAGGCGCTCGGGCGCCGCGGCGGCGATGCCAGGCTAGGCCGATCGACCGTCAGCGGCCGGCGGGTCGACCCGCTCGGACTGCACCGGTTGGGCTGCCGCACCCTGGGGCGCAGACGTTTCGGATTTGCTCTCACCCTGCAGCTCTTTGACTTCGGCCTTGAAGATCCGCAGTGACTTGCCCAAGGAGCGCGCCGCGTCGGGAAGCCTCTTGGCACCGAATAACAAGACCAGCACAACGGCGAGGATCGCCCAGTGCCACGGACTCAGACTGCCCACTTTGGTTACCTCCAGACGTCCCCACGATGCTACCGCAGCGGCCGGGCGGCTAGCCGGAGCGCGCCGCAGCCTGGTAGGACTCCAGTGCTGCCGCGGCGCTGGCGCGCACCCGCTCGGCCAGCGTATCCGGCCCCAGGACACGCACGGCCGACCCCAGGCCCAGCACTTGGCGAGCCATCCACTCTTCCGAGGCGTAGGTCATCGCCGCCTCGCAGTAACCGTCGGGCAGCTCGCGCAGCAGACGCATCGGGTAGTACTCGAACATCCACGACGCCGCCGGCGCCAGCCGCAACGTCGCCGATGGCAGCGACGGGTCCGCGTCGAACAGCGAAGTGTCCGGCGGCGCCTGTATCGCGGGTTCCGGCGGCGCGGACGGCTCGTCGAGCACAATGGCGTCGACGATGCGGTCGAACCGGAACAGCCGCACCCCTTCGGCCTCCCGTGACCATGCCTCCAGGTAGCTGTGGTCGCCAACCAGCACGATCCGGATGGGGTCGACGATCCGGGTGGACAACGTGTCGTGCGAGGCCGCGTAGTAGTCGATGGTCAGCGCCCGATTGTCACGGACCGCGGCACGCACTGTGGCCGCGGCCTGACTCTCCACCGGCGCCGGTTCGTCGACCGCAGCGACCTCAGGCCCGTGTCCGGCCGCCCCGGCCGCTGCTTCGATTTTGGCGATCGCGCTGCGCGCTGCCTGCGGATCGACCACGCCCGGAATATCTGCCAGCGCCCGCAGAGCCACCAGCAGGCCGGTGGCTTCCGGCGAGGTGAGCTGCAGCGGGGTGTCCATGCCCGCCGAGAACGTCACCTCGATGGTGTCGCCCTCGAATTGGAAGTCGATCAGATCGCCCGGGCTGTAGCCCGGCAGGCCGCACAGCCACAACTGGTCGAGATCCTCGTCCAGTTGCCTGACGGAAACGCCCAGGTCGACTGCGGCCTGCGCCCGGGTGACCCGCGGATTGGCCTGGAAATACGGCACCATATTCAGCAGTCGCACCAGGCGAGTGGATACCGGAGTCATGCAACGACCTCCCCGTTTCCAGCGTGGGCGCGCAACCGGCCCAGCACCTCCTCACGCAGCGTCGACGGTTCCAGCACGACCGCGTCGGCGCCGTAACCAGTGATATCGCGCGCCAGTCGGTCGGTGGTTCCTATGTCGAGCTCGATGACCTCGCCGTCGCGGCCGCCCAATTGCCGCGGCCCCAGCGATGTCCCGGCACGCCGCAGCGCGGTGGCCCGCCCGGCGGCCACCCAGACCTGAGCCCGCAGGCCCGACGGCGCCTCCCCGACCGCCTCGGCCACGATCTTGCGGAGGTCGACATGCTCGGGTCGGGTTACGGCACCGACCGGGCCGATCGGGGTCACCTCGCCGCCGATCCGGGACAGCCGGAACGTGCGGGTGGCGCCGCGGTCGCGGTCATGCCCGACGAGATACCAGCGGCCTTTCTCGGTCACCACGCCCCACGGCTCGACCGTTCGCACTGTGTACGACTCGGCGCGCGACGGCCGGTGTGGAAATTGCACGGCCTGCGCGGAGTTGATGGCCGACAGCAGGGCACCAAGGGCGTCTTCCGACCCGCGCAGTCCGAGGGTCCCGGCAGGTGATGCAATGGCGACCGGCGCGTCCGGGTCGACGTCCACGCCGGCGGCCCGCAGCTTGAGCAGCGCACCCTGCGTGGCGGTAATCAGTTCCGGCGACTCCCACAGCTGGGTGGCGACGGCCACGGCGGCCGCCTCGTCGGCGGTCAACTCGACGGCGGGAAGCGCGTAAGCCTCGCGGTTGATCCGGTAACCCTCCACCGGATCGAACGACGACACCTTGCCGGTCTCCAGCGGAATGCCCAGATCTCGCAGTTCGTTCTTGTCGCGCTCGAACATTCGCGAGAACGCTTCGTCGCTCGCGGTGTCCGAGTATCCCGCCACGCTGGAGCGGATTTTCTCGGCGGTGATGTAGCCGCGGGTGGAAAGCAACGCGATGACGAGGTTCATCAATCGCTCGACTTTGGAAATCGCCACCCGCACCACCCTAGGGGCTACATGCTGGCGATGAGCCTCTTGACCCGCTCGTCGACCGAGCGGAACGGATCCTTGCACAGCACCGTGCGCTGCGCTTGGTCGTTGAGTTTGAGGTGCACCCAGTCGACGGTGAAATCCCGACCGGCCGCCTGGGCGGCGCTGATGAATTCACCGCGCAGCCGCGCGCGGGTGGTCTGCGGCGGCTGGTCGACGGCGTCCTCGATTTCCTCGTCGGTGGTGATCCGCGAAGCGAGGCCCTTGCGTTGCAGCAGATCGAAGACGCCGCGGCCGCGCTTGATGTCGTGGTAGGCCAGATCCAGCTGGGCGATCTTCGGATCGGACAGCTCCATGTCGTAGCGGTCCTGGTAGCGCTGGAAAAGCTTCCGCTTGATCACCCAGTCGATTTCGGTGTCGACCTTCGCGAAGTCCTGGCTTTCCACGGCGTCGAGCTGGCGACCCCACAAGTCGACGACCTGCTCGATCTGCGCGTTGGGCTCGCGGGTCTGCAGGTGCTCGACGGCGCGCGCGTAGTACTCCCGCTGAATGTCCAGTGCGCTGGCCTGACGACCGCCGGCCAGCCGCACCGGCCGCCGGCCGGTGATGTCGTGGCTGACCTCGCGGATGGCCCGGATCGGGTTGTCCAGCGAGAAGTCGCGGAACGCCACCCCGGCCTCGATCATTTCCAGCACCAGCGCTGCGGTGCCCACCTTGAGCATGGTGGTGGTCTCACACATGTTGGAGTCGCCGACGATGACGTGCAGACGGCGGTACTTCTCGGCGTCGGCATGCGGCTCGTCGCGGGTGTTGATGATCGGGCGGCTACGGGTGGTGGCCGACGAGACGCCCTCCCAGATGTGCTCGGCGCGTTGCGAGAGGCAGAAGGTGGCGGCCTTGGGGGTTTGCAGCACCTTGCCTGCGCCGCAGATCAGCTGGCGGGTGACCAGGAACGGCAGCAGCACATCGGAGATCCGGGAGAACTCGCCCGCGCGGACTATCAGGTAGTTCTCGTGGCAGCCATAAGAGTTGCCCGCCGAGTCGGTGTTGTTCTTGAACAGGTAGATGTCACCGCCGATGCCCTCGTCGGCAAGGCGCTGCTCGGCGTCGACGAGCAGGTCTTCCAGCACCCGCTCGCCGGCACGGTCGTGGGTGACGAGCTGGACCAGGCTGTCGCACTCGGCGGTGGCATATTCCGGGTGGCTGCCCACGTCGAGGTACAGCCGTGCGCCGTTGCGCAGGAAAACGTTGGAGCTGCGCCCCCAGGAGACGACTCGGCGAAACAGGTAACGGGCCACCTCGTCCGGCGACAGGCGCCGATGACCGTGGAATGTGCAGGTGACACCGAATTCGGTCTCGATGCCCATAATCCGCCGCTGCACAATTCGAGCGTACTGGTTGTTCAATCGCGACGGTGGCGCGGCTCGCGGATAAGAGAGCGCACTCGGCGCTAAAAGGGTGGGGGTTTGTTGCGTTCGGCGGCGTGTGCGGCGTTGCGTGCGCGTTCGGTGTCGATGCGTGCGGCGCGGGCTTGTGTGCGTGTTCGGTGGCGCCTGGGCATCATGATTGCGCGATCGCCTAGCGGTCGGTCACCCGTTGGGGCAGTGGGCAATTCGCCGGTGGGCAGGCACAGGCCGGGAAACAGCAGGCGACTTGCGGGACGGGTGGTGTAGGTCTGGCCACTGGGTGAGGTCCACACGATGGTCCCGTCGGACCACTGCTCGTCGCGCCAGGCCGTCCAAAAAGTTTTCAGCAAATGATGCTTTCGGCACAAACACTTCAGATTCGACGGATGGGTCAAGCCGAGCGGATAGGGCACCGTGTGGTCGATATCGCAGAACTCGGCGGGCCGCTCGCAGCCTGGGAACCGACAGGTCAAATCCCGGCACCGGACGAACCGCTCCAGGGCGGCCGACGGGCGGTAGCCCGACTCGGCAGCCGCATCCCGGGGATGACCCACCGGCGTGACCGTGGCACCACCGCGGACCAACTCGGCCAGCAGCGGGGCCGGCACCGCACAGCCGCCAACGATCCGGCCGGCGGGCCGGTTGACCCCGTCGCCGGCTGGATCGGGTTCAGGGTCAAGGGCAAGCGCCTCCGATAGTGGCGTGCCCGGGGTGAAGGGCCGCGCCGGTCGCTGCCCCGACATGTGCGGGTCGGGGGCCGCGGTCAGCGCCGATTGGTCGGCCACGACGAGGATGACCACACTGGATGCCCGCGGGTCGCCGTCGACACCGGCCAGGCACGTGGCGCTGCCGCAGCCACACGCCAGCCGGTCGGCGCCCGCGGCGAGTGCACCCAACGCGTCGGCGCGGCGCTGGGCGATGGTGCGCGGATCGCCCTCGCACACCCCATCAGCCAGCCGCGTCAACCGCCGGTCCAGCACCGCCGCGTCGGTCGAAAACAACGTTCCCCACAGGTTGGTGGTGCCATCCGCGCCGCGCGGCGCGTCGATCACCACCTCGCGGCCGCGAGCCGCCGCCCGGGTGCGGCGCAGCGCCGCGGGATCGTAGCGATCGACAATGGCGTCGATCGCGTGCTCGGTCTTGGCCACCGACAGCGGCCCGAACCCGGTGGCCTCCTCGGCCAACGTCGTATCCACCAACGCCAGCGCCGCCTCGTCTTGGATCAGATCGGTGCGCCACACGATCGCGGCCACCAACCGCGCGCTGAGCATTCCCTCGACGAACAACGCCGCCACCTTGGGCAGCCGATCACGCAGCGCGACACTTAGATACATCTGCCCCGACGCCATGCCGTGGCTGACATGCAACGCGGCGGCAACCTCGGCGGCCATCGCATCCCAGTTGTCACAAGACCACTGCGCCCAATCGGTCGGGCCGTCAGCGCGCCGGCGCACCAACTCCGCGATCGCCGCCAGCCGGCGTGCCGAAGCCGCCGCCTCAACACATGCCCACCCGGTGATCGCAGCGACCACCATGCTCTCGTCCGCACTGGCCAGATCCGCCGGACCCGGCAACCCAGTATCGAACATACGTGCGATTTTAGATGCTGGAACCGACGCGGGCAACGCCGCAACCCCGCCGCCGTGCACAAACCGCCAACTGTGGATAACTCCGCTGAGCGGTCCGGTCGACGGGTGCAGCCCGATTGCTCCAGTAGACTCGGTGCTGCTCCTTTCCGCGAGCACAGTCGTCAGAAAGGCTTCTCCAGTCCTGTGGACAGAGCCAGGGTCGCGGAGCACCCGCGGCCGGACCACGTCATCGCACACATCAGCGACACCCATCTCATAGCCGGCGACGGCGACCTCTACGGCCCAGACGCCGGTGTCGACGCGGAGGGCCGATTATCCGAGCTGCTTGACCGGCTCGAGGCTTCTAAGATTCGCCCCGACGCATTGATATTCACCGGCGACCTTACCGACAAAGGGCAGCCCGACGCCTACCGCAAGCTGCGCCATCTGGTCGAGCCGTTGGCCGACCGCCTTGGCGCTGAAGTCATCTGGGTGATGGGTAACCACGACAGCAGAGCCGCGTTGCGCGAACACCTGCTGCGCGAGACGCCGACGATGGCGCCGATGGACCGAGTGCACGAGATCGCCGGCTTACGCGTGATCGTTTTGGACACCTCGGTTCCCGGCCATCATCATGGGGAAATCGCGCCAGAGCAATTGGATTGGCTCGCAGCGCAATTGGCCCAACCCGCACCTTTCGGCACCATCCTCGCCATGCACCATCCGCCGATTCCCAGCGTGCAGGACCTGGCTGTCATGGTTGAGCTGCGCGACCAAACACCGCTCGCCGAGGTGCTGCGCGGCACCGATGTACGCAGCATCCTCGCCGGGCACCTGCACTACTCCACGACGGCAACCTTCGCCGGAATCCCGGTTTCGGTAGCCTCGGCCTCTTGCTACACCCAGGACCTCCTGACGGCGGGAACCCGGGGTCGCGACGCCGCACAGGCGTTCAACCTGGTGCACTGCTACCCGGAAACGTTGGTGCACACCGTCATTCCGATGGCCGCCGGTCCCACAGTGGGACGGTTCGTCGCGCCGGAGGCCGTGCGACGAGAACTCGCCGACGCGGAGGTACACATCCTGCCGGCCGGTCGGATACCACACATCGCGCAGCAGCTCGCCCGCACCTAGCGAGCGATCACTCGTCCCCGACTACGAGGTGCCTTCGCGGGATACCTGGAGAATCTGGCTTGCGGCGACGCAGCTCGCGGGCGCTCGTCAGGCTTCGGCGGGACTGGGCGCCTCGCCGAATCGGCTCAGCGCCAACGTGGCAACGACCGCTATGACGAATCCCGCCACAACCATCCAGCCCAAGCCCTCACGGGTCCGGTCACCGAGCCACCTCACCCCGACCAGCGCGGGGCCAACCGTTTCACCTACCACCATTCCGGCGACGGCTGTGGTCACCGACCCACGGCTCAAAGCCGAGGTAAGCAACAAGAACCCGGCGACTCCACCGGCGATCACCGCATACCCGGCTGGGTTGGTGTAAAAAGCGGCTCTGGTCGGATCGATCGGATCGATCAGGCGCACGGCGACCTCGACCACCCCGAAACCGACGCCGGCCCCGAGTCCCAGTACAAGTGCGCGCGAGCGGTCGCCGAGGCGGCCCGCCGCGGCGCCGGCGATGAACACCGCAGCGACCACCACCAGCAGCGCCCAGCCGAGTCCGGACGGGCCGTGCTGCGAGCCCTCGGGTCCGGCGGCGAGGCCAAGCATCGCGAGGCTCGCGCACACCACACCCACCGCTGCCCACTCCAACTTCGACAACCGCACCGACAACACCCAGGCGGCCACGATCGCGGTGACCGCAAGCGAAGCCGCGATCGCTGCGGCCACGACGTAAATCGGTACCAGGCGCAGCGCCGCCACTTGCAATAGAAAGCCAAGACTGTCAAGCCCGATACCCGCCAGGTAGCGCCACTGCCGGAGCGCCCGCAACAACAAGACCGCGTTAACTCCGGAGTCACTGCTGCCGGCATCCACCGAGCGCGTTGCCGCGGCCTGCAACACCGTCGCAGTGCCGTAGCACACCGAGCAGCCCAATGCCAGCAGCAAGCCGATCAGCATTGGAACAGAGCCTATTTCGACGATTTCTCTGCGGAATCGTCGTCCGATTCGGAGTCGTTGCGTTCGGGCAGCAACCGCTCCAGCGCCGAACCGGTGATTCGCCGGAACGCGCGCCGCGGCCGGTTGGCGTCGAGGATGGCGACCTCCAACGTCGACACCCCCAGGGTTGGCTCATCTCCTCCGTTGGCACTGCCCGCCTGCAGCGCTTTCACCGCAATCCGCACCGCATCGGCCAAATTGGCATTCTCGGCGTAGGACTCCTTGAGCGCGGTGGTGATCGGCTCGGTCGTCCCACCCATCACGACGAAATGCGGCTCGTCGGCGATCGACCCGTCGTAGGTAATTCGGTACAGCTCAGGCGGTTTGGTCTCGCCGTAGTGAGCGACTTCGGCCACACACAACTCGACCTCGTAGGGCTTGGCCTGTTCGGTGAAGATGCTGCCCAGCGTCTGCGCGTAGACATTGGCCAGCTGCCGACCGGTGACGTCGCGTCGGTCGTAGGCGTAACCGCGGGTGTCCGCGAACTGAATCCCGCCGCGTCGCAGATTGTCGAATTCGTTGAACTTGCCGGCGGCGGCAAAGCCGACGCGGTCGTAGAGTTCGCTGATCTTTTGCAGTGACCGCGACGGGTTTTCCGCCACGAATAGCACGCCTCCGGCGTAGGCCAGTGCGACTACGCTGCGACCCCGCGCGATGCCTTTTCGTGCGAGCTCGCTGCGCTCCCGCATCGCCTGCTCGGGCGAAATAAAGTACGGAAAACTCATGAGTCGCTTCCCGAGCGCTCTGCGTCAGGACCGAAAGTATCTGCGCGAGAGCGTCTTTCGATGACTTCGCGGGCCAGTTCGGCGATGCGCTGCTCGGAAACGTTAGCCGCGCCGTCGGCTCCGACGGTGACTGCGGTCGGGTAGATTCCGCGGACCAGATCGGGTCCCCCAGTGGCCGAATCGTCGTCGGCCGCGTCGTACAGCGCCTCAACCGCCACCCGAAGTGCGGAATCCGCGTCGGTCACCTGCGAATACAGCTTTTTGATTGACGATTTGGCGAAAATCGAGCCGGACCCGACCGCCTGATAGCCCTCCTCCTCCAGGTTCCAGCCGCCGGCGGCGTCGAACGAGACGATGCGGCCTGCCTTCTCCGGTTCGGGATCGTCGATGTCGAAACCGGCCAGCAGCGGCAACGCCACCAGACCCTGCAACGCGGCGCCGAGATTGCCGCGGACCATGATCGCGAGCCGGTTCACCTTTCCGGCAAAGGTGAGCGGCACGCCTTCTAGTTTTTCGTAATGCTCGAGCTCGACCGCGTAGAGGCGCGCGAATTCGACCGCGATGGCCGCGGTGCCGGCGATCCCGGTCGCGGTGTAGTCGTCGGTGATGTACACCTTCTGCACATCGCGACCCGCGATCATGTTGCCCTGCGTGGAGCGCCGGTCGCCGGCGATGACGACGCCGCCGGGATGTTTCAGCGCAACGATGGTGGTTCCGTGCGGCAGCTGAGAACCCAGCCCGCCGATCTCCGCGTTACCAACGCCCGCGGGCAGCAGCTCGGGGGCCTCACGGCGCAAAAAATCTGCGAAAGACGAAAGACCGCCAAAAGCGGTTCCGGGAAGTGCTGAGTGAGTGGCCAGGCGATCGCGAAACGGCCAGGTCACTGGCCGCCCTTTTGGACGTATGCGCGGACGAAGTCTTCGGCGTTCTCTTCCAGAACATCGTCGATCTCGTCGAGCAGATCGTCGGTCTCCTCGGTCAGCTTCTCGCGACGCTCCTGGCCGGCGGCCGTGCTGGCGGTGAGGTCGTCGTCATCGCCGCCGCCACCGCCGCGCTTGGTCTGCTCCTGAGCCATCGCTGCCTCCTGCATCGTCATCGGCCGTGGCTAACACGCCCGTCGGTTTCTCCACCCTACCGGTCGAGACCGCTAATGCTCCGGCTAAGCCGGATTGTGTCCGGCCCTCAGGTGGTCAGTTGTTCCACCAGCTCGACCGCGCTGTCCACCGAATCCAGCAGGGCTCCGACGTGCGCCTTGCTGCCACGTAGCGGCTCGAGCGTGGGGATACGCACCAGCGAATCGCCACCCAGGTCGAAAATGACCGAATCCCAGCTGGCGGCGGCGATATCTGCCCCGAAGCGGCGCAGGCATTCGCCTCGGAAATAGGCCCGGGTGTCGGTCGGAGGGTTGTCCACCGCACTGAGCACCTGCTGTTCGCTGACCAGGCGCTTCATCGAGCCCCGCGCCACCAGCCGGTTGTAGAGCCCCTTGTCCAGCCGGACATCGGAGTACTGCAAGTCGACCAAGTGCAGCCGGGGCGCCGACCAACTCAGGTTCTCCCGGTGCCGAAACCCCTCCAGTAGCCGCAGCTTGGCCGGCCAGTCCAGCAGTTCGGCGCATTCCATCGGGTCACGCTCGAGTTGATCGAGCACGTGTGCCCATGTCTCCACGATGTCGGCCGCTCGTGCGTCGTGGTCACGGCCGTCAACCAGCTTTGCCACCCTGTCCAGATAAATCCGCTGCAAGGCCAGTCCAGTCAACTCGCGGCCGTCGGCCAGGGCGACGGTGGCGCGCAGCGCGGGGTCGCGGCTGATCGCGTGCACGGCATGCACCGGCCGGGCCAGCGCCAGATCAGTCAGGTCGATTCCGTGTGCCGCGCCCTCTTCGATCAGGTCGAGCACCAGCGCGGTCGAGCCCAGCTTCAGATACGTCGACGTCTCGGCGAGGTTGGCGTCGCCGATGATGACGTGCAGCCGTCGGTAGCGGTCGGCGTCGGCGTGCGGTTCGTCGCGGGTGTTGATGATGCCGCGTTTCAGCGTGGTCTCCAGCCCGACCTCGACCTCGATGTAGTCGGCGCGCTGGGACAACTGAAAGCCCGGCTCGTCGCCGGCGGGCCCGATCCCCACCCGGCCGGAGCCGGTAATCACCTGACGCGACACCAGGAACGGGGTCAGCCCGGCGATGACGGCCGAAAACGGCGTCTGCCGGCTCATCAGATAGTTCTCGTGCGAGCCGTAGGACGCGCCCTTGCCGTCGACGTTGTTCTTGTACAGCTGCAGCTTGGCGGCACCGGGGACACTCGCCACGTGCCGTGCGGCGGCCTCCATCACCCGCTCGCCGGCTTTGTCCCACACCACCGCGTCCAGCGGGTCGGTGCATTCCGGCGCGGAGTACTCCGGGTGGGCGTGGTCGACGTAGAGCCGCGCGCCGTTGGTCAAGATCATGTTTGCGGCACCGACCTCGTCGGCGTCGACTACCGGCGGCGGTCCCGCCGAGCGGCTCAGGTCGAAACCGCGCGCGTCGCGCAGTGGCGACTCGACCTCGTAGTCCCACCGGGTGCGTTTGGCGCGCTGAATACCGGCGGCGGCGGCGTAAGCCAGCACCGCCTGCGTGGAAGTCAGGATCGGGTTGGCGGTCGGGTCCGACGGCGACGAAATGCCGTATTCGACCTCCGTTCCGATAATCCGTTGCATGCCTAAAGCCTAGGCGTGGCGACGATGCGGACCGAGGTCGGCCCGAGTGGGCCAGCCGGTAAATTCCGCCTTAACCCGGGCCGGCACCCCGAGACACGTCATTGACGCAGGTGAAAGAAGTGATTAACTTCACCGTGTGTCCACCGATGCCCTGCACGACCCCACGATCGGCCTGTCCGGAAAACGCTACGGCGAAGTCCTTCTGGTGACGCCGGGCGAGGCGGGGCCGCAGGCCACCGTCTATAACACCTATCCGCTCAACGACTGTCCGGCCGAGCTGTGGTCGAAGCTGGACGCGCAGGCCATCGCGGCCGAAAATGGCGCTGCCACAGCGCTTCTCAACGGACCGCGGTACTGGCTGATGAATTCCATTGAGAAGACCCAACAGGGCCCGCGGATCATCAAGAACTTCGGCGGGATCGACATGATCCTGCAGGCCACGGTCTTGCTGACAGCGATGAACCCGGCGCCGTACACCGCAAATCAGGTCAACCGTCACACCGTCTTCACCTTTGACGCCGCCGAAGAGGTCTACGAACTGCAAGATCCCGCGTTCCGGCGCTGGGTGATGCAAACCTGGAGCCAGATTGTCGATCCCGACCTGTCGCGGGCCGACCTGCGCCAACTCGGCGAGCGGCTCAACTTGCCAGAAGGCTGGACCTACCAGGTACGAGTACTGGAAACCCCATTGCGCATCGACACGGCCAATCGCGCGGCGCTCGTCTTGCAGGACGACCTGGCCAACAGCTATTCGCTAATAACCGATTGAACCGGTAGCTACAGGTACTGGCCGAGGTTGGACTCGGTATCGATAGCCCGGCTGGCACTCGACGACTTCCCGGTGACCAGCGTGCGGATGTAGACGATCCGCTCACCCTTCTTGCCCGAGATCCTTGCCCAGTCATCGGGATTGGTGGTGTTGGGCAGATCTTCGTTCTCGGCGAACTCGTCGACGATCGAATCGAGCAGGTGCTGGATGCGCAGACCCGGCTGGCCCGTCTCCAGCACCGACTTGATGGCGTTCTTCTTCGCCCGGTCGACGACATTCTGGATCATCGCACCGGAGTTGAAGTCCTTGAAGTACATGACTTCTTTGTCGCCGTTGGCGTAGGTGACCTCCAGAAACCGGTTGTCGTCGATCTCGGCGTACATCCGGTCGACGACCTTCTCGATCATCGCCTTGATGCACAGCGAGCGGTCGTCGCCGAATTCGGCCAAATCGTCGGCGTGCACCGGCAATGCCTCGGTGAGGTACTTGGAGAAGATGTCTTGCGCCGACTCGGCATCCGGACGCTCGATCTTGATCTTGACGTCGAGGCGCCCGGGCCGCAAGATCGCCGGGTCGATCATGTCCTCGCGGTTGGACGCACCGATCACGATGACGTTTTCCAGGCCCTCCACGCCGTCGATCTCGCTGAGCAGCTGCGGCACGACCGTTGTCTCGACGTCGGAAGAAACTCCGGTACCGCGGGTCCGGAAGATCGAATCCATCTCGTCGAAAAACACGATCACCGGCGTGCCTTCGGACGCCTTTTCGCGGGCCCGCTGGAAAATCAGCCGGATGTGACGTTCGGTCTCGCCGACGAACTTGTTCAGCAGCTCCGGGCCCTTGATGTTCAGAAAGTACGACTTGGCTTCGCGCGCATCGTCGCCGCGAACCTCGGCCATCTTCTTGGCCAACGAGTTGGCGACGGCCTTGGCGATCAACGTCTTACCGCAACCGGGCGGGCCGTAGAGCAGCACACCCTTGGGCGGGCGAAGCGCGTATTCCCGGTACAACTCCTTGTGCAGGAACGGCAGCTCCACGGCGTCACGAATCTGCTCGATCTGCCGGCCCAACCCGCCGATGTCGTCGTAGGTGACATCGGGCACCTCTTCGAGCACCAAGTCCTCGACTTCGGCCTTGGGTATGCGTTCGAACGCATACCCGGCCTTGGTGTCGACCAGGAGCGAGTCGCCGGGACGCAGCTTGCGAGGACGTTGGTCGTCGTTGAGGGCGTCGGGGTGACCGTCGGGCAGATCCTCGGCGACCAACGGATCGGCGAGCCACACGATGCGTTCCTCATCGGCGTGTCCGACCACCAGGGCGCGGTGTCCATCGTTGAGAATCTCGCGCAGCGTGGAGATTTCGCCGACCGATTCGTAGGTGCCGGCCTCGACGACAGTTAAAGCCTCGTTGAGCCGAACCGTCTGTCCCTTCTTCAAAGACTTGACGTCGATGTTGGGCGAGCAAGTAAGGCGCATCTTGCGCCCAGAGGTGAACACGTCGACGGTGTCGTCCTCATGCGTGGCCAACAACACGCCGTAGCCGCTAGGCGGCTGTCCGAGCCGGTCGACCTCTTCGCGCAGCGCCAGCAGTTGCTGCCGGGCCTCCTTGAGCGTTTCCATCAGTTTGGAATTTCGCGCCGCGAGCGAATCGATTCGTGCCTCAAGCTGGTGAATATCGCGGGGACTGCGCGCGGCGCTCTGCGTTACGACGGCATTCTCGAGTTGCTCACGCAGTATCGCGGCCTCGCGACGGAGCTCTTCCAACTCGGCCGCATCCTCACTGGACAGGTCTGGTTCGCGAGGGCTACCGAACGTTTCGCGCTCTGACTCACCCATGTTGCGCTCCTTTCCCGCTCCTTCAAGGTGGTGCGGCGGATACCTCAACGCTACCGGCGATTTCCGATTCATGCGGGAACTCGAAATGGGGCACACTGGCATCAGCGTTAACATCATGTTGACGCGGCCTGATCGAGAGGACTTTTGTGATCGTGAAATCCCTAGCCACGGGCGTGGCGGCGGTCGCCGCAATCGGCACGGCCGCAGCGGGTGTGACCTGCATTGCATCTGTTACCGCCGCGTTGCCTCAAGTTCAGCCGGTCGTCTTCGGCGCGCCGCTGCCGCTCGACCCGGCCGGACCCGGCGCCGCTGTGCCCACGGCTGACCAGCTGGCCACGGTTCTCAACACGCTGCAGGACCCTAGCGTGTCGTTCGCCAACAAGGGCTACCTCATCGAAGGTGGCGTCCCGGTTCCGGCCTCCCTGGCCGACCACGAATTGCAGAAGGCCGCTGCCAAGGGCAGCCTGCCGCTGACGTTCAACTTCACCAGCATCACGCCCGCTGGCCCCGGTACCGCCGCGGCCAGCCTGACCGCGACGGGCCCGAATCTCGCCCCGACATACGAGAACCTCACGTTCGTCAATCAGGGCGGGTGGAAGCTGTCGCACGACTCGGCGATGACGCTGATCCGATCGGTGCAGTCGGCGGGCCACTGACAACCACCGAATGCCCCGACTCCTGACGGCAGTTTTGACCGCCGTCTCGATTGCGGCGACGCTCGGCCTCTCGGGGTGCTCGGGTGATGAGCATCGTGCGCCGCCGGAGACGCCGCCCGCGCCGATCTCAGCGTCGCTGACCTCGACGGCGGCGGCTGCGCAGATCGCGCCGCTGCCGCCACCCGAGGCGTTGGCCGCGGTGCTGTACCGGCTCGCCGATCCTGCGGTGCCCGGCACTGCGAAGCTGAACCTGGTCGAAGGCGCCACCCCGGACAATGCTGCCGTGTTCGACCAGTTCGCCGACGCACTGCTGAACGGCGGGTTTGCGCCGATGAAGTTCGATGTGCGAGACGTCGCGTGGTCAGACCGGGATCCGGCCGATGTGGTGGCCAACGTCAACGTCAGCTCACTCAATCCCGGCGGGCCCAGGTTCTCCTTTCCGATGGAATTCAAGCCGTATCAGGGTGGTTGGCAGCTATCGGCACGAACCGCCGACGTGCTGCTGGCTTACAGTCCCGCGCAGGCCCCGCCGCCGCCCACGACCCCCGGCCGCTGACCCCGCAATGTGGATTGGCTGGCTCGAGTTCGATCTGCTGCTTGGTGACGTGCGCTCACTCAAGCAGAAGCGATCGGTGATTCGCCCGGTAGTGGCCGAATTGCAGCGCAAGTTCAGCGTGTCGGCCGCCGAAACCGGGTCGCATCAGCTGTACCGACGGGCAGGCATCGGCGTGGCGATGGCGTCCGCCGACCGCGGCCATGCCGTCGATGTGCTCGACGCGGCCGAACGGTTGGTGGCCGCCCACCCGGAGTTCGAACTGCTGTCGGTGCGCCGCGGCATCCAGCACAGCGATGACTGACCGGGTCTAGCTCGGCTTAGCGCTTGCGGCGCAGCGGCGTCGGCGTGACGGTACCGGGAGCCAGCCGACGCGCGGACACCAGGAACCCGGTGTGGCCGCGCATGTTGTGCTGCGGGCGCACCGCCAATCCGACGACATTCCAGCCTCGTTGCAGCGACTCCCAGGCGCGCGGCTCGGTCCAGCACTGCTGCTCGCGCAGCGCCTCCACTGTCCTCGACAGCTGAGTGACGGTGGCCAGGTAGACGATCAGCACACCGCCGGCGACCAGCACCCGCGACGCGGTGTCGAGCACCTCCCACGGCGCCAGCATGTCCAATACCGCCCGGTCGATGCAGCCGGCGGCCAGGTCGGCATCCGCGACATCGCTGACCACCAGTCGCCAATTGTCAGGTGCGCAGCCGCAGAACGTCTCCACATTGCGACGGGCGTGTTCGGCATGATCGGCACGCACCTCGTAGGAGATCACCAGCCCGTCCGCTCCGACCGCACGCAATAGCGAACACGTCAGCGCCCCGGATCCGGCACCGGCCTCCAACACTCGGGCGCCCGGGAAGATGTCACCCTCGTGCACGATCTGAGCGGCGTCTTTGGGGTAGATCAACTGGGCGCCGCGAGGCATCGACATGACGTAATCCACCAGTAGTGGACGCAATACCAGGAACTGGTCGCCGTTGGTTGATTTGACCAGGCTGCCTTCGGGCAGCCCGATCACCGCGTCATGCGCGATCGCGCCGCGGTGGGTGTGAAATTCGCTGCCGGCGCTGAGCAGCATCGTGTAGTGCCGACCCTTGGCGTCGGTCAGCTGGACACGATCGCCGGTGGCGAACGGCCCGGTTGCAGACACAGCTGTCTAGCCTGCCAGCAGACGCGCCGGGAAAGGTGCGCGGGGTTGTCCGACCTCGCCCCTAGGCTGCGGCTATGAGCGGCGCCGACGACGATATACAACGCAGCCGATCACCAAGGCCGGCACTGTCACCGTCGCGGGCGGCCGACTTCAAGCAATGCCCGCTGCTCTATCGGTTCCGGGCCATCGATCGCCTGCCCGAGCCGCCGTCAACGGCACAACTGCGGGGCTCGGTGGTCCATGCCGCCCTGGAGCAGCTCTACGGCCTGCCCGCCGCAGAACGCGTCCCGGAGACGGCCGGCGCGCTGGTCGCCCCGGCGTGGGAGCAGGTGGTCGCCGCGGAACCCGGCCTGGTCGGCGAATTGGAGGCCGAGCAACAGACTCAACTTCTCGACGAAGCCCGTGCGCTGCTGTCCGGCTACTACCGGTTGGAGGACCCGACGCGGTTCGACCCGCAGAGCTGCGAGCAACGCATCGAGGTCGAGTTAGCCGACGGCACGTTGCTGCGCGGGATCATCGACCGGATCGATGTCGCACCTACCGGCGAGTTGCGAGTGGTCGACTACAAGACCGGCAAGGCGCCACCGGAAGCGCGGGCGCTCGCCGAGTTCAAAGCCATGTTCCAGATGAAGTTCTACGCGGTCGCGTTACTGCGCTCGCGGGGCGTGCTGCCGACGCGGCTGCGGCTCATCTACCTGGCGGACGGCCAGCTGCTGGACTACTCACCCGACGAAGACGAGCTGATGCGCTTCGAGAAGACGCTGATCGCAATCTGGCGGGCAATTCAATCTGCGGGTGCGACAGGCGATTTCAGGCCCAGGCCATCACGGCTGTGCGACTGGTGTCCGCACCACTCGCACTGTCCCGTCTTCGGCGGCTCACCACCGCCGTACCCGGGTTGGCCGCAGCATCCTGATGAAGGTGGTGCAGACGCCGTCCTTCATCGGGCCGACCCGGCCGCTTGACGCCTACTGCAACGGCGACATCTCCTGCAGCATTGTCGGTATCAGCTCGCTGACCGTCGGGTGGATGTGCATGGTGCGCGCCAGCGTGGAGTAGGGCGCCTTAGCTGACATCACATCGAGAATGGCGTGGATCGCCTCGTCGCCGCCGACACCGAGGATGGCCGCTCCCAGGATCTGTTGCGTTTGTGCGTCGACCACAACTTTCATAAAGCCTTGTGTCTCACCTTTTTCCACCGCCCGGCCGACCCTGGTCATGGGCCGTTGACCGAGCAGCGCGGGGCGGCCCGACGCCCGCACTTGCTCGACGGTCAGGCCGGCCCGTCCCAGTGGTGGATCGATGTAGAGGGCGTAGGTGGGGATGCGGTCGCTGACCCGCCGTGGGTCACCGTCGAGCAGGTTGGCCGCCACGATTTCGAAATCGTTGTAGGAGGTGTGGGTGAATGCTCCCTTGCCATTGCAGTCACCCATCGCCCAGATGTGGTCGACGCTGCTTTTCAGTTGGTCATCGACTTCGATGTATCCCCGGGCGTCGGTGTGGACACCGGCGCGCTCGAGGCCGAGGTCGTCGGTGTTGGGCCGCCGGCCCACCGCCAGGAGTAGATGACTGCCGGGTATCGACGCCGCGCCGGCCCGCGAGGTTACTTCGAAGCCCGCAGAATCACTATTCCGCTTTGTAATCCGGATATCGGCAGCGTCGACAACGATGTCGATACCCTCGTTCTGCAGGATCGTCTTGATGGTGTCGGAGACGTCTTCGTCTTCGCGGGATGCCAGCCGCGGCCCTTTCTCGACGACGGTCACCCGGGCGCCGAAGCGGCGGTACATCTGCGCGAACTCCAACGCAATGTAGCTACCACCGATAATGACGAGATGCTCGGGCAGGGTGTCGAGTTCGAGGATCGACACATTGGTGAGGAAGTCGACATCCTTCAGGCCGGGAATGTCGGGCACCACCGCACGGCCGCCGACGTTGAGAAAGATCCGCTCGGCTTGCAGGGCCTCGTCACCGACACGCAGCGTGTGCGGATCCTCGAACCGGGCGTGACCGCGGATGACGGTGCAGCCGTCCATTCCGTTCAGCCAGTCTTCGACACCCTTGCGGTCGCCCAGCATGATGTCGTCTTTGCGCGCCTTGACTTTCGCCATGTCCACGTTTATCGCTCCGGTGCCGACGCCGAAGTCGCCGCCCCGCCGGGCCAGATGTGCGGCGTGCGCGCTGGCCACCAATGTTTTGGTCGGGATGCATCCATTGTTGACGCAGGTGCCGCCGATCAGCTTGCGCTCCACTACCGCAACGGTGTGGCCGGTCGCGGTCAACCGACCCGCCAGCGAGGGTCCGGCCTGGCCGGCGCCCACGATGATCGCGTCGAAACGCCTTGTCACAGAACGGCTGTCACCGCGGCAATCGCGAACCCGCCCAGCACCGCGACCGCATCCTCGAGCAGGGCGATCGGAAGGTCGTGGCCGTGTGAGGCGACCAGGCGGGTGCGTGCCTGATAGCCACCCATAGTGCCGAGCACGGCGCCGATGGCGCCGGCGCCCAGCGCGGTCCACGGATGGCCTAAAGCTGTACCGATGACGGTGCCCGAGAACGCGCCCAAGACGATGCGGGCGCCGAACGACGGCGGCGCGGTGCGGCTCGGTGTCTTGGGAAGCTTGTCAAGGACCAACTCGCCCAGCGCGAGGACGGTGAAGATGATGACGGCGATCAGGCTGCCCACCCAGGACAGCCAGTGCCCGCTCAAGTTGATCCACTGCGAGAACGCGGCCCAGGCGACGACCGCGGGGGCCGTCAAGGAACGCAACCCGGCGACAACACCGATCAGCAGAGCAAGCAATAGTGCTAGCAACAGCAAGTTGGTATGCGACACAGCCAAATGCGTCATGGCGACCCTCCTGAGGGCTCGACAAAAGAACGCGACTCTAGCCGGACGTTAACACAGCAAAGCCAGCCGCAGCGCATTCATGATCAAAAACGACAGAACCTGATGTCGGAAGCCAGGATCGCTTTAGCCCCGATGGCCACCAACTCATCCATGATCGCGTTGACATCCCTACGCGGCACCAGCGCCCGTACCGCGACCCAATCGGGATCCGCGAGCGGTGCGATTGTCGGTGACTCCAAACCCGGTGTGATCGACGTGGCCTTGTCGAGCACCGAACGGGGGCAGTCGTAGTCCAGCATCAAATACTGTTGACCGAACACCACGCCCTGCACCCGCGCGACCAGCTGGTCGCGCGCCGAGGCCTCCGGCCCGCCGTCTGAGGAGTCGGGGTCGACCTGTTCGATGAGCACGGCCTCCGAATCGCACAGTGTTTCACCGAAAGCCACCAGATTGTGCAGGTTCAAGGTGCGACCCGAACCCACCACGTCGGCCACCGCATCGGCCACGCCGAGTTGCACCGAGATCTCCACGGCGCCGTCGAGACGAATGACGGTCGCATCAATACCGCGGGCCGCCAGGTCTTGTCGTACCAGGTTCGGGTACGCGGTAGCGATTCGCCGTCCAGCCAGGTCGTCGATGGTCCAGTCGCGTCCGGCCGGTGCGGCGTACCGAAAGCTGGACGACCCGAAGCCCAGCGCCAGCCGTTCGTGCACCGGCGCGCCGGACTCACGCGCCAAATCCCTTCCGGTAATTCCGAAGTCGAGCTCCCCCGAGCCGACATAGATCGCAATGTCTTTGGGCCGCAGGAAAAAGAACTCGACGTGGTTGTGCGGGTCGATAACGGTCAGGTCTTTCGGGTCGGTACGACGCCGGTATCCGGCCTCGGCGAGGATCTCGACCGCCGGCTCGCTCAGCGCACCCTTGTTGGGAACTGCCACCCGCAGCCTGGTGGAACCGTTCCGATGAAGCGCTGCCATCACAGCTTCCGGTACACGTCGTCGAGCGTCAGCCCGCGGGCGATCATGAGCACCTGGGTCCAATACAGCAACTGGCTGATCTCCTCGGCGAGTGCGTCGTCAGGTTCATGCTCGGCCGCCAACCACACTTCACCGGCCTCCTCCAGGATCTTCTTGCCCACCGTATGCACGCCGCTGTCCAGCGCGGCCACGGTGCCGCTACCGGGCGGGCGGGTGCGGGCTCGCTCGCCGAGCTCGGCAAACAGATCCTCAAAGGTCTTCACGGCCAGCGATTGTTTCATGCGCGGCTGAGCAAAGTCACGGCGGTTTCAGGTGGAGGCGACTTCATCGGGCATGTCTTCCAGGGAGACACCGTTGGTCTCCCGGACCCATCGCCACACGAAAAGAAGCGACAGCAGCGCACACAGCGCGTAGAAGCCGTATGCCATTCCGAGCGCGTGCCGCAGCACCGGGAAGGTCATGACGATTGTGAAGTTGGTCATCCATTGCACGCCCGAGGCCAGCCCCAACGCAGCGGACCGGAGGCGGTTGGGGAACATCTCGCCCAGCAGCACCCACAGGACAGGGCCCCACGAGACACCGAACGCGACAACGAACAGGTCGGCGGCGACCAGCGCGATCAGTCCGGAAGCGATGTCGAGGTCTGGCCTCCCGTTGACGATGGTTGCGCCGGTGAAAACGACGGTCAGCGTCGCCAGCATCACTGTCATGCCCGCTGATCCCACCAATAGCAGGCGCCTGCGGCCGACCCTGTCGATCAGCGCGATCGCCACCACGGTGATCAGGACGTTGATCCCGGTGGTCACCAGCGCAATGGTGAAAGAGGATTTCTCGCCGAATCCCACTGCCTCCCAAAGCACGTCGGAGTAGTAGAAGATTACGTTGATACCAACGGATTGCTGAAAGATGGCCAATCCCAGGCCCACCCAGACGATGCCGTGCAGCCCGCCGGTCGGTTTACGCAGATCGCGCCAGGATGGTGGCTTTTGCTGCTCCAGGGTGTCCGTGATCCGATTGATCGTGGGCTCCACGTCACGGTCACCGAGCAGAATGGACAGCACCCGGCGGGCCTCCGGAACTTGTTGTTGTGCAACAAGATGGCGAGGTGACTCCGGAATCGTGAAAAGCAGCGCGATGTAGAGCAGCGCTGGAACAACCTCACCCAGGTAGGTCCAGCGCCAAGCCGCCAGACCCAGCCAAAGCGGGCCACTGGGACCTCCGGCGATATGAAACGGCAACCAGGTCAGCGCCACCGCGCCGAAAATTCCGCACACGATCGCGAGTTGCTGCAGCGAGCCGAGTCGGCCACGAAAGCGCGGCGGCGCGATTTCGGCGATGTACGCCGGTCCCGCGACAGACCCGAGGCCGATACCGATCCCGCCGATGGCGTGGAAAATGATGAATATCCAGATGCTGCTTGCCAACCCGGCGCCGAGCCCGCAGATGAGAAACAACACGGCCGAAAGCTGCATCATCGCCAGTCGGCCCATCCGGTCCGCGATACGTCCGGCAAGCACCGCTCCTATTGCGGCACCCATCAGCGCCGCGGCCGCGGCGAAACCCAAGAGCGCGTTACCGATGTGGAAGTCGGCCTGCAACGCCTTGACCGCACGGTTGGTGACCGAGATGTCGTAGCCGAACAACAGCCCGCCGATTGCAGCCACCGACGCGAAGCGCATGGCCGAGAACAAGGCGGCCCGAGCGGCGTTGCGGTCAGCGGGCAGGTCCTCGTGCGGCGTCGAATCCACAGCCATCCGGCGATTATTCGCGATCAGAGGTTGAAATATTCAACTTAGGGCTCAGTCCTCGGGGTTGTAGCCGAGGTTGGGGCCGACCCAGCGCTCGGCTTCCTGCAGGGTCCAGCCCTTGCGCTTCGCATAGTCGGCGACCTGGTCCTGGGCCAACCGGCCGACCACGAAGTACTGCGACTGCGGGTGCGAGAAATACCAGCCGCTGACGGCAGCACCGGGCCACATCGCCATCGACTCGGTCAGCTCGATGCCGGTCCGCTCGCGGACGTCCATCAACTTCCAGAGCGTCACCTTCTCGGTGTGCTCGGGGCAGGCCGGGTAGCCGGGGGCAGGTCGGATTCCCCTGTACTTCTCACCGATGAGTGCCTCGTTGTCCAGCTGCTCGTCCGGCTGGAATCCCCAGAACTCCTTGCGGACCCGTTGGTGCATCCGTTCGGCGAAAGCCTCAGCCAGCCGGTCGGCGATCGACTCCAGCAAGATCGCGCTGTAGTCGTCGTTGGCCGCCTTGAACTCCGCGATCTTGTCCTGGCTGCCGAGCCCCGTGGTGACGGCGAAGGCGCCGACGTAGTCGGCCAGACCGGTGTCCTTGGGCGCGATGTAGTCACCGAGCGACCGGTTCGGGATGCCGTCCCGATGCTCGCCCTGCTGGCGCAGGTTGTGCAACGTGGTCAGCACCTCGGTACGGGTCTCGTCGGTGTAGACCTCGATGTCTTCGATACCCGAGCCGACCGCGTTCGCCGGGAAGAACCCGATCACCCCGTTGGCAGTCAGCCACTTCTCCTTGATCAGGGTGTCGAGCATCTCCTGGGCGTCGTCGTACAGCTTGCGGGCAGTCTCGCCCGAGACCGGGTTGTTGAGAATGTCGGGGAACCTGCCCTTCATCTCCCAGGCGTTGAAGAACGGTTGCCAGTCGATGTACTCCCGCAGCTCGGCGAGGTCGTAGTCATGAAAATCCCGCACGCCGAGGCCCTGGGCGGGCACCGGCGGCGTGTAGCCGTCCCACTCGATCGGCGTCCGGTTCGCGCGGGCCATCTGGAGCGTCAGCATCGGCCGCTCGTTCTTCTGGGCGTGCCGTTCGCGCAGCGATGCGTAGTCTTTCTCGGTGGCCTCCAGTAGGGCTGGACGTTGCTTGTCGTCGAGAAGCGCAGCAGCGACCGGCACCGAGCGGGATGCGTCCTTGACCCAGACCACCGGACCGTTACGACGCGGCGCCACCTTCACGGCAGTGTGCGCGCGGGATGTCGTCGCGCCACCGATCAACAGCGGGATCTCCAAACCTTCGCGTTCCATCTCGACGGCGAAGTTGACCATCTCGTCCAGGGACGGGGTGATCAGCCCGGACAGCCCGATGATGTCAGCGTCGTGCTCCTTAGCCGCGTCCAGGATCTTCTGGGCAGGCACCATCACACCGAGGTCGATCACTTCAAAGTTGTTGCACTGCAGCACGACCCCGACGATGTTCTTGCCGATGTCATGGACGTCACCCTTGACCGTGGCCATGATGATTGTGCCGTTGGTGTCCTTGCCCGCCGCGGCGCCTGAGGTTTCTTTCTCCGCCTCGATGTACGGCAGCAGGTAGGCAACGGCCTTCTTCATCACCCGGGCCGATTTCACCACCTGGGGCAGGAACATCTTGCCTGCGCCGAAGAGGTCGCCGACGACGTTCATGCCGTCCATCAGCGGGCCCTCGATCACCTCGATCGGTCGACCACCTGCGGCGGCGATCTCGGCTCGCAATTCCTCGGTATCGGCATCGACGTGGGCGTCGATGCCCTTGACCAGGGCGTGCGTGATCCGCTCGCGGACCGGGAGGTTGCGCCATTCGGCTGCCACCGGAGCCCCATCCCCTGCGGCCTTCCCTGTGTTGCTGAACCGTTCAGCGATTTCCAGGAGCCTTTCGGCCGCATCCTCGCGACGGTTCAGCACCACGTCCTCGATTCGGTCCCGCAGCTCGGGGTCGATCGAGTCGTAGGGCACCAGCGCGCCGGCGTTGACGATGCCCATGTCCAGGCCGGCCTTGATGGCGTGGTACAGGAACACCGCGTGGATCGCCTCGCGGACAGGGTTGTTGCCCCGGAACGAGAACGACACGTTCGAGATACCACCGGAGATGTGCACCCCGGGAAGGTTCTCCTTGATCCAGGCGCAGGCCTCGATGAAGTCGATCCCGTAGGTCGCGTGCTCCTCGATACCGGTCGCCAGCGCGAAGCAGTTGGGGTCGAAGATGATGTCCTCGGCCGGGAAGCCGACCTCTTCGGTCAGGATCCGGTAGGCGCGCCCGCAGATCTCCTTGCGGCGCTCCAGGTTGTCGGCCTGACCCTGCTCGTCGAACGCCATCACGACGACGGCGGCGCCGTACTTGCGGCACAGCCGTGCCTCCCGGATGAACTTCTCCTCACCCTCCTTCATGGAGATCGAGTTGACGATCGGCTTGCCCTGCACGTTCTTCAGGCCCGCCTCGATGACCTCCCACTTCGAGGAGTCGATCATCACCGGGACGCGGCTGATGTCCGGCTCGGCCGCGATCAGCTTGGTGAACCGGTCCATCGCGGCGACGCCGTCGATCATGCCCTCGTCCATGTTGATGTCGATGACCTGCGCACCGACCTCGACCTGCTGCAGGGCGACCGACAGCGCGGTGTCGTAGTCCTCGGCCTTGATCAGGTTGCGGAACCGGGCGGAGCCGGTGATGTTGGTGCGCTCACCGATGTTCACGAACAGGGAGTCGTCGGTGATGTTGAGCGGCTCCAGGCCCGAGAGCCGGGTGGCCACGGAAATGTGCGGCACTTCCCTCGGCCTCAAGCCCTCGACGACCTTGGCGATCTCGGCGATGTGCGGCGGAGCAGTTCCGCAGCAACCACCGACCAGGTTGACCAGGCCGGCCTCGGCGAAGTCGGCGATGTAGCTGGCCTGACGCTCCGGCGACTCGTCGTACTCGCCAAAGGCGTTGGGCAGACCCGCATTCGGGTAGCAGGAGACGAAGGTGTCCGCGATCCGGGACACCTCGGCGATGTAGGGCCGCATCTCCGGCGCACCCAGGGCGCAGTTGAGGCCCACCGCGATCGGCCTCGCGTGCCTGATTGAGTTCCAGAACGCTTCGGTGACCTGGCCGGACAACGTGCGCCCGGACGCGTCGGTGATGGTGCCCGAGATGATGAGCGGCCAGCGGCGTCCGCGCTCCTCGAACAGCGTCTCGACGGCGAACACCGCCGCCTTGGCGTTCAGCGAGTCGAAGATCGTCTCGACGATGAGGAGGTCGGCGCCACCGTCGAGCAGGCCGTTGGCGGCTTCGAGGTAGGCGGCGACCAGCTGGTCGTAGGAGACGTTGCGGGCTCCTGGGTCGTTGACGTCCGGCGAGATCGACGCTGTCCGCGTCGTCGGCCCGATGGCGCCTGCGACGTAGCGGGGCTTCTCCGGGGTGCTGAACTCGTCGGCGGCCGCCCGCGCCAGGGCAGCGCCGGCGTAGTTCAGCTCGTAGGCCAGCTCGTGCATGTCGTAGTCGGAGAGCGAGATCGCGTTCGCGTTGAACGTGTTGGTCTCGAGGATGTCGGCGCCCGCCTCGAGGTACTCGCGGTGGATCCCCTCGATGATCTGCGGCTGCGTCAAGTTGAGCAGGTCGTTGTTGCCCTGAAGAGCGGTAGGCCACTCCGTGAACCGCTCGCCGCGGTAACCGGCCTCGTCCGGCCGGTCCCGCTGGATCGCCGTGCCCATCGCGCCGTCGATCACCATGATCCGCTGGCGCAGAGCAGCCGTCAGTTCGTCGGTGCAGTTCGGACGGATGTTCGGCACGAAGGTGTCCGACTCAATGGCGTTCACGCATGTTCCTTCCGTAACGGAAGGCGTCCTTGACTCTGCCGAGCGTGGCGGATACCAGGCGGGGGCCCAGGACCCGCCAAATAGCCGTTGCAACGCCTCTCGACCGGAAAAGTCTACGTCGTCATCCGACGTCTGAACGCCCAGCGCGACCCGACCCGCTTGGCGATCGCGGTCCCCCCTGAACGCCAGCTCACGGATCTCGTCGGCAATGTTTTCGGCAACGCGGTAATTAGCAAGGTAAACCAATTTGCAGCCGAACGTATTTCGTCTCGACCGCGTCGACGCAGCGGCAGGCACCCCATAAGGATAGACGGACTATGGAAATGCCCCGGTCGCTGCAGCTTGGCGGACATCTGCCCTGACAGCCCGCCCCAGGCCGTACCCTGATTCTGTGACTTCGTGGGATGGTGGGCCCCATGCCAAGTGACCGGCTGCCCGAATTGCACAACACCGTCGTCGTGGCGGCGTTTGAGGGCTGGAACGACGCCGGCGATGCGGCCAGCGACGCGCTGGACCACCTCGAAACCATGTGGGAAGCCGATCCGATCGTGGAGATCGACGACGAGGCCTATTACGACTACCAGGTGAATCGCCCGGTCATCCGCCAAGTCGATGGGGTCACTCGGGAGCTGGTGTGGCCTGCGATGCGCATCACCCACTGCCGGCCGCCAGGCAGCGACCGCGACGTCGTGTTGATGCATGGGGTGGAGCCGAACATGCGCTGGCGCACATTTTGTGCCGAGTTGGTGGCCATCGCCGACAAGCTCAACGTCGACAACGTCGTAATCCTTGGGGCGCTGCTCGCGGACACCCCGCACACCCGCCCGGTCCCGGTCTCGGGTGCGGCTTACTCCCCCGAGTCGGCGAAACGCTTCGGCCTGGAGGAAACCCGCTACGAGGGTCCGACCGGGATTGCCGGGGTGTTCCAAGACGCTTGCGTGGCGGCCGGAATCCCGGCGGTGACGTTCTGGGCGGCAGTGCCGCACTACGTGTCGCAGCCGCCCAACCCGAAGGCGACGGTCGCGTTGCTGCGCCGGGTCGAGGAGGTGCTCGACATCGAGGTTCCGTTGGCTGACCTGCCGGCGCAGGCCGAGGAGTGGGAGCAGGCGATCACCGAGATGGCCGCCGAGGACGAGGACCTGGCCGAATACGTGGTGTCGCTGGAGCAACGCGACGCCGAGGTCGATATGAACGACGCCCTTGGCAAGATCGACGGCGACGCGCTGGCCGCCGATTTCGAACGTTACCTGCGCCGCCGACGCCCGGGGTTCGGCCGCTAGCGTCGTTAGCCGGCGGCGGGCGGGCGCGGCACGAAGCTGGGCCTGAAGCCGTATTGGGGCATGGCGCGGCCCTCGCCTTGGGTACCAGCATGGGCCAGCGGTAGCGGGGGTGCGCTGGCCGCGACCGTTTGGGGTGGCGCTTCCAGGGGTGCGCCGCCCAGCGTCGAAGCCAGTGGGCTGCGCAGCGGTTCGGTGGCGATCCAGCTCGGCGGTACCGACAGCGGGCCTATCACCGCTCGTTCGCCCACGCTGGCCGCCACCGAGTCGCCTACGGCCCCGACACTGCCCGGCGGGCCGGCCGCGCTGCCCGGGACGGCGCCGACGGCGGCATCGCCGGTGGATTCCGGGCCGGCCTGTCCGTTCATCGCCATGAAATCGGCGGCGGTGCCCAGGAATCGGGCCGGCATGAAGAAGGCGGACGCAAAGATGGTGTTCCAGATGTTCGCGTTGAGCATCTGCCCGAAGGCCGTGTTGGTGCCGAACACCGAGTTGAGCAGGCCGTTAAGGCCGGTGGTGGCACCGGCCGACCCGGGAGCAAACGGATTCCACCCAGCCAGTTCGCCGAGCGCATTGGGCGTCGCGGCGATCAGCGGGGACAGCGTGCTCTGCGCGGTGCCGGCCGGCGTGCTCGCGGCCTGGGTCACCGAGGCGGACTGGGCCGTCGTCGCGCTGGGGCTGGTGGTCTGCTCGGGCGCGGTGAACGCCGTCAGCCGGGTGGCGGCCGCCGAAGATCCGGCATAGCCGTACATCGCGGCGGCGTCTTGGGCCCACATTTCGGTGTACTCGGCCTCGGTGGCCGCAATCGCTGGGGTGTTTTGGCCCAAGAAGTTGGTGGCGATCAGCGCCATGAGCCGGGCACGGTTGGTCGCGATCGCCGGGGGCGGCACGGTGGCCGCAAACGCGGCCTCATAGGCGGCCACGGCGGCCTCGGCCTGCGCGGCGGTCTCTTCCGCCTGCACGGCGGTGGTGCTCAGCCAGGCCGCGTAGGGCGCGGCCGCCGCCGCCATCGACGCCGACGCCGGGCCGTACCAGGCTTGGCTGGTCAAATCCGAAACCACCGAGTGGTAGCCCAGCGCGGTGGTTTGCAACTCCGCGGCCAGGCCGTGCCAGGCCGCCGCGGCGGCCAGCATCGGGCCCGAGCCCGCACCGATGTACATGCGTGCGGAATTGATTTCGGGCGGAAGCATGGCGAAGTCCAGCGGTGCGGTCATCGTGAGCCTCCTCCCCCGTTGTCCGCCGGGCGCGCGCAGCGGCCGAGATCGGCACCGGCGCCCAAAACCATGGGTAAAACAGCGCGTGAAGTGCGCGCTTTCGGGGCCAGTTATCCCGCCGCGGGTGGACGCACCACGAAGCTGGGCCGGAAGCCGTACTGGGGCACGTTGCGGCCCAAGCCCTGCGCGCCCAAGCCGCTCAGCGGCATTCCGGGCATGCCCGCCGCCATCGCGGGCGGCGGAGCCACCATCGGCGTGGCCCCCAACGTCGAACCCAGGGCGTTCTGCGGCCCGGCCCCGGTCCAACTCGGCGGTACCGACAGCGGTCCGACCGCAGGCGCCTGGCCCAGCACACCCGACACCGAGCCGCCCGCGGGCCCGACGCCGCCCACCGGCCCGGCCGCCGCGCCCTCGGCTGCGCCGGCCGCGCCTTCCGCAGCGCCGGCCGCGCCCTCGGCTGCGCCTCCGCCACCCATGCCCATGAAATCGGTGGCGGTGCCCAAGAAATTGCCCGGCATGTAGAAGCCGGACGAAAAAATGGTGTTCCAGATATTGGCGTTCAGGAACTGCCCAAAAGAGGTGTTTTCTCCGAACACCGAATTCAGCAGACCATTGAGCCCAGTGGTGTCACTGGCCGACCCCGGAGCAAACGGATTCCACCCACTCAGCAGGCTGCTGAGACTCGTCGCCGACGACGAGGACGACGGCGACGCCATGCTCTGCAATGCGCTGGGCACCGCCGTGGTCAGCTTTGACAGCGTGCTCTGCCCGGTACCGGCCGACGTGGCTGCGGCTTGGGTCACCGCGGCGGACTGGGTCGTCGTCGCGCTGGGGCTGGCGACCTGTTGGGGCGGATCGAACGAAGTCAGCCTGGTCGCGGCCGCCGAGGAATTGGCATAGCCGTACATCGCCGCCGAATCCTGGGCCCACATGTGCGCGTACTGGGCCTCGGTGCTCGCGATCGCCGGGGTGTTGTGACCCAAAATGTTGGTGGCCACCAGATGGTTCAACTGAGCACGATTGGCCGCGATCTGCGCCGGCGGCACGGTGGCCGCAAACGCGGCCTCGTGGGCCGCCGCGGCGGCCTCGGCCTGCGCGGCGGTCTGCTCGGCGTGTGCCGCGGTGGTGTTCATCCACTGCACGTAGGGCGTGGCCGCAGACGCCATCGCGGCCGACGCCGGACCCCGCCATTCCTCATCGGTTAACGCCGACA
>Ga0335075_10001567_pt1 | contig 37536 bp, 37 predicted proteins | sample Lox_Sample_24_FD_206723 | JGI IMG/M metagenome (GOLD analysis project Ga0335075, IMG submission 206723) | Soil microbial communities from Loxahatchee National Wildlife Refuge, Florida, United States - Lox_Sample_2.4 | ecosystem: Environmental > Terrestrial > Soil > Wetlands | place: USA... | reverse complement strand
CGAGGTCGAACATCCGGCCGGTGAAGAACATCCGCACCAGGAAAAGCTGGTTGACGCGATGATGGATCTCGCCCGCCGGATGCCGCTCGAAATAATCGAGGCCGAGACCGAGCATGCGGTCGAACACATGCAGATTGAGCCTCGCATCGACCCGCGCGGCGAGCAGCGTCACCATATCGACGCGCGCATATTCGAGCACTGTCTCGTAGAGGACGGAGACGGCCCAGACCAGCGACAAGAGGGCGAGCGTGTCGAGGTTGCCGTAGGCGAGCACACGGTCGATCACCGCCATGACGAGAAGCGGCGGGAGGATTGCCAGCACCGAGTTCACCACCGAGGCGATCGCGACATCGCGCAGCAATGTCCTGTCCTCGAGAAGGAGGCGGAAGACGAAGCCAAGGCTGAATCGGGCCTCATTCGCTCCGCTCTCGCGCGGCTTGCCCACCAGCACGACCTCGCCGGTCCAGGCCTCCGAGAGCCGAAGCTCGTCCACCGGCACTGGAGGCTCGCCTGGCTGCGCGCGCGGATCCCGGATGAGAGCCACACGCCGCGCCGGATCGATCCCGCTCAGCAGCCCGGCGCTGCCGTCATGAAAGAAAAGCACGGCGGACGCGGATGGGCCGAGCTTCATCAATTGCCGCCAGCGCATCCTGCCGGCCCACGCACGTAGCCCGCTCTCGTTCAGCCATGCGGCAAGTGCGGCCCCGTTCGGCACCTCGCTCCCCGGGGCGGCGCGGAAGCTTCGCGGATCCAGCTCGTATCCGTGATGCCGCGCCGCCGCGGTCGCGGCCAGGACGCGCAGACGCGCCGGCTCCTGCCCGAATCCCTCCGTGGGCTCTCCTCTGGCCGGAGCGGCATTCTCGGCGCGCCCTGCCTGACCCGTCTCCACTGCAATGTTCCTCGCCCGGCCATCGTCGGGCGACGCTCAAAGAAGGGCCGTCACCAAAGGTTGCATGGTGGCGGCGAACATTCGCCCATAAGGCACATTAACATGATGAAAATGACTTGTGACTATTTTGTCCAATCGGTGGATCGGGCGTAACGTTTCATCAATTCCGGATGGCGTGCAGGGCGCTATTGCCCGGTCCGCGGACCGAAGCCGAGGAACCCGACCGAAGGGTCCGGAGCGCCGCTGCCCGCCATCACCGGCGGGTCCGGGGTGACGACGGCCCTCGCCATCGATTCCCGTTGGGGGGACGAGGGCGCCGGGGGCTGGTTGGCAAGCAAAAGATCGGCAACGGATCCCTGGCCCAAGCCATCGTCCGTGCCGGTGATTTGATGGCCGCCGGCTGCGGAGCCGCTTGTGGGCATCGCCGCTGGCACCGGCGGAACGCTGAGTGAGAGCGCCGAATTCGTGCCGGCCGCGGCGGCCGTATGCTCATGCTCAATCGACAGCAGAAGGAAGGCGATGTTGTTGCGATTGAGATCGACCGCAAGCTCAAGCGGCGTCATCCCGAGCACGTTGCGGGCATCGAGGTCGGCGCCGCGAGAGATCGCGTCCTGAGCTTCCGCCATGTCGCCGCGATTGATCGCATCGAACAGGGCATCGTTCGGCGAGGCAGCCTGGGACGGCGGGGAGGACGGCGCGAGATTGGTGCTCCCGACGGCTCCTGGCAGACCTGGGGGCGGCGGGGCCGCTGGGGGCGTGGGCTTTGCCGTGTCAACCACCGGGCCGCCAGGATTGGACAAGCTCGGTGTTTGCGCCTGCGCTTCCGGCACTGCCGCAACCAGAAATGCGCCGGACAGCAAAACCCAAACGCAACGCATGGCCAGACTCTCCTCGGGGCAGATGGGAAGAGGGTTCCCTTGCGGCAGCGAAGAGGCCGGGTTCAGCCCTGCTCCCCGGAACGCCTCCGATAGGAGGCCGACTCGGCTCCCTCCCGCTGCCAAGCCAATATCATAAGCCCGATCAAGAGGGGTAGCGCCGCCCAGGCAGGCAGCAAGGGCACTGAAGTGATCCCTGTGACCAGATGGGCATGATTGCGAACGAGGCCGACCCAGTCCCTCCCGGCCGCCGGCTCGCCTCGCTCGACGCGTCGCAAGGCCGGAATCCCGCCCGATTCGAGCCAATCGATGCCACCTCCGCTCGCATGCACCAGCGGCGCGAGCCGGCTCGCGGTGGCACGCAGATCATCCATCTCCAGCGGATCCGCGGCACCGGCTGCCACGAAAGCTGTGTGGGTCCCGTCACTCACCCGCCAGACACCGGGCAGGTCGGCCTTCATCTCCCCGCTCGCCCGGCCCGGTGCGCCGGGCGTGAGCGTGAGCCGAGTCTGCCGGCCATTGGGTGCCGTCACCGTCACTGTGCCGCCGGCATCGGCGGCAAGGGAGCGGCGCTCGATGCGCATCCGCTGGTCCGAGATCTGCGCGGTAACGGTATTCGCCTCCAGCGCCGGCTCCTTCATCAGCCAGTGCGCCACGCGGCGCATCAGCTCGGCCTGCGGCCCGCCGCCGTCATGTCCGCGCGCCCAAAGCCATTGCTGGTCGGAGAGCATCATGGCAACGCGTCCCCTGCCGACCTGGTCGAGCACCAGGAGCGGCGCGCCCGAGGGCGTGCGCATCAGGACATTGCCGCCCACATCGCCTGCAATCGCGTCATAACGGTACCAGGGTCCCCAATCAGGATCGTCTCGTGGCGATGCGCCCGGCAGGTCCGCGGTCACGGGATGGCGCTCGCCAATCGCGGTGAGACGTGGAACGAAGCGGCCGACGACGACGCCTGCCGGGCTGTCTCCTGTCTCTCCGTTATTGACGGGACGGGCCGGCAGCACTGCGGCGAGCGGCGTTCCGGCGAGGCTGTCGGGGCCGGCGAACTCCGGCCCGGTGGTGACCAGCAGCGCGCCGCCGCCACGCACATAATCGGCGATATTGCCGAGATAGGCTGGCGGCAGCAGCCCGTCATCCTGGAACTGATCGAAGATGATGAGATCGAACCGGTCGAGCTTGTCGACGAAGAGCTCGTGGGCCGGGAAGGCGATCAGGGCAAGATCGTTGAGGGGGGTATTGTCCTCCTTGTCCGGCGGGCGGAGAATCGTGAAGTGAACGAGATCGACCGCCGGGTCCGACTTCAGGAGCCGGCGCCAGGCGCGGACGCCGGGATTGGGCTCGCCCGAGACCAGCAGCACATGCAGCCTCTCGCGCACGCCATTGATCGTGACCGCGGCACTGTTGTTGAGTGTCGAGACCTCACCGGGCAATTTTCCCACACTGAGCGCCACCACTGTCGGGCCGGCATGGGTGATCGGGACAGGGATATGGACGATCTGCCCCACCGGCACGGTCACACTCTGGGGAGGGGCGGCGTCGCGACGAATCGTAAGCACGGCGGTGCCCTGCGGGCGGGCGACACCATAATCCTCGATCTTGGCCTCGAGCGTCACGTCCTGTCCGACGATCCCATAGCTTTGGGCGGCAAGCAGCTTCAGGCTGCGGTCCGTCTCCTCGCCGCGTGCGGGGATCAGCGCCGAGAAGGGCGCGCCGGCGAGCGGATCCTGCCTGGTCGAAGGCACGTCATCCACCTCGCCGTCGGTGAGCGCGATCACGCCGGCGAGCTGATCGCGCGGTATTTCGGCAAGCGCCCGGTCGAGGGCGGTGAAGAGGCGCGTGCCACCTTCCGGGCTGTCCGGCACCGCGACGGTGCGAAGCTCGAGGCCGGGCAGGCGCTCCGCTTCCCCGGTGATGCGGCTCGCTGCCGCGCTCACCAGGGCGGCCCTGTCGCCGACCTGTATCGAGGCCGTCTTGTCGATCGCCAGGACCCCGATATCGGGCAGGCTGCGCCAAGTCTCGCGGACCAGAAGCGGCCCGGCGAGCCAGCCCATCAGCACGGCGAAGGCCAGCACCCGCCAATGCCAGCCGCGTGCGCGCCGCAGCACCGCCGGCGCCATAACGGCCAGGGCCAGGATGCCGAGAAGAGCCAGGAGCCAAAGCGGCAGCTGAGGCTCGAAGGCGAGGGCGGCGATGCCGTGGCCGATCGGGGTCGCCAGGGGCGTTCCGAAATTCATCGGCCGAAATTCATCCCCACTGGTTCGTCACTGGCCCAGCCGTTCGAGGATCGCGGGCAGGTGCACCTGATCTCCCTTATAGTTTCCGGTTAGGGCGTACATCACGAGGTTGACGCCGAAGCGGTAGGCGAGCAGCCGCTGATGGTCACCGCCCGGAATCGCCGCGTAGGGATAGTGCCCGTCGGGATCCACCGCCCAGGCGGCTGCCCAATCATCCGAACCGATGATCACGGGGCTTACATTGTCGTTGCGATTGCTCGGATCGCTCGCCAGCCAGACCGGCGCTCCGTCGAACCGGCCGGGGAAGTCGCGCAGGAGGTAGAATGTGTGGGCGAGCACATTCTCATAGGTGAGCGGCGTGAGCGGCGGGATCGCAAGTCCGCGGGTGAGGCGCTGCAAGGCCGCTCCGGATCCGGGCGCGAAGCTCGCGCCCGAGCCGGAAGCCCCCTCGTCGCCGCCCTCCGTATCGATCAGGATGATCCCGCCATTGCCCATGAAGCGGTTGAGCGCCGCGACGGCGGCGGGGCTCATCGCCGGTGCGCTCGCGGTCACCGGCCAGTAGAGCAGGGGATAGAAGCTGAGATCGTCGCGGCCGGGCACGACCGCCTTGGGAGGCCCGAGAGTCGCCGCAGTGCGGGAATTGACGAAATCGGAAAGGCCCTGAAGGCCGGCTCGGGAGAGCTGGTCCACCGCCTGATCCCCGGTGACGACGTAGGCAAGCCGCGTGACGAGGGCTGGATTGTCGGCGGCGATGTCGGCCTGCGCCGCGGCCGGGGCGGCAATGACGCCGAGAAGGAGGATGGAAGCGGCCGCGCGCGCCGCAGGGCGGGCGAGCAGCCCGCGCAGGCCGAGCGCGATCAAAAGGTCGGCAGCGAAGAGAGCGAAGGCGAGCGCGATCAGCGGCGGGCCGAACGGATGCTCACGGGCCATGCCGTCGAGCGCCTCGACCTGCGCTCCGGCGATTTTCGGAGCGAGAATGAGCGGCGGCAGGGCCGAGCCGAGATTGAGCGCGAGCCGTCCATTCTCGGGCCCATAAAGGCCGGGCGGATGGAGCGGTGAAGGCATGGTGGCGGCGAAGCGATCGGCCGCAAGGCCACGCGCTGCCGGTCCCGGGGTCTCGGCCGCGCCCAGCCCATCGAGCATCGAAGCGGGCATGAGGACAGCCTGGCCCGGGCTTTCGGCCACGCCGGCGGACAGCTCGACCAGCCGGCGCAGCATGGTGACGAAGAGGCCGGAGAGCGGCAGGTTCGACCAGGCGGCATTGGCGGTCACGTGGAAGAGCACGATCCGGCCGGCGCCGAGGCGCGAAGACGTGACGAGAGGCGTCCCGTCATCGAGGCGGGCCCAGGTGCGGGTGTCGAGATCGACGCTCGGTTCGGCGAGAACCTGGCGCGTGACCGTGATGTCCGACGGGACGGCGAGGCCCGCGAAAGGCGAGGTGCGCGGGAAGGGCGCCAGATGCTCCGGCCGGCCCCAGGTAAGCGCGCCGCCGAGCGTGCGCTCCCCGGCAAGCAGATGGACCGGCAGGAGCGCATCCGGATGAGCGGCAACGAGAGGGCCGGCAAAGCGGATGAGCAGCCCGCCATGCGCCACCCAGGTGCTGAGCGCGTCCGTCTCGGGGCCGGCGGGGAGCACCCGGTCGGCAAGGACGATCACGGCCAGCCGATCCTCGAGCAGCCGGGAGAGATCTCCCTGGCGGGTATCGGCATAGGGGCCAAGAGCCCGAGAAAGGTAATAGAGATCGCCGACGAAGGGCAGCTCGGCATCGGCCGCGTCACCCGAGGCGAGCCCGACCGGCCGGCGCCGGAAACGCTCATCGAGCAGGAAGACGCCGGCGGCCGATGGCCCGACACCCCGGCCATCGGCGAGGCGCAGCGCATCGAGCCGGTTGGCGAGCTCGAGCGGGAGCGGAACCGCAGCCTCGCCTTGGGCCGCGCCGGGCGGAATCGAGACATTGAAGCGGGCAAGGATGCGCCCGCCGGGCGCCTCGGCGAGGATGGTCGCGGCTTGCCGCACCGGAGCGGGGAGCACGCCAACCCGGGCGATGAGCCGCCCGCCGCTCGGTCCCGGCTCGGTCGATGGCGGCAACAGCACCTGGGCGGCAGGATGGGGATCCGTGATCTCGGTCACGGGGCCGAGGCGGGCGAGAGCGGCTGCGAAAGCCCTGTCGGCGGCCGGGTCAGGACTGCCGATCCGATCGGCGACATAAACGACGCCACGCCCGTGCCATTGACGGAGAAGGGAAGCGGCGGCCGCGTGGTCCGTGGGCCAGGGCTCGGGCTGGAGCACGGCAAGTCGAGCCTGAAGCCGGAAGGCCGGGATGGGCGCTCCGATGACCAGCGGAGCACCGGATGGGCCCCGCGCGGTCGCCAGCAGCGCGACGCGTCGTCCCTCGCGCGCGATCCGGTCGAGCGCGACATTGGCCGCCAGCATCCGCGCGCTCCAGTCGCCGGCCGCGCTCCAGCCATTGTCGATGACGAGAAGCACGGGCCCCTGGCCGAGCGGCAGGCCGCCCACCCGTTCGACCGGCCCGGCGAGACCGACGATCACGAGCGCGGCGGCGGCAAGACGGAGTGCGAGGAGCCACCAGGGTGTGCGCGCCGTTGTCTGCTCGACAGGCCCGAGCTCCTTGAGCAGGCGGACGGCCGGGAAACGCTCGCGACGGGGGGCGGGCGGCGTGACCCGCAGCAGCCACCAGAGGAGCGGCAGGGCGAGAAGGACGAGGAGAAGCCAGGGCGCGGTGAAGGTCATGCGAGGAAGATCATCCTCGGGCGACGCCGGGCGTTCCGCCCCCGAAGGGCCGGAACAGGGCGCCCGAACCGGAGGCTTCCGGGCCGGGAGCGAGCGCCAGATAGAGCGCGAGCAACGCCTGTTCCGGAGGTTGGTCGGTCATGTGGGTGGAGAAGCGGAAGCCAAGCGCCCGGCAGAGCGCGGCGAGGCCGTCCTGGTGGTGGGTGAAGCGCTCGGCATAGGCCTCGCGCACGCCCTCGACTCGCGGGATCAAGGCTTCCCCGTCTTCCTCGAGATCCGTGAAGCGGACGCGGCCGTGGAAGGGGAGCGCCGGCTCGGCCGGATCGAGCACCTGCATCACGTAAGCATTCACCGGGACGGCGGCGAGCCGCGCCAACGATGCCTGCACGGCGGAAAGAGGGTCGAGGAAATCGCCGAACAGAACGACGCTCGCGTGCCGGGGCAAGGGAAGCGATGACGGTGGCAGGCTCTCGGTGGAAGCCGCCTCCGCGCGGGCTTGCATGAGGTTCTGCATGACCCCTTGCGCAAGCCGCTCCAGCGCATCCCGCCCGCTCAGGCTCTGTGCCCCCATCTGGGCGCCCAAGGGCGAATCCGGGGCCATCAGCCGCACCCGCTCGCCCCCGCGCAGCAACAGCGCGGCGAGGGCAAGGAGCAGCAGGGCCCCCCGCTCACTCTTCTCGACCGGGGCAAGGCGTGACCGCCAGCGCATGCTGGCCGAGGAATCGGCCCAGAGGCAGACGGTCTGCGCGGCCTCCCATTCGGTCTCGCGGACAAAGATGCGATCCGACTTGGCCGACTGGCGCCAATCGATTCGCGCCACCGCGTCACCAAGCAGGAAAGGACGGAACTGCCAGAAACTGTCGCCCTGGCCGACCCGACGCCTTCCATGCACGCCTTGCGCGACCGTCGCGGCAACCCGGCGCGCGGCGACCAGGAGAGGGGGGAGTGCCGCGCCTAGCGCCTCGGCGCGCCTGGCATCGCGCGCCGAGGGGGCTGGGCCGGCTTCGCTCATCCGAGCCGTTCCACCAGGGCGGCGATGACGTCGGCGAGTTGGACGCCCTCGGCGCGGGCCGAGAAGGAGAGCGCCATGCGGTGGCGCAGCACGGGTGCTGCGAGCGCGACCACGTCATCGAGGCTCGGCGCAAGCCTTCCATCGAGCAGGGCGCGGGCCCGGCAGGCGAGCATCAAGGCCTGCGCGGCGCGCGGGCCGGGGCCCCAGGCGACATGGCGGCGCACCGCATCGGTCACGGCGGTCTCCGGACGGCCGCCGCGGACGAGATCGAGAATCGCGTTGAGCACGCTCTCTCCCACGGGGATGCGGCGGATCAGAGCCTGAGCGGCCATCAGCCCCTCGACCGAGAGGACCGGCACCGGCCGCGCCTGCTCGGATCCGGTGGTGGCGAGCAACATGCCTCGCTCGGACGCAAGGTCCGGGTACGATACCTGGACCTCAAGCAGGAAACGGTCGAGCTGGGCCTCGGGCAGTGGATAGGTTCCCTCCTGCTCGATTGGGTTCTGGGTGGCGAGGACATGGAAGGGCCGTGGCAGAGCATGCTCGACCCCGCCGACAGCGACCTTGAATTCCTGCATCGCCTGAAGCAGGGCGGACTGGGTGCGAGGGCTCGCGCGGTTGATCTCGTCCGCCATCAAGAGCTGGCAGAAGACGGGGCCGGGGACGAAGCGGAAGCTGCGGCGGCCGGCGGCATCCTCGTCCAGCACCTCGCTGCCGAGGATATCCGCGGGCATGAGATCGGGGGTGAACTGCACGCGCTTGGCGCTGAGGCCGAGCACGGTGCCGAGCGTCTCGACGAGCTTGGTCTTGCCGAGGCCGGGGACGCCGACGAGAAGGACATGGCCGCCGCAGAGGATGGTGATGAGTGTCTGCTCCACCACCACGTCCTGGCCGAAGATGATGCGGGCGATCTCGGCACGGACCGCGCGCATGCGCACGCCGAGCGCCTCGATCTCGGCGAGAACCTCGGTGGTTTGCTGGGATGGCGGAGAAAGGCTGGCGGACATTCAGAATTCCTTAAGCCTGGCGGCCTGACTGCGCTGCTCGGGGATGATGCGACTCGAGCACTTCCCTTGAGGTGGGGTTGGTCCCTATATCATGTCCATAGGGGGAGGGTGCGAAACCCGTGACGGCGTGCGGTGGAGGGCTTCGAAGCTTGAACGACGCAACCTTCCGAGCGCCCGGCCTCAGGGTTGCGGGGCTTGCGGGAGGGCGGCCACGCAGCCCGGTCGATTGCGGTGATCTGCCGTTCCTGATCCGCCGCGACGGAACCTGGCTCTATCGGGGCAGCCCGATTGGGCGCAAAGAGCTTGTCTGTCTCTTCGCAAGCGTGCTCAAGCGTGCGGACGATGGCTCCTACTGGCTCGAGACGCCAGCCGAGCGCGGGCGGATCCAGGTGGAGGATGTGCCGTTCGTCGCCGTGGAACTCGACTGGTCCGGCAGCGGGCGAGAGCAGCGGCTTTCATTCCGCACCAATATCGACGAGGTCGTGACCGCCGATGCCGAGCATCCGATCCGCGTGGCGCATGACCTGCTGACCTGCCACCCGACACCCTATCTGCTGGTGCGGCCGGGCAGCGAGGGGCACGGGGTTGAGGCGCGCATCGGCCGCGCCGTCTATTACGAGCTCGCCGCGCTGGCCGAGCCGGGATGGATCGGCTGCCGGCGGGCGCTTGGCGTGTGGAGCTGCCGGCGCTTCTTCCCCCTCGGCGATTTGCCGCCCCGGGACGGGGCCGGAGAAAGAGGCGAGAACGAGGGCCGCCACCGCGGCGGCCCGGCCTGTCACCAAGACTGATCTCATGGACGAGGCGAGTCTGCGGGCCCGGCTGGCCGGGTTGCCCGCCGCGACCGCACCGGCGCGCGACCCGGGGGAACTGGTGGGCGCCGCCGTGCTGGTGCCTATCCTGCTTTCCTGCCCGCCCCAGATCCTGCTCACGAGGCGGAGCGAGTCGCTGGCGCGACATGCCGGGCAGGTGAGCTTTCCGGGCGGGCGGATCGAGCGTGGCGATGCTTCGCCGGCGGCGGCGGCGCTGCGCGAGGCGGAGGAGGAGCTGGCCCTCGACCCGGCACGGGTGACGCTTCTCGGGCAATTGCCCGAGCATGCGACGGGCACAGGCTTCCTCATCACGCCCGTAGTGGGACTGCTTCCCGACAACGTGCCTCTTGCGCCGGCACCCGAGGAAGTGGCCGCCGTGTTCACGCTTTCCTTCACGACCCTTCTCGACCCGGCAGCGCCGCAGCGGCGCCAGGGTCTGCGCAGTGGGCTGCTCCGCGAATACTGGGTCTGGCCGCACCCCGAGCAGGAGATCTGGGGTGCGACGGCGGCGATTCTTCTGCGGCTGGCGCAGGCGCTGAGGGGTACTGCGAATTGAGGTGATCGCACCGCTCCCGCACAGGCGTTGTGCTATCGGGCGGTTGGCACTTCCCGTCCCGATATTTTGGCTGATGCTCTGGCTGATGTCCTGGGCAATGCCCACGGCGCGCGCGCAGCCATGGCCGGGGGGCATGCAGCAGCCTTCCCGGGCCGAATGGAGAACGATCCGGGAGATCGCGGAGCGGTTCGTCGATCGGGAATCGCCGCCTGGTGTCTGGCCATTTCGCAACCCTTCCCGGGCCGTTCTCGCGTCCTCACCACGCACGACCTTCGCGCATTATTTCCCACCCTATCCGCTCAGCCTGGACAATCTGCCGGCAGGCCGGGATACGTACAACGATGCTCTTCTCGATCCTGCCGGCGCGCGTGGCCGCTTCACCGCAATCGGCGGCTATCTTCGTGACCGGCCACTGCCCGTGGGGCCCTGGAAATCCCGCGATTGGAGGGAGATCGATGCCACGATCGAGATCCTGCGAGCGGAGCGCGTCGGCATCGACGGATTCGCCTGCGATCTTTTGCGCGTTGCCCCGGAGCACCAGTTTAACGCCTGGGATGAGATCAATCTCCTGATGCGGACCGCAGAAGCGGTGGCGCCGCGATTCCGGATCGTCATCGCGCCCGATTCCGTCGCACTTCGTTCCGTATCGGCACCACGGCTCGCGGCGGCGATCGCCGCGCTTGCGCGCTACCCTTCCGCCGGCCGACTGAAAGATGGAAGGCTGCTCCTGGCACCCTTCGCGCCCGAGACCATGGGGGCCGATTATTGGCACGCGGTGCTCGACGATCTCGAGAGCCGGGGTATGCCGGCGGCCTTCATCCCAGTGCTGCTCGGCTGGCGGCGCGCGGCGGCGGAATTCGCGCCGATCAGCGATGCCATGTCGGCCTGGGGCGAACGCGATGCGGATGCGGTCGAGGACGGGGCATTCGACGGGTTCGAGACCGCCATGGCACCTTACACCGCGCTCGCGATGATGCCTGTCGGGCCGCAGGATGTCCGGCCGAAGACGGAGCGATTCTGGGAAAGCCGAAATGCCGATGCCTATCGCCTTCTCTGGATGCGGGCGATCGCGCACGGCGTGCGCTTCGTTCAGATCGTGACCTGGAACGATTATTCCGAGACCTCGGCCATCGCGCCTTCGGCCGGAACACAGTTCCTGTTCTATGATCTCACCGCCTATTTCAATGACTGGTACAAGACCGGCGCGCCGCCGGCGATCCTGCGCGATGCGATCGCATATTCCGAGCGGACCGAAATCATTCCGCCGAACACGGGAAGCACTGCCGGGGCGCCCATGGAGAGGATGGGTCGCACGCCGCTCTGCAACCGGATTCAGATGCTGGCCTTCCTCACCGCGCCCGCGTCGCTCGAAATCGCGCTCGGCGACCAAATCTGGCACAAGGACGCGTCGGCGGGCCTCGCCGTCTTTTCGATCCCGGCCAAGGCCGGGCGCCCGATCTTCACAATTGTGCGGGGCGGTCGTGTCGTGCTGCGGCTGACGAGCGCCTGGGAGATCCATCCTAGCTTCACGATCGAGAATCCGGCCTATCTCGGGGGCTCGAGCACGCGGCCTTTCACCGCCGTGCCGCCCTTTGTCGGCAATCCGAATGGTTAAGGCCCAATGATTAAGGAAAGAATTTCCATGCGTGTTGCCGTTTACTGGACTCCGCCCGCGCATGATCCTTTCTGGGCGCTCGGTTCTTCCTGGCTCGGCCGCGACGCCGAAACCGGAAGCGTGGTGCCGCAGCCTGATGTGCCGGATCTTCCGGCTCTGACCGAGAGCCCACGGCGTTATGGTTTCCACGCGACCCTCAAGGCGCCGATGATGCTCGCCGGCAGCTATGAGGCGTTCCTCGAGGACGCATGCGCCCTGGCGCGGACTCTGAAGCCGGCGCGCCTGCCGCCGCTTGCAATTCGTTCACTCGATGGCTTCGCGGCCCTTTGTCCGACCGATGACGCACCGGAGCTTGCGGCGCTTGCCGAAGCTGTCGTCACCAAGCTCGACCATCACCGGCTGCCGGAAGCGCCGGACAAGCAGGCGAGCCGCGCCCGGGGCCGAACACCGGCTCAGCGCGCTTATCTCGGGCGCTGGGGCTATCCGTTCGTGCTGGATGAATGGCGCTTCCACATGACGCTCAGCAATACCGGCGCGGCGACGGACAGGCTGTTCACCGCCGCTCTGCGGCATTTCGGTGCCGTGCTCGAGAGAGAGCAGAGGGTGGGCGAGCTCGCGGTCTTCGTAGAGCCCGAGCCCGGAGCTGATTTCCATCTCGTCACACGGCTCGCGCTGGCTGCCTGACGGCGCGAAGCCTTCATGGTTCGAAGACCACCTGTACCCGCGGTGTCGGGTAGCAGGCGATGCCGAACTCGATGATCGTGCCGTCACGGTCCACGTTGACATTCTCGCAGGAAAGCAGCGGCCGCGAGCGCGGCGTCTCCAGCAGGGCTGCTTCCGAAGGGGTCGGCATTCGTGCCGTCACGCGCGTGGATTGACGGAGGTAATCCGCGACGCCGATCCGGGCCAATGCCTTGGTGACGGCCTGCTCCGTGCGCAGAGCCTCAAGGATCCCGCGCAGGCGGACGATCGGAAAATAATGGCTGGCAAGGGAGATGGGGCGTCCGTCAGCCAAGCCGAGATGCTCGAACAGCACGACCTTCGCACCGGTTCGAAGTCCGAGCCCCCCGGCCACGCGCCGGTCCGCTTCCAGCTCACGGAGATCGAGCACGCGGCCGGAGGGCTCGCGATTGTGCCGGCGAATCCATTCCGAGAAGCGCGTTCGCGGCCCGACCAGATACTCCAGAACATCCTCGGCGACGAAGGAGCCTCGTCCCTGCTCGATGCGGATCAGGCCCTCAAGCGACAACTCCTCGAGCGCGCGGCGGACAGTGTGGCGGTTGACGCCGAAACGCGCGGCGAGCCCGGCTTCGGTGGGCAGGCGGTCGCCGGCGGAAAGGCCGCCTTCCAGAATCTCGCGCCGGAGGGTCTCGGCGATTCGCCGCCAGCGCGTGACGCCATCGCGCGCCAGCCTGCGGCCATTCATGGCATTCTCCGGTGTCATCGAAAATTCGTTCATGGCGCGGCGCAATCGGCGATCATCGGGGTTGACCGGCTGAGGGAGCTCATCTAGTTGTCTAGATGACTTTATCGGCGCCTGATAGACCAATATCGAGCCGAAGGCAAAGGGCAAGGTGGCAGAGGCCAGCATCGCGGAAGGCGGCATCGCGGAAAGCAACGCCACGGGGCCTGATCCGAACGCGAGGCGCCGGCGCTGGATGGCGGTGCTGGCGCGGGCAAGCGCCGCGGAGATCGAGTCGCTGCTTGCCGCCGTGGAGCCGCCGCGCCCGCATATCCGGCTGCGCGGGCCCGAAACCGGGCTCATCATGACGCGCGGCCGCGCCGGCGGTGGCGGGGCGCCGTTCAATCTCGGGGAGATGACGGTCACGCGCTGCACCGTGCGTGACGCGGAAGGCCGAATCGGCCATGCCTACGTCATCGGCCGGGATCCGCGGCATGCGGAACTTGCCGCGATGCTCGATGCGGCAATGCAGGACGGGGCGCGGCACGATGTGCTCGAGCGAACGGTCATCGCGCCGCTTGCCGCTTCGCAGGAGGAAGCGCGCGCCGCTTCGGCACGCAGGAGCGCAGCAACGCGCGTGCAGTTCTTCACCATGGCCAATATGCGCTGATGCGGGGCTTCCGCTCATGACCGGACTCGATCTTCCCGGCTTCGCCGATCCGGTGGGCGATGCGCAGACCACGTTTCGCGCGCTGCTCGATGCCATGGCCCGCCCGGGCACGCTGCACGAGGTTGCCGATCTTGCCGCGCCACCGCCGCTCGGGGCAGCGAGCGCTTCCGTGCTGCTCACGCTCGTCGATGGGGAGACGAAGCTTTGGCTGGACGCCCCATGCATCGCGGCGCGCGCGTGGCTCGTTTTCCATTGCGGTGCCGTTCTGACGGCCGATCCGGGCGAGGCCCGTTTTGCCGTCTCAGTCGGGATGGGTTCGCTCGGCATTTTCTGTGCCGGCAGCGACGCGGCACCGGAGGATTCCGCCACTCTCATCGTTCAGGTGGAAGAGCTGGGAACGGGACCGGCGTACCGGCTCTCCGGGCCCGGTCTTCGTCTGCCCTCGCTGCTTCGGGTCGCGGGCCTGCCCGAGGATTTTTCCGCGCAATGGGCGGCGAATCACGCACTTTATCCGCGCGGAATCGATCTCGTCCTCTGCGCGGGTCAATGTTTCTGCTGTCTGCCGCGCAGCGTAGAGATCGAGATGGGTTGAACGAAATGGCTTATGTGGCAGTCAAGGGCGGTGAGCGGGCGATCGATGCCGCCCATGCATGGCTTGCCGAGGAGCGACGTGGCGATCCGGATGTGCCCGAGATCGCGATCGCGCAGATCGGCGAGCAGCTCGGCCGTGCCGTGGACCGGGTGATGGCGGAGGCCTCCTGCTACGACCCGGAGCTTGCCGCGCTGGCGATCAAGCAGGCGCAGGGAGATCTGATCGAGGCGGCCTTCCTCCTCCGCGCCTACCGGACGACGCTGCCCCGCTTCGCCGCGGCGCGGCCGATCGATACTGATGCGATGCGGATTCGCCGCCGCATCTCGGCAATCTACAAGGATCTGCCGGGCGGTCAGGTGCTCGGCCCGACCTATGACTACACGCATCGGCTGCTCGATTTCCGGCTGGCGGAGGGGGCTCCTGCGGCAAACGATCCGCCGGTCGCTTCGGCTCCTCAAAACCTGGTGGAAGAAGACGCCGCCGCGGGACGGATGAAGCGGGTTTCGGCGATCCTCGCGCATGAGGGCCTGATCGAGGAAGACGGTGCCTCGGATATCCCGTCAGGGGACCTCACGCGCGAGCCGCTTGCCTTTCCCGCCGGACGCGATCTTCGGCTTCAGGCGCTCGCGCGTGGCGATGAGGGTTTTCTGCTTGCGCTCGGCTATTCGACGCAACGCGGCTGGGGTGGGACGCATCCCTTCGTCGGCGAAATTCGCGTGGGGGAGGTCGCGATCGAGATCGAGCCGCCGGAGCTCGGCTTTCCAATCGAAATCGGCGACGTCACCGTGACCGAATGCCAGATGGTCAACCAGTTCAAGGGCTCGAAGGCCGTGCCGCCGCAATTCACCCGCGGCTACGGGCTCTGTTTCGGCCATGGCGAGCGCAAGGCGATGGCGATGGCGCTTGTCGATCGCGCGATGCGGGCCGAAGAGCTTGGCGAGGAGGTGACCGCGCCGGCACAGACGATCGAGTTCGTGCTTTCGCATTGCGACAATATCGAGGCGACGGGGTTCGTCGAGCACCTCAAGCTCCCGCACTATGTGGATTTTCAGAGCGAGCTTGAAACCATCCGCCGTCTGCGGCGTGAGGCGGAGGCTTTTGCCGCGCAGGACCAGCGGAAGGCGGCGGAATGAACTTCTATAATTTTGCCTATCTCGATGAGCAGACAAAGCGGATGGTTCGTCGCGCCTTGCTCAAGGCTGTCGCCGTTCCCGGACACCAGGTGCCGTTCGGCTCGCGCGAGATGCCGTTGCCCTACGGCTGGGGCACCGGCGGCATTCAGGTCACGGCGAGCATTCTCGGCCGCGGTGATGTGCTGAAGGTGATCGACCAGGGCGCGGATGATACGACCAACGCAGTCTCCATCCGTCGTTTCTTCGCCCGCACCGCCGGTGTGGCGACGACGACGCGCACCGCCGAAGCAAGCGTGATCCAGACGCGGCACCGCATTCCGGAGACGGCGCTCAGGGAAGGCCAGATCATCGTCTATCAGGTGCCGCTGCCCGAGCCGCTTTCGCGGCTGGAACCGAGCCGCGCCGCCGCAAGAGAGATGCACGCGCTCGGCGATTACGGGCTGATGCATGTGAAGCTCTACGAGGATATCGCGCGGCTCGGCCAGGTCTCGATCAGCTACGATTATCCTGTGATGGTGAACCGGCGCCATCTCATGGCGCCATCCCCGATCCCGGCCTTCGACAACCCCAAGCTCGATCAGAGTCCGGCTCTGCATCTTTTCGGCGCCGGGCGCGAGAAGCGCATCTATGCCGTTCCCCCCTATACCGAGGTTCGCTCGCTCGATTTCGAGGACCATCCTTTCCGCCTGACGCGCGCGCCGCAGGCTTGCGCGCTCTGCGGCGCGCGTTCGAGCTATCTCGATGAGATCGTCACCGACGATATGGGTGGGCGTATGTTCATCTGCTCCGACACCGATTATTGCCAGGAGCAGCGCGGAAAGGCTGCGGCCGCATGAGCGCCGAACCTCTGCTCTCGGCCCGCGGCCTCGGTGTCACGCTCGGGCGTGTCGCGGCGCTCGATGGCGTGGACATCGATCTCTGGCCGGGAGAAGTGCTGGGAATCGTCGGCGAGAGCGGCTCTGGCAAGACGACATTGCTCAAAACGCTTTACGGCGCGCAGACACCGGATGAGGGCATTGTGCGTTACCGCGATCCGGAAGGGCGGGTGCATGATGTCCATCGAATGCCGATGCCGGTGCTCCGCACTCTCCATCGTTCCGACTGGGGTTTCGTCTACCAGGAGCCGCGGCAGGCGCTGAGGATGGGGGTGTCCGCCGGGGGCAATGTCGGTGAGCGGCTGATGGCGCAGGGCGCGCGGCATTACGGAAATATCCGGAAGGCGGCGATCAACTGGCTTGGCCAGGTGGAGATCGATTCCACGCGCGTCGATGATCTTCCCCGGACCTTTTCCGGGGGCATGCTGCAGCGGTTGCAGATCGCGCGCACTTTGGTGACACATCCGCGCCTCGTTTTCATGGATGAGCCGACGGGTGGGCTCGATGTTTCTGTTCAGGCGCGTTTGCTCGACCTCATTCGCAGCCTGGTGGCGCGGCTTCACATTGCCGTCCTGCTCGTCACCCACGATATCGGAGTCGCGCGCCTGCTTGCGGACCGGATTCTGGTGATGCAGGCCGGGCGCGTGGTGGAGACGGGGCTGACCGATCAGGTGCTCGACGACCCGCAGGAGCCTTATACCCAGCTTCTCGTCAGCTCGGTGCTGCAGGCATGAGCGGTGCCGTGCCCTTGCCGTCGGTGGCGGGAGGCGAGGCGCTGCTTCTCGCGCGGCGGCTTGGCAAATCCTTCACCCTTCATCTTCAGGGCGGCCTTCGAATTCCGGTGCTGAAGAACGTGGCCCTCGAGCTTCGGCGCGGGGAGTGCGTGATGCTGTCCGGCCCTTCGGGGATCGGCAAATCCACGCTCATGCGGAGCCTCTACGGCAACTACCGCGTCGAGGCGGGCGAGATTCTCATCCGTCATGGCGGCGGCTGGATCGATCTTGCGACGGCGGATCCACGCATCGTGATCGCGATGAGGCGGCACACGATCGGCCATGTCAGCCAGTTCCTAAGGGTGGTGCCGCGGGTGCCGACGATCGAGATCGTTGCGGAGCCGGCGCGCCTCGGCGGGAGCGTGCCGGAGGAGGCGCGCGAGCGGGCACGCGCCCTGCTGCTCAGGCTCAATATTCCCTTGCGCTTGCACGAGCTTCCGCCCGCGACCTTCTCGGGCGGCGAGCGGCAGCGGGTCAATCTCGCGCGCGGCTTCGCCGGGGGTCACCCGATCCTGCTGCTCGACGAGCCCACCGCTTCGCTCGATGCCGAGAACGGCGCGATCGTGACTGATCTCGTGAACGAAGCGAAGGCAAGCGGCGTGGCTATTCTCGGGATCATGCACGATACGGCCGCGCGCGATGCGATCGCCGACCGGCTCTTTTCGCTTCAGCCGTACCAGGATGCCGCATGACCGCGATCGACCGTGCTCTGCCGCCGCGCACCGGACAAGCATGCGAGACCGTTCTCACCAATGCACGGATCGTGCTGCCCGATTCGGTGCTGACCGGCTCGGTCGTCGTCGAGGGTGGCTGGATCAGGGAGGTGCAGCCGGGTGGCTCCGCCCTTTCCGCCACCGCAGACCTCGAAGGGGATTACCTCATTCCGGGTGTGATCGATCTGCACACCGACAATCTTGAACGCCAGGTTCTGCCGCGGACGAACGCGCGCTGGCCGTCGCGCTCCGCCTTGCTCGCGCACGATGCCCAGGTCGCTGCGGCTGGCGTCACCACGGTGTGCGACGCACTCTGCCTCGGCGATCTCGGCTACGAGAAGGATCGCGTGCGCACCTTCCTCGAAGCGGTCGCGGACCTCGACGAGTTTGCCGGCACCGGGCTGCTCAAGGCCGAGCATTTCCTTCATCTCCGCTGCGAGCTTCCGGCACCGGACATGCTGGAGCTGGTCGATCCGGTGGCGGAGCATCCGCTGGTCCGTATCGTGAGCCTGATGGACCACAGCCCCGGCGTGGGACAGTACGCCGATCTCGATCGCTATCGGGCGATGCGCCGCCGTGAAGGCCTGGATGACGCGGAGATCCAGCAACGCATCCACGAGTTGCAGGCGCAGCGCGCACGCCTGCTCGCGCCCAATCGTCGCGCGCTGCTTGCGCGCCTGGCCGGGCTTTCGGTGGTGCTCGCGAGCCATGACGACGAGACCGAGGCCGACATCGCGCGAAACCATGAAGACGGCATCCGGATCAGCGAATTCCCGGTGAGCTTGCCGGCAGCGGAAGCGGCGAAGGCTTGCGGCATGGAGGTGATCGCGGGGGCGCCGAATCTCGTGCGCGGCGGCTCGCATTCGGGGAATGTCGCGGCCCTGGACCTCGTGCGCGAAGGTCTTGTCGATGCCCTCGCATCGGACTATGTGCCGGCGAGCCTGATCGAGGCCGCTTTCCTCCTGGCAGCCCCTTCCCGGCTTGCCCTCGCTCCGGCGGTCGCCCTGATCACGGCGAGACCGGCCCGGATGGCGCAGCTCGACGATCGCGGTCGCATCGCGCCCGGCACCAGGGCGGATCTCGTCCGGGTGCGTCTGCATGGCGGAACGCCGGTGGTTCGCGAAGTCTGGTGCGCCGGTCGCCGCGTTGCTTGAGAGGAGGGAGAGCCAGGAAAGACCCTGCCCTTTCCTGGCCATTTCGCAAGAAGATGCTTGTCCTGGTGGTGGGTCCGTCCGGTGCGGGAAAGGATACGCTGCTCAGCGCCGCGAAAGCGGCGCTTGCCGATGATCTGCGCTTCCGCTTTGTCCGCCGGTTCGTCACCCGCCCGACGGATGGGGTGGAGGCGAACGAGGAAACGCTCGATGAGGCGGCGTTTCATGCCTGCCGCGAGCGAGAGGGTTTCGCGCTCTGCTGGCAGGCCCACGGTTTTTTCTATGGTGTGCCAACAGATATCACGCGAGATCTCGATGCCGGTCGTGTCGTCATCGCCAGCGTCTCGCGCGCGGTTCTCGCGGAAGCCGCGGCGCGTTTTCCCGTGCGTGTGGTCGAGATCACCGCGCCGCGCGATGTTCTTGCAAGCCGTCTTGCCGCGCGCGGGCGGGAGAATGGCAGCCAGGTCGCGGCAAGGCTTTCGCGCGCCGTTGCCATCCCGGAAGGGCTCGCCGTTTCGGTGATCGTCAATGATGGCACGATCGCGGAAGGCGCGCATGCGCTTCTGATTTGCCTTCGCGGAATCGTGGATAGCGAGGTCCCATGAGCGAAGTTTCGATGGTTGAGGTTAATGTCGGCGCGTTTCAGGACCCCTGGCGCGGCGACCGCCCGATGACCGAGGCACCCTGGATCCATGAAACGGCACTCGTGCGGAAGAGCCGTCTTGGCCCCTGGACGGTGGTGGGCCAGCGCTGCGAGGTGCTTGCGAGCGAGCTCTACGACTATACCTACCTCTCCCGCGATGCGCAGGTCTTCAATACGGAGATCGGAAAATTCGGCAATATCGCCGCGCATGTGCGGATCAACCCGACCAACCACCCGATGTGGCGGGCTTCGCTGCATCATTTCACCTATCGCTCCCGCTCGCATTTCGAGGGAACCGACGATGATCCCGAGGTGCATGAATGGCGCCTCGGCAATCGCGTCATCATCGGGCCGGATGTCTGGATTGGCCATGGCGCGATCCTGCTGCCCGGAATCTCAGTGGGCACGGGCGGGATCATCGGCGCCGGCGCTGTGGTCACGAAAAACGTGCCGGACTATACGATCGTCGCCGGCAACCCTGCGCGTGTCATCCGCCGGCGCGTCCCTGAGGACGTGGCGGCTTCGCTCAAGCGGGTCGCCTGGTGGGATTGGCCGCGCGAGCGCCTTGCCGCCACGCTCGAGGATTTCCGCAAGCTCGAGGCCGCCGCCTTCGCCGCCAAATACGATCCGAGCTGAAGGCGGATCAGGAGGGATCGGCCAGGATGGGGCGGGCAGAGAAGCGGGCCATACCCGCAACCCCGATCGCTGCGATGATCATGGCGCAGAAGGCGATGACACCCGGCACCGGCAGGGCCGCGTAAAGCGGCGGCACGATCAGCATCGCGGCCAGAAGGCCGCCGCTGTTCGCGACGAGATAGGCGCGCATGGCAGCGGGCACATCGGCGCGCGGCAGATCCGTCTGGCGGAGCACGGCGACGGGAATGTCATGCAGCGGGCCGCCGATGGCACCGATCGAGGCACTCGCGGCGAATGATGCGATCGAGATTGCGGGCGGCAGAGGGGTGGAAGCGGCGAGAGCCATCATCATCAGCCCGATGCCGAGGACGAGATGGCCGGCGAAGATCGTCCGGCCGGGACTTTCGGGCATCTTCCTGCTGCCGATCACGAGGGTCGCGGCGAGATTCGTGCAGCCATAGGAAGAGATGATGAGACCATAGGCGCCGAGGCCGGCGCTGCCCGGCGCGTGCCGGGCGATCACCAGCGGCAGGCCGAGAAAAATGACGGCGTACCAGGCGCCATTGATGATGCCTGTGACTTGCAGGTTCAGGCGCAGGATGGGGTGAGCGGCCACGGCGCGAAAACCGTGAAGGGCGGAAGCGAAAAAACTTTGAGGCGGATGCGTCTGGTGCCGCGCGGGAAGCGGATGCAACCGGCCGATCAGGAGGAGCGCTGTGGCAGAGAAGAGGAAGCTTGCCGAGTCGAGCGAGAGGAAATGCTTGACCGGCACGAGTGCCGCGAGAGCCGCGACGAGGCCGGGGCCGAGCAGGCGGGCGACGCGGTCGGTGCTGTCGAGCAGGGCATTCGCCGCGGGCAACTGGGCACGATCGCGCACGAGGCCCGGTAGGAGGCCCTGAAGAGCCGGACGGAAGATTGCCTGTCCGCCGGCGAGGATGATGGTCGCGAGGATGAGCGCTATCGCGGTGGGGTGGCCGCGAAAACTCCAATCGAGAACAACGACGATCAGCACCAGAGCGCGCGTGACGTCGGCCGCGATCATGGCGCCACGCTGCTCCCACGCATCCGCCCAGCGCCCGGCAAAGAGTGCGGTGCCCAGTACGCATGCCGCTCCGAGGGCTGCGAGATATCCGGCTGACGCGCCCAATACACCGACAGCGATCCAGGTCAGCGCGACGGCATAGAGCTGGTCCCCGATCGCCGACAGCGAGAGACCGCCCCAGAGCAGCGCAACCGGTGGATCCCGCAACAGGGCGAGGAGACGCATGACGAGACCGTAATCGCGAATCATTCGCAACTCAAGGCGGCGTCCCCGCAGCAGCCGGACACGCAGGCTCAGTTTTCCACCTGCCTGCCGCGTCAGTGGCTATCGACGAAGGCGACTGAGGATCGCACTCAGCGAAAGAGGAATGGCGCCAATAGGGAGATAAGCGTGCGTCCAGGGACGGAATAAAAGGTGGTGAGGAAGAGACGGGGTGGTGCCCAGGGGCGGAATCGAACCACCGACACTGCGATTTTCAGTCGCATGCTCTACCAACTGAGCTACCTGGGCGGCAGATGGACGGTTCGCTTAGCCCATGCCCAGGTCCCGATCAAGCGAGCGCGGCGCGTCTTCCTCGTCCGTGCTGTCCTTGGCCGCCGGGATCCGATAGAGGTCCGTGAACCATCGGCCGAGATCCACATCCGCGCAGCGGTGGCCACAGAAAGGCCGGAAGGCCATTACGGCCGGCTTGCCGCAAACCGGACAAGAAGAAAGTCTCATGGCACCCCCTCCAGAGTCCATCGCGGCGGCGCGAGCGTCGGGTCGCTTCTCAGCATAAGGGGCCGGCCGGTCAGCCTTGCAACCGCATCCAGGGAAGCGGCGTCCTGCTCAAGTGCGGCCACGATCGCCGGCGCGGCCCGCAGCGCCCAGGCACTGCCCGGCGCCGCGCGGTCTTCGGCGGCCACCGCCCGGAGCGCCGCGAGCCCTGCCGCGTGGGCGCTTGCCAGAAGCTCGTGAAGCGGCGGCCCAATACGCGGCCGAACGATTTCGGCAAGCCCGAGCGCCGTGAAGCCGAGGAAGCGTGGCCCCAGCGGGTCGGACGCCAGCGAAGCGGCGAAGGTATCCGCGAGCCGTCGCCTTTGCCGAGGTACAAGCCCTGCCAGATCGACCAGGATCGCGCCGGAAAGATTTCGCAACCGAATCTGCCGCGAAATCTCGGGGATCACGGCGAGATTGAGCGCCTGATGCGCGTGCCGAGCCGGTTCCCGGCCGCTCGCCAATCTGCCGGCATCGAGATCGATCGCGATCAATGCCGGTGTCGGGTGGATGTGCAAGATCGCCCCGCCAGCCAATCCGATCGTCGATTCCGCCAGGCCGGCGACCTCTTCCTCAAGCGTGGCGTCGAACCCACCGCCGGCCCGCGCCCGTTCCGGCAACGCCGCGGCCAGATGCGCACGTATTGTGGGGTCATCCACCTCGATCGGCGCGGCGGGCCAAAGTCTTGCCAGGCGCAACACCGGGTCCGGCCCGCGTCTCAGGAGGCCGGGTGGGCCGGCCGTGAACGTGTCGTCGATTCGGGCTGAAAGCCGTGGTCCCTTGCCGCCCTGCGCCGAACGGGTGATCCGCACCATGACGGACTCTCCTTCGGCCAGACCGGCTGCCCCCTCCGTGTCCGGAAGGAAGCCGTCCGGTTCCTGGCCCAAGGAAACGAAGGCACCACTTAAGGTCGGTGCTCGCTTAATCAGGCGCCCGCGATAAACATCGCCGATCCCGTCGGGCGCGCCGGGCCGCCAAATCGCGAAATCGGCGAGCCGCCCATCTGTGCCCAGCGCCACGGCGCGCACCTCTCCCGGGCTCGCCGTGACCAGAATCCTTCCGCTCACGGGGTGTGCCACGGGATGTGCCAGCCGAAGCCCCTCAAAAGCTGCGCCACCTCGAACAAGGGAAGCCCCACGACATTGGAATAACTCCCGGAAATCCAACGCACGAAGGCGGCCGCCCGGCCCTGGATCGCGTAGCCTCCGGCTTTGCCGTGCCATTCGCCACTTGCGAGATAGGCCGCTGTCTGCTCTCCGCTCAGGCGGGCGAAGGCAACCACGGTCTCGCACAGCCGTTCGGCCTGCCTTCCATCCGGGGCGGCGAGAGCCACGGCGGTCAGCACGCGATGGCGTCTTCCCGAAAGTAGGGCGAGCATGCGCTGCGCCGCGTCCCTATCCTCCGTCTTGGGCAGGATCCGCCGGCCTGCGGCAACGACCGTATCGGCCGCGAGCACAAACCGTCCCGCCGGCGCAACCGAGGCAAGCTTGGCCCGCGCGAGGCGCAGCGCCAGACTCTGCGCCCTCTCGCCGGGACTCGGCGCCTCATTGATATCTGGCGGAATTACGGAGACCGGGACGATCCCGATCTGGGCAAGAAGGGCGATGCGCCGCGGGCTGGCAGAGGCGAGGACCAGAGCCTGTTCCGCGGACCCGGGACTCACTTGAAGCGGAACGTGATACGCCCTTTGGTCAGGTCATAGGGGGTCATCTCGACATTCACGCGGTCCCCGGCCAGCACGCGGATACGGTTCTTCCGCATCTTTCCGCTGGTGTGGGCGAGAATCACATGTTCGTTGTCGAGCTTCACCCGGAACATGGCATTCGGCAGCAGCTCCGTTACGGTGCCGCTGAACTCGATCATGTCCTCCTTCGACATCACACTCCGTGCCTGACAGGCCGCAAATCGCAGCGGAACATGAGCGTGACCCCCTTTCAGGTCAAGCGAGGCGCAGAGCCACGCTCCGCGCATGGGCGGAGAGCCCTTCGGCCTCGGCCAGCGTCACCGCTGCGGGCCCGATGCGCCTGAGAGAGGCGCTGTCAGCGGCCACGAAGCTCGTCCGCTTGAGAAAATCGAGCACCGAGAGGCCGGAGGAGAAGCGGGCGGTGCGGCTCGTCGGCAGCACATGGTTTGGGCCTGCGACATAATCGCCAAGCGCTTCGGGCGTCCAGCGGCCGAGGAACACGGCCCCGGCATGACGGATCCGATCGAAGACGGGCCCGGGCTCGGCCAGCATCAACTGCACATGCTCGGGCGCCAGCCGGTTGACGAGGCCCGCCGCCTCGTCCCAGGTCCTCGTCACGATCACTGCGCCGTGCGTCTGCCAGCTCGCCCCGGCGATATTCGCGCGCGGGAGCGTTGTGAGCGCCTGCTCGACAGCCGCCTCAACCTGGTCGGCGAAGGCCGCATCATTCGTGATCAGGATGGCCTGGGCCGCCTCGTCATGCTCCGCCTGAGCCAGCAGGTCCATCGCCACCAGCCGTGGATCATTTTCCGCATCGGCCAGAATCACGACCTCGGAAGGTCCGGCCACCGAGTCGATCCCGACCCGCCCGAACACCTGACGCTTCGCCTCGGCGACATAGGCATTGCCCGGTCCGACGATCCGGTCCACCGGCGCGATCATGGCCGTGCCGTAAGCCATCGCGGCGATCGCCTGGGCGCCGCCAAGCCGGTAGACCTCCATCACGCCGGCAAGGCGTGCCGCCGCCGCAACCAGCGGCGGGATCGCCCCGCCCGGGCAGGGCGCGCACATGATGATCCGGTCCACGCCGGCCACCCGAGCGGGAATCACGTTCATCAGGACGGTCGAGGGATAGGCGGCCTTGCCCCCCGGAACATAAACGCCGACCGCATCGAGCGCCCGCCAGCGCAGTCCCATGCGCACTCCCGCCGCGTCGGTAAATGCGAAATCGTCCGGAACCTGACGGCGATGGAACGCCTCGATCCTCTCGGCGGCCAATCGCAGCGCCGCGTTCTCGGCCTCCGGCACGGCCTCGGCCGCCGCCTCGATCTCGGCAGGGGGAATGAGAAGTTCGTCGGGCGCGAGGCTCACCTTGTCGAAGCGCAGGGTCGCTTCGCACAAGGCCCGATCCCCTTCGCGCCTCACTGCGGCGATGATCTGGGCAACGGCCGTTTCCACCGAAGCCGCGTCGCCCCGCGCCGCCTCGAGCAGGGCGGCAAAACCTTTCTCGAACCCGGCCGCGCCGGTGGCCAGGCGTTCAGCCATGCTGTTTCGCGACAAGATCGGCCAGGGGACCAGCGATTGGGCCGGCCTCAAGCGCGGCGCGAAAGTGCGCGATCAGGGAGAAGAGCATCTCATCCCCGGTCTTCAGAGCACCGCGATTGACAATCAGCCGGCTCGTCACCGGCGCGATCACCTCCGTTACCACGAGACCATTGGCGGCAAGCGTCGCTCCGGTCTGGACGAGATCGACGATGCGGCTGGCGATCCCGAGCCCTGGGGCAAGCTCGACCGAGCCGTTGAGCACGACCACATCGGCCCGAATGCCACGCGCCGCAAAATGTTTTCGCGCGACATTCGGGTATTTGGTCCCGACCCGCACCCGCGAGAGGCGGCGCAGATCCTCTTCCCCCGCGCCCTCGGCCGGCTCCGCAACCACCATACGGCAGCTTCCGATTCCGAGATCGAGAGGGGCATAAATCTCAGGGTAGTCGAACTCCATGAGCACATCAGCGCCACAGATCCCGAGCGCGGCCGCGCCGAAGGCAACGAATGTCGCGACATCGAAGGGCCTTACCCGCACCACATCCAGCGCGGGATCGTCTGTCGGGAAGCGGAGCCTGCGGCTTGCTTCGTCTGCATAATCCGGGGCCGGCCGGATGCCGGCGCGCGCAAGCAAAGGGGCGCATTCCTCGAGGATGCGTCCCTTGGGCAACGCCAGCACGAGCGGCGCACCGGGCGCGCCCGCGGGCGGAGACCCTGGCCGGATGGCGGTTTGGATGGCGGTCATGCCTCCTCCAACGACGATCGGCGCCGCCTCTACCACCCTCGGTGCGCGATCGGAAGGGGATGGGCGGCGAGAGAGGCTCAGTCCGAAATGCGTTCGATATCGGCCCCGCAGGAAGCGAGCTTCCTTTCGATCGCGTGATAGCCGCGATCAAGGTGATAGACGCGGTTCACCGTCGTTTCACCGCGCGCGGCGAGGCCGGCCACGATCAGCGAGACGGAGGCGCGCAGATCGCTCGCCATCACCGGCGCGCCGGAGAGCTCCGGCACCCCGCGCACGATCGCCGATGATCCGTGGACATTGATTCGTGCCCCCATGCGGTTGAGCTCGGGCACATGCATGAATCGGTTTTCGAAGATCGTCTCGGTGATCATCGCTGCCCCCTCCGCGACCGCCATCACTGCCATGAACTGCGCCTGAAGATCGGTCGGGAAGCCGGGATAGGGCTCGGTCATCACGTCCGCCCCCGCGAGCGCGTTGCGCCGGGAGACGCGCATGCCATCGGGCGTCTGGGCGACCTCGACCCCCGACTCGTTCAGGGTGCGTGCCACCGCGGCGAGATGGTCGAGCCGGGCGTTGCGAAGCACGATTTCGCCCCCAGTCGCGGCGGCGGCGCACGCATAGGTGCCGGCCTCGATCCGGTCGGGCATGATTTCGTGCTCGGCGCCAGAAAGCCGGGCGACCCCTTCGATGGTGAGCCGGCCGGTGCCGATGCCGCGGATGCGTGCCCCCATGGCATTGAGGCAGTGGGCCAGATCCTCGATCTCCGGCTCGCGGGCGGCATTGGCGAGTTCTGTCTCGCCGTCCGCAAGCACGGCGGCCATCAGGAGATTTTCTGTCGCACCCACCGAAACGGAGGGGAAAACAACGCTCGCACCCTTCAGGCGGCCATTGACGCGAGCCGCGATATAGCCCCCCTCAAGGCGGATCTCGGCGCCCATCTGCTCAAGGCTTTTGAGATGCAGATCCACGGGACGGGTGCCGATCGCGCATCCCCCCGGCAGAGAGACCCGTGCCTCTCCGGCGCGAGCCAGGAGCGGACCCAGCACCAGGATCGAAGCGCGCATCTTCCGCATGATGTCGTACGGCGCCTCGGTATTGCGAATGCGCCCGCTGATCGCGAGCCGCCTGCGATCGGGATCGAGCGGCTGGACCTCAAGGCCATGCTGGGCGAGGAGCATCGTCATCGTACGGATGTCTTCGAGCTTCGGTACATTGGAAAGGACGAGCCTTTCCTCGGTGAGCAAGCCCGCGGCCATCAACGGCAGGGCGGCGTTCTTGGCGCCGCTGATCGCGATCTCGCCGGAGAGGGGCCGGCCGCCGCGAATGCGTATACGATCCATCCTTGCCTCCTTCGCTTCGCGCCTCAGAGGCGCGGCAGCGCCACCCCGCGCTGGCGCATATATTTTCCGGCTCGATCGGCGTAGCTCGTCTCGCACACTTCCTCGGCCTTGAGGAAGAGGAACTGGCAGATGCCCTCGCCGGCATAGATCTTCGCGGGCAGGGGCGTCGTGTTGCTGATCTCGATCGTCACTTGCCCTTCCCACTCAGGCTCGAGCGGCGTGACATTCACGATGATGCCGCAACGGGCGTAGGTGGATTTGCCGAGGCAGACCACCAGGATGTCGCGCGGCACGCGGAAATACTCGATCGTATGGCCCAGCGCGAAACTGTTGGGCGGGATCACGCAGGTTTCGCCCTGCCGGTCGACGAAGCTCGCCGGGTTGAAGGCTTTCGGATCGACGATCGGCGAATCGACATTGGTGAAGAGCTTGAACTCGGGGGCCACCCGGGCATCGTAGCCGTAGGACGAGAGGCCGTAGCTGATGACACCGGTCCTCTGCTGGCGCTCGACGAACGGCTCGATCATGCTGTGCTCCTCGGCCATGCGGCGAATCCAGCGATCTGGCATCACCGGCATCCTGGTCCATCTCCTTCGATCAGGGATCGCTCTAGCTCAGCCGACGGCGCCGGAGCAAAGCCTCTCAAGGCTTTGTTGGAGGGGGGGACGGAAGCTCCGGCCGGGGCGCCTTGTCTCTGCCCGCGATGCGGGCTCTTGCCTGCTCTTTCCTCCGGCGGAGATTTTCGCGCAGCGCCGCCGTCTCGCGCGCGAGGCGCGTTGGCTTCGCCCGCTTTGCAGGATCGGGTGGGAGATCCGCCATGCCCGGCACGATCGGCAGTGGCGGCAACCTGTCAAGCCCGGCCCAAGCGGAATGGCTTGCCTGCGGGGGCGGGACGAGATCGCTGGCGCGCGCCGGCCCCTCTCAGGCACTGTTTGTCTCGCGGGATTCAGACCTACGGTAAGTCCGTCTCCGGTCATCACGCCCTCAGCTCGCTTGCTGGCCTCCGCGTGCCGAGGCTATACCCCGCTGGCATCTCACCTTCCCACGCTGCTGTAGCTCAGTGGTAGAGCACTCCCTTGGTAAGGGAGAGGCCGTGAGTTCAATCCTCACCAGCAGCACCACTTAATCTGTTGATTTATCAAAAAGATGAGGGTGTTTTGAGGGTTGACAACCCCTGTGCTCGGAATGTCGTTCCCAAGGAACCGGGGCCGATCGGAGTTCCGGCGGCCACTGCGCGGCGAGACCAGGGTGGGGAACGAGGATCTTCCGGATTACCAAGTTTGAATTGATCGACATCCCGTCGCGACGTGTCGGTGGCGACTGGGGCCACGACAAGATGCTCGCTTGATGTCCGGAAACGGCCGGCCGGTGGCCGGCAAGACCGCCAGTGGTGACCCTGCTCAACCCCCCTTCACTGTTTCTCATGGACCTCTTGGACGCCTGGGCAGCGGAACGCCAGCCGGCGGCCTCAACGAGGCAAAGACACATCATCATCTTCCGCCACTTGAAACGCATCGGGAAGAAGGATGATGCCAGGGCCACAACTGTAGCGCGAAGCGCGTGGTGGCCTGCAAGACGGCGAGGCTGGCCGAGAAAGCGGATGTGGGCACGCCAGAGAATGAAGTGCGCGCGGCTTCAAAGGTGTTCCGATGGGATGTCCGCAGCCTTGGGGTCACCAACAACCCCTTTGCTGGTCGCGCAACAAAAGCACCACGCAAGGCTGAGGGAGCCCGAGACGGCTACACTGACAGGGAAGCTGCGACAATCCTCAAGGCGGCTAGAAAGGAGCGCGGATGTCTCCGCCGGTTGCCATGGTTGTTGGCCTTTACGGGTGCTCGGATCGGAGAACTGGCCGAGTTACGGCGGTAGGACGTAAGGATGGGGGATGGCGTTCTGATCCTGGACATCGTCCCTACAGCCGCTCGACCCGCATCGGCTGGTCCGACAGGCGCTGGCGATATCGGCTATGGACCCGCTGGGACCGGGTTCCGCAGCCAGGACAGACGCTCGCCTTCGTCATCGCGCGCACGGTGATCAGCGTGCCCGAGCCATCCAACATTGCCTCGTTTGCTACGAAGCCACACGGTACGAGCGTGGAGGGACATAATTCCTGCCGCATGGCGTCGATCCCTTTGGTGAACGGGAACCACATGGCCGCCCAATTCCACCAAAAGTGTGGAAGAGCCAAATTTGGCCGCCGAAGAACATTCTGAGGCGCGCTGAATGCGGCAACCGTTAATGCTTGTCGATGGGCCCGATCACGGACGTCGAAAATACGATTCCAGACCGAGCCAGGCGCCCTACCGGGTTATCGCCGTTTTTCTTCTTGACTATTGGTAGGAAGTCCACTCCCCACGCTTATAGAAAAGCAGCGGCTGCGGTAACCAATCTGGCGGATATCATGAGGCATCCTCCACTCGGGCTTCGACAGCCGCACGACAGGACGCGGAACCTCGCGGATAGGCGATGGACACGGGAATTAGAGCGATGAGGGCACCGGCAATCTCTGCGAGGACATAGACCAGAGCCCGAGACGGGGACAGTGCGATCGGCCCTGCGGCGAAAACTGCAGCGATGGCGATGGCTGGATTTGCATAGGAAGTCGAGGGCGTCGCGACGATGGCCGCGAACAGCCAAGCCCCGACGGCAAAGGGACCGGTCTCTTTCCGCCCGCTGCGTGCACAGGAGAAAACGATGGTCATCAGTCCTGCGCTGGCAATGACCTCGCTCAGGGCCGCCAACCAAGTTACCCCCATCGAACCCGATGCGGATTCACCGCCGTACAGTCCTTTAGCAAGCAATGCTCCCGCGATACTGCCGACGCACTGGGCAGCGACATAGAAGAGCGTGCAACGAAGGGGCCGCTCGCCGGCGAGCCACTGCAGTCCGGTGATCAGCGGATTGAAATGGCCGCCCGAAATCTCGCCGAATGCAACGATGAGGCCGACCAGCGCACCTGCAGTGGCCATGGCGCTGGCGATCAGTATGAGCGCCGCGCTACCGGCTGCAAGACGCGCGACTGCCAAACCCGCACCGGTGGCAACCAGCGAGAGCAAGAACGTGCCGACGCCTTCCACCGCCGCCCGCCTGGCGATAGCAATCCCGGGATCCCGTTCGAAAAACCACGTTGTGGAATGCCGTACCGGAGGAGTCATGCGAGGCTTGCTGCGGCTTGGCTCGAACTGTAGGCGGCCGAGCGCGCTTTGGCTTCCCCCATCCTCAGCGCCAGTTCCTCTGGGGTCGGGGGCTGTTTCTGAAAAAGAATATTGGCGAATACGACGATCCATCGATGGTGGTGGCTGAGCTTGCCGACCATTTCCGCTCCAAGGGTCTCGACACCGCGACCCTTCTCCTCCGTTCCGTGTTTATGATCCTGTGCATGTGCGGGACGTTGGCGAGCGCACGGCACAGCTTTTCCCAGGGCAGATATTCGTGGTCCACGCGTTTCACAGATCCGACTTCGAGCCCACCCATTTCGGTTGGGGGGCACCTCAAGATGGACGGTGCGTGTCATTTGCGTTTCTCCAGTTCTTTCGCAGCGCTAAGAGACTGTTTGAGAATGCGCTGTGGTGAGTGGGTTCGTTCCAAGTTGGGGGCGCCGCAGGCGCCGGCCGGCACGGCTTTCGAGAACCGGAGCGGAGCGGCCTTCGAGGGCCGTGAGCACCGGAAGCGCAGAAAGACGCGTCGGACGACCACCACAGTCGCATTCTCAAACAGTCTCTAAGGAGACTCTGAAAAAATGGCGTAGTTGCCCCGCTTGCCTGAGATTCATGGTCATCGACGAATTTAGGTGTGGTTCCGATATCGACGAAGCAAGGGACGCGGGCGGCGATGGAGCGGGTAGTGCCGTGTGCCGGGTTGTGCACCCTGATCGCGCTGGTTTGTCCCGAACCGACCAACGGCGGTCCGCCGGTGGGCATGGAGTGGATGTTGTGCATCTGCTGGCTCCAGCACTGTTGGGGTGGACGGTCCGGCGGCATCGGATGCGCCACCATCGGGTCGTAGAATGAACCAATGAAAGGCCATCAGATGCAACTTATGGCGGGCCTTGCCGGCCATTTTGGCCACATGACGGCGGGGCCCTGGCCGGTTCGCTTGCGGACGAAATGGCTGCATCGAGACCCTGGCTACCGGCCGGGCGCTGGAAGCGGCGGCCCAGGTCAGATCTCGGCGGAAATCAACATGTGGATCGGACGAGACCTCGATGGCTTCGGCGTGGTTGCCGTGGCTGCGTTGGGTCTGCCGCCACCGATACAGCCGACGCATGTCGCCAGTACGCCAGGATGGGGTGACGCAACAGGCCCCGCATATCCCGGAAGCATCCGCCGGTGAGAACGGCGGCTTCCATCGCACTCGACACGGCGGGATCCTTAATTATCGGCCGCAGGGGGCGCCGGCCTGCGGGCCGGCACGAGCCCAGATTGCTCAGCGGCTGCATAGGCCGGGCCGAAATAGGGAAAGTCCTTCCGAATGCGGTTCCTGTCAGGTGCAACGCCGTCGGCGAGCGCCCTGTTGATCAGAAGCGTGAGCATGACGTCCATGACATCGTCCGCGAGTCCCCGCCCGTTAAAGGAGGCGAAGTCGAAGCCAGCATCCGTGCCGAGCTCGTATGGTAGCACGATGGGGCAGAGCCTGCCGGCGACCCGCTTCGCATATTCCACCGGATGAGTCGTCGCTCCCGCGAGCCCACTGACCTTTTCGGAAAACTCCGCTATGTGTGACGCAAGGTTTTTCAGGTCATCCTCCGGCCCTGTGCGATTATAGATCTCACGGACGTTCTCGTCGGGAATAAACACGTTGGTAATCAGCGGGAGCCCCCAACGAGAGACTTGAACTTCGGGTGCGTGACCATAGAGCGAGGCCGTGGCCCACGCGTTCACGCGACCATGACCGATAAGGTGGCTCGGCAGTTCTAAGACGATGGCGGTCACATTGCGGTTGGCAAAGAAGTTCTTGCGATTCTGCCAGGCTTCCGCGGCGAAGCGTCCTTCCTTCATGATTGCCGCCCTGAAGAGTCCGAGCGCGGCGGCATCACCGGCGAATGGATCCGGCGCCAGTCCGGCAAACGCCTTGATCCCGTCTGCTTCGGCCACCGTGCCAGTTTCGCCCGCAACGACCAGCGCTCCCGCAGCACCCTTCCGCGCATCCTTGCCCATGGCACGGCGAATTTCGTAGCGCTGCACGTGGCGATGCTCGTCGCCGTCGGCGTGGGTCGGTGCCGCAAAGCGCACCTTGAAAGTAACCTCTTCGCGCGCGTCTCCGTCGGTGTCAAAGCGGAACGCGTAGAGGCTCTCGTCCCGAAACGTATCCGGCGCGGAGAGTCCCGCGTCCGAATTGACTGTCAGCGCCATCACGGTCGCGTCGGGAGCACCTTGGAAAAGATAGAAATCGCAGACATTGATGCGAGGGTCCTCGCGCGCGGTCGGAGTATCGAAATGGTGGGACATGTTCGATCCTGCAAGCTGAGGCGCGTGCCAGCCCATGGTTTTGGGCCCGGAAGGAAGACTACTTTGGCAGCCGGATGGACGGAAGTTATTAAAAGAATGCAGTGCATTTATGCCGATCCCTTCCCGTCACAGAAGGTCGGAGCAGCCTGCCGGCGCGCCTGGTGTTGCATGACATCTGCTCGGCGTTCAGGAGGACGGTGGATGCCTTTTCGTGCGCCAGATCGTTCCCTCCAGGCATTTGCGTTCGCGACGGTGTCGCTCGAGCCTGTTGGGTCTGCCTCAATCTGTGTGGATGTGCCTCGGCTGTCATCGTGCAGCTGGATTGCGCAGCGCCGTGCTGCGCTTTAGAATGAAAAGGTCCTACCGTAGAATCGATGGCTTGGTGTTGCCGTTGAATTGCGAAATTGCCGCGTGGAATGCGAAAACCGGAAGGCCCTGCCACTCATTTCAAAATATCGCCCATGCACGCCACAGCAACTTTAGTCATCGACTGGATAAATCAGCACTTGATAAGCACCTGTGTTAACAAAGGAATTTTCATTCATTGTCACAAATTCGAGAAACTTGGATTCGAATATCCTTGTTTCTAAGGAGAGTACTGAGGCGAATCGGCCCTTTCCCTGGTCCGGCAAGCGACCTGATATCCGGTTACGATTGAAACACGAATCTTCTGCGGTGCAATGGGAATGCAGTTTGCAAGTGCCATCACGCGCCTCCTGTGGCGGACATGAGTACCATGATGCTGAGTTCGAAGAATCGGGCCGGCGCAAGCTGTGCGGACGAATTGCGGGCTACCATATCCGATCGCGTGGCGCTGCCGGGGGAGGAGCTCTACGACGAGGGCTCGCGCGTCTGGAACGGTGCCGTGCGCCACCGCCCGGCGCTCATCGCATTCTGCAAACAACCTGGGGAGGTGCAGGCAGCGGTGTGTGCCGCGCGGCGCCACGGCCTGAAGCTCTCGGTGCGTGGCGGCGGGCACGACTGGGCGGGGCGCGCCCTGCGCGACGATGGGCTCGTCGTCGACCTTACCAGGATGCGGGATGTGGTGGTGGACCCGAAAGCGCTGGTGGCCACTGTCGCAGGTGGTGCCTGGGCCAGGGACGTTGCCACTGCCGCCGGCGCTCACAATCTGGTCGCGGCGTTGGGCAACTGCGGCACGGTTGGGGTGGCTGGCCTGACTTTGGGCGGCGGCTACGGCCCCCTCAACGGAACCTGCGGCCTTGCGGCCGACAATCTTCTCGGCGCCGAAATCGTGCTAGCGGACGGGCGGCGCGTAACAACCGGGCCCGACGCCGAACCGGAGCTGCTCTGGGCGCTGCGCGGCGGCGGCGGCAACTTCGGCGTGGTGACCTCCCTGCGTGTTCGCCTCCATCCCGTGCGCGACATGCTCGCAGGATCGGTCATCTACAACTGGAACGAGATGGGCACGGTCCTGCGTCGCTACGCAGCATTCGCGGCGGCGGCGCCCGATGAACTCGGCGTGGCCGCCGGCATGATGTCCGGCCCGGACGGCAAACCCGTCATCATGGTCGTGCCGGTGTGGAACGGCGAGCGGTACCAGGGTGAGCGTGTCATGGACGACGTGCAGGCTTTCGGCACGCCGCTATCCGCTCAGGTTGGGCCGGCGACCTACGCCGACATGCTCGCCCAGTTCGACACGTGGGTGGAGGCCGCGGACGGCTGCCACTGGGAGCTCCGGACGCGCTCGCTCCCCACGCTTACTTCGGAAGCCGCCGATGCGATCATCGCGGCGATGGCCCGCGCGACCTCACCGCATTGCTCGGTCTTTTGGCACCACTTCCACGGCGCCGCGACGCGGATTCCGCCTGATGATGCCGCTTTTGGTCTGCGCCGCGAGCACTTCATGGTCGAGATCATCGCGGGTTGGAAGCCGGATGGAGATGACGGTGCCGCGCATCGGCGCTGGGCACAGGATCTCTGGCAGAGCCTCGACCCATTCGCTCTGCCGGGTGGCTATGCCAACCTGCTCGGCCCGAAGGATCGCGAACAGGCGGCTCGGGCTTATGGCGGCAATGCTCGCCGGCTTCGGATCCTCAAGCGCCACTTCGATCCCGATGGCGTCTTCGTATCCGCCATCCCGCTCCCAGAGGGTTCGCCATGACCAGGATTGCGCGTTGCTGCTGCGGCTCGCTGGGCGCGGAGGTGACCGGCGAGCCAGCGCTTGTGGGCGCGTGTCATTGCATGGAGTGCCAACGCCGTACTGGATCGCCCTTCGGCGTCAGCACCTATTTTCCGAAAGCGCAGGCGCGCGTCGAGGGGCTGGGCAAGGTCTACATGCGCGACAGCGACTCGGGGCGAAAGATCGAATTCCATTTTTGCCCCAACTGCGGTTCCACGGTGTTCTGGCACGCGGAATTTGTTCCGGAGCTTATCGGCATCGCCTTTGGCGCGTTCGCCGACCCGTCGATACCCTCGCCGAAGGTATCGGTGTGGGAGAGGGCGCGGCATCCCTGGGTGACGTTCGATCACGCGCTCGATCACATTGGACGTCAAATCGAGCCGATCGAAGGGCCTGTCATGGCGCGCCGATGAGCGCCCGCGCCGAGTTGATGCCTGCGATGCGCTGTTCCGCGAAATGGTGCGTCGAGCGGCATTGCCGCCTGAGACAGAGGCTATGATGGTTCGCAGCAGCGGGTTCCATCACGATGATGATCCGCCAAGGTCGCGACCGCTCAACGCTGCCGCACTTGCGATTTTGCTTGTCATTGCGTCGGCAGTAGGCGTGGCGATCGCGCTGCCCGCGCGGGCGCTCCTTTTGACCGCTGTGCGCTGACCGGCCCGATCTCATGCGCTGGCCATTCCTGGTGAGTCGTTGCGCTCCGTTCGCGTCACCGGGCGACTGCGCCAACATGTTGGTGCCTGATGACGGGATTGTCACGGTAACCAGGTCTGGCAACCCGAACGGAGCCGGGCGGGATTGACGGCATAAAGCCGCGACCCGACCCGGCCAACCGCAATCAGTTCCCCGCCGAGATCATCAGCCACGCCGTCTGGCTGTACCACGTCTTCAGCCCATGGCTTTATCGCTACCGCAACCTGACCGAGCGCTTCTTCAGCAAGGTCAAGCACTTCAGAGCCATCGCCATCCGCTTCGAAACGCACGATGCCAACTGTCTCGCCCTCATAAAATTCGCCTCAGCCCGTATCTGGATGCGGTTTATGAATCGGTGACCCAGAGCCTTCGACGACTGGCGGCAGGAGACGGGCATCTGCCAGTGGCATAACGCGCCAACTGCATCTGCGCGTAACCGGAGTCCAACCATCCGATGGTAGCGCCACATCACCTTATCTTGCGCGGTTTCGCTGGCGACCTGCGTATAGAGCCGGTCGAGATCGATGGGGCTCGAGACGTCATCCTCGACCGTGGCGACGTCATAATCGATCTGCATATATGGCTTTGTGCAACTCGCTCGGGAGACAGCCGGTCGTACAGGCAAGGCCCCTTCTTCAACGAAGCGCTCTGCGGCGGCAAGATCCATCCCACTGCTACCGCCAGTGAAGACGGTGACTTTTCCATGGAGTTTCGGTGCTTCTGTCCTCTTCGGAGATGGGGGCTCGCTCGAGTCATCAGTATCGAATGAATCGTCGAACGATCGCAATGGGCGAAAACTGCTGGCTGAACTGTGTTGAATCGAGCGTATGCCGCCATTGACCGGCAGCGCGCTGCCGGAGACGAAGCTGCCGTCTTTGGAAGCGAGGAACGGTATCGCGGCCACAATCTTCTAGCGCCGCGCCAGGCAACCAAGAGGGATATGTTCGCGGCGGACCTCGCGCGAACGGCAGTCGCCTCCTCGGGCGAACTGAGCCGAGCGTGATCGCGTTGACCTGGATGCCGCGATCTTTGAGCTCCATCGTCCAGGTTCAGGCATAGGAGAGTAGCGTGGTCTTCAACGCGGCGGCGGTGTCGAGGCCGAGGAAGCTACACAGGAAGGCGATGATGCTCGCGAGGATGATGGGCGCATTGTTGTTGAGGAGAGGCAGCACCTTCCGCACCGCAAATAGCATGCCGAGGGCACCGATGTCGAAAATGTGGCTGAAGATCTCGAGATCTCGATGGTGACGTCAGCGAGCTTCGCGCTGTTGGCGGTGCCAGCATCGGCGACCAAGACGTCAAGCTTCCCGCCATGGGAGCGACCTTGGCATAGAGATGGTCGAGATCCTTGAGCTTGCGCACATCGCCCGCCACTCCAGTGATGTTTCGGCTGCATATCTCGCGCAGCGTGAATCACTTCTTCACGTCGAGCGTCGGGCAGAGCGGTCCCGGCAGTCGAAGGCGCCCCGCCCGCGCCATGTTCGGATGGTCCCGGCACTGACCCCCGAGACGTTTGGCAAGAGTGCTACTCAGCTCGCTACGGTGGGCGGTTTCGGCTTGCTTAGCCGGGGTGGTGCCAGGATCCCGGCGGATTTGATGCATTGTCTATTTCCGCCCTCGTTTGGCGCCTTGCGGGCGCCCAAACCGATAACCGTACTCAACTACAGCCAAACTCTCAGGGCCCCAACAATGTTTCACAGTTGTGCAGCTAGTGGTTAAAACCTGACATTTGAATCCTGAGAGGGATTCCCGAACGGTTTGGCGCGTGCGAGTCTGCGGCATGCGCACAGGAATCTCGATCACGG
>Ga0335075_10001566_pt1 | contig 37540 bp, 32 predicted proteins | sample Lox_Sample_24_FD_206723 | JGI IMG/M metagenome (GOLD analysis project Ga0335075, IMG submission 206723) | Soil microbial communities from Loxahatchee National Wildlife Refuge, Florida, United States - Lox_Sample_2.4 | ecosystem: Environmental > Terrestrial > Soil > Wetlands | place: USA... | reverse complement strand
AAGAGTATTAGGAATTTCAAGAAATCGAGAAAAAGGAGAACCAGAGATGAACACGCAAGAGGCAGTGAAATCGTTGCAAGAGTACGTGAATGTCCCCATCGCGGAGTTGACCGAGTCAGGCACCAACCCGCGCAAGACGTTTGACGAGGAAAGATTGAAAGAGCTCGCCGAAAGCATCCGCAGCAAAGGCGTCCTGTCGCCGCTCCTAGTGCGGAGAACGAATGACCACCTGGAGATCGTCTCGGGAGCAAGACGCCTTAGAGCCGCGCAGCGGGCGGGTTTGCGAGAAGTTCCTGTTCGCATCGCTGTACTCGCGGACGAGGAAGCCCTTGAAACGCAAATCGTGGAAAACCTCCTTCGCAGCGACATTCACCCTTTCGAGGAAGCGCAAGGCTTTCGCGCGTTGCTCGACCGCGAAGGCGCTGGCTACACGGTGGAGAAAATTGCGGCCAAAACCGGTAAGGCCGCGTCCTTCATTGCCAAGCGGCTTCGCCTCCTAGGCCTCGTTCCGCCGGTGGCCGAAGCCTTCACGGCGGGTCATATCGGCATCGAACATGCGTTGCTGATTGCCAAACTCGCTGCGGACGTGCAGGAAACAACGTTGACGCATTGCTTTGATGGGTACTACGCGGCGAATGACAACGAACGCAGCCTCGTGCCCGCGAGCCGTTTGCAGGCATGGATTGAGCAGAACGTGTACCTTGGCCTCAAGTCCGTTCCGTTCTCGAAGGACGACGAAACGCTTGTGCCGGAAGCCGGGAGTTGCACGAACTGTCCGAAGCGCACAGGATTCAATACCTTGCTCTTCTCCGAAGTACGGGAGGATTCCTGTGCGGATGCCGCCTGTTTCAATCGCAAGCTCGACGCACACATCGCGCAGCGCGTTGCGAAGGTGCCGAATCTTGTGATGGTTTCGGAGAACTACCACACGGCAGGGGAAACGCCCGTTCTCCCTCGTCGCAACTATGTCGAGGTCGTGACACGGAAAAGCAAGAAAGGCAGGGACGTACGACCAGAGGAACGACTCTGTGGCCATCTGACTCCGGCTATTTACACTGATGGCATGGACAAGGGCCGACTCGTGAAGGTCTGCGCAGACCCCACCTGCAAGATTCACTTCGGGGAGCGGCAGGAACAAGAAAGGCAGCAGGTCCAATGGAAGGCGGAAAAGAAGGCCGCAAACCAGAAGGCGAAACAGACTCTCGCGTTCCGGCACCGGCTCCTTGCCGATGTGCTCAAGCGGGTAAAACCGCAACTTGGGACCGATGAGTTGCGCATGGTGGCGCAGTTTGTGTTGCACTCGCTGTCGCACGAGCTGCTATGCCGCCTGGCCAAACGCCACGGCTTCGAAAACCCGAAGGACGTTCACGATTGGCAGATGGCCGAAAAAGCCCGGACGCTCTACAAGCAGGCAGATGCCGCTGGACTCGCTGGGCTGATCTTCGAAGCCATGCTCATCGGCGCTGCCGGAAGCACGACGGTAAGTAAGGATGATGACCTGCTAGCGGAGGCAGCTTCCTTTTATAAGGTTGACACGAAGGCATTGCATCGCGCCGTCGTCAAAGCCGAGCAGGAGAAAGTGCGAACGAAGGCACAAGCGACGCGAACGAAAGAGAAGCCAGTGTCCAAAAGAAAAGCGGCCCGCAAGTAGACCACTCGCATGACCGGAGGGGCCGTCCTTCAACGGCCGGCCCCGTTCCCCCTCACTCTCCCTCACTTCCGAAAGCACCCACCGATAACGTTGGGCTGTGAGGATGTCCTCTAAGGATCAAATGAATAGGTAGGGAACCGGCCTCGGCCTCGAGCGAAGTCGTTCCAGCTCACTCCCGATTGAAATGAGAGTGTACCAGTCCGACGAATCCTTGTTCCCCCACCGTTGATCAAGCGGGCCATGGAGCAGATCATTGGGCAGATGAATCCGCGCGTGTGGATTCTCCAGTATGACCGCTCGGACGGTGTTCTCGAATTCAACGCCGCCCTCACGATTCTTCATCGAACCGACTTCTTCAGCATACGCGAATGGGCCAACCTCCTCAGCCCGACTCATTCGTTCTCTAATGCGGTAAAATGCTTCGACCCAACGCGTGTCCAGTTGAAAATGCTGCAGGATGATGACAGCGCTGATGGTGGTATTTGCGTCAGGTCGTAGCTTCGCCTTTCCGCTGCATTTGAAACGCAGAGGCTCATCGAAAGCGGTCTGGCCTGCGGCAGGTTCAACCACTAGGAATTCTCCGAAAGCTGCGGAGACAATTTCATGAACCATTGGACGACGAAAGATGCTCCTACAGCCATGAAGCACTAAAACGCAACAGTCCTCCTTGAACTCCCTAAATTGTTCGCGAGCTCTGTCGATTTTTTCCTCATAAGGTGGAGTTGGATCGAAACCGCCTGTTGGCATCGTCTCGGGATCGAGTAGTTCTTTGACTTCGAACCAGTGTCGCTTTCCCTGTTTTTCCACTTTGTAGTCGGGGCGTTTCCTCCGGCCAGGAAGCTCTTCCTCCTATACAAAATCGATTGCCTGATTTCGCAGGTACTCTTCGAAGAGGTACTCGGAATGTGTTTTTGTGGGCATGGCGCTGAACGTAGCTCCTGCACACCCATCTTACCCGACGTCATGCGTGAGGCAATTCGAGTCAGGACCGCGGCTCATTCGAGAATTCCTAGGGTTCGGCAGCATCGAGGCACCCACTCCGGCGGTTGGTCGCTAGAAAGGCCTCCAATCTGTGTGCCCGTCACGAGTGGTGGCCGCAAACATAACCTTTTATTTCTTCGAAACCAGAAGAGCGGCCGGTACGAAACCCAGAGCTCAGCGGTGAAGTCATAAGGGGAAGCCTGCGCGGGTTGTGCGGCAATGTTCGCAGCGGCGTTCGAAAAATTACAAACGAACGTGTGGCTGCTCGCGGGATCTATTTGTTCCGCAGCATCTTCGCCTGAACCGATTGCGGCCTTCCAGCCCAAGCCTGGATCATAAATGTTCTTCTCGTTGGGAATCCAAAAGTGAACCCCGCATCGGAGCTCGACACGACGAATCGGAAAAATACCCTCGTTAGTGACCACAAACTCTGCCGCGTACGGATTCTTTACGGCGTTTGGCGTAACTCTGACCTCTGACCTAAGCACGAGGAAAGCCAAGAGCACACTCACAGCAGCGATCAGAGACCAGGATCTCAGGACAAACCGTTTGAAGAATTCGAACATTCAACGCTCTCATCCCGACGCATCTCAAATCTCGCACCACTATCCCACGACAAGCATTGCACAAATGTGTGGGTTACTTCCTCAGAGCTTGCCCAGTTCCGCAGCAAATCTTGCCGTCACGGCGTCGAAACCCCTCTCCGTTGGATGCAGCTCGTTGTCCCACCACTGTTTGTAGTCATCATTTTCTAATTTCGTCGAAAGCGTACCCCTCAGGTCGACGTACAGCACGTTGGCGAGGCCTGGTTCTTTCGCCAATGCTGTCAACATCGCATTGAACCGATCAATGAGATCGTGCAGAAGAGCAATATTCTTCCGCAAATCCGTGAACAGCTTTTCCTGGAATCCCGGCTCAAGCCAGGGACCGGGAAAGGGCCACCCACCCCAGAACCCTCTTCCGTCGGGCACGGGGTAATCGTATCCGTGCACGAATATCGGGATTTTGTTCTGTAGATAACGCTCGCACAGGCCATTTATCGATCCGAGCATCGACGTGTATGCCGTCACGATTCTTTGGTTCAGCAATCCATCTATGATTTCAGCGTTCCAGCCCGCGATACTTGAGGTCGCATTGTTGAGAAGCATCCCGAACTCATTGCCCGCAATATCATCGCCGCCGCCGGATAATAGAACCGCTTTCGGAGTGGCGCCGAGCGCCACAACCTTTTCCAAACACCGTGCGAATTGTTCAAGTTGCCCTCCATAGTATGCCATTGCCTCAATGGGAGCGCCGCTATGCGCGGCGGATTCCACGTTGTAGCCGTAGCTGTCTTCGAGCACCTTCAACACGTCGCAGAATGGATAATCGAACCATGAATCGCCCGCCGCAACGAGAAACCCTGCGGTTCGGAAGCTCGCCGTGGCAGTCATGCCTTCAGCAGTCGTAAACCGCATTTGCAACTCCAGACTCGCGGAATGCGCCTCCAGAGCACCAACCCGCTTCGCTCGGGCGATTTTGCGCCGCGCAAGAATTTCGTCGGCCTTCTTGTGTCCGATCGCAAGCGCAGCAGATATTTTGTCCCCGTCAGACATTAGATAGTCTCCTTTGTCTTCATCGTAGGTCGCCCAGGATCACTTTGGTCTACGTTCCTGGTAATTCCTTTCGGGTTGATTTCGTCGGATTCAGTCTAAATGTTCCACTGTGATGACCGGTTCCGCGTTTGGCCCTTTGTTGACACCGTCGGTCGTACTGGCGTGTCCGCCAACTGGCGAAGGGCTGGAAAGTCATTTTTCGCGTGATGCGTCTCTTCGCTCTGCCTTCCTTTCGCCAACGATCCGCATCGTCACGCCAGTCACCCTGCCAACGATTTCCGCCTGAGACGGATAGTCGAATCGCCGTACCTGGAGCTGTGCATAGGGGTGTGGGATGACAAGCAATTGTCCTCGGTCAACCTCGCACCAGCTACATACGTATCCATCGCGGAGCTCCGTGAAATAAATCGGCCGTTCGTACTCGTTCTTCCACTTCACGTTGCTGACCTTTCTTTGGCTCGCGTCAATCTGCACAAGAGAGCCGGGACGGATGATTGGAAACAGTGTGAAATCTTCCAGGCCCACGTACCCGTACATGGACTTGCGCAAGTCGAGGTGCTGCAACAGGCCAACAGGGACTTCGTCCCACTTTTCGACGACGCGAGCCAGAAGGTTTGTTTTCTCGAACCGAAAACCCGCCTTGAATTCAACAGGGACCGCTACGTTTTCACTTTCAACCTCTTCTGCTCTGCCGTTTAGGAGATGCGTTCTGGGCAAACCGATCGATGCGCTGTCTCGGTTAAAGTCTCCGATCTGCAATCCAAACTTGGATGCTACCTCCGAAAATCTCCGATGATAGAGCACGGATACCGAATACAGTTTGAACATGCCAGGTACGAATTTATCCATTTCAATGTCAGTGATCCAGTTGTGCGATAGATAGAACTCCTGGTTCTGCTTCAGCGCCGCGATCTTCTTGCTCATTTCTTGTACGTCCCGCGTCGAGAGTCCCAGGCGCACCCGGACCGCCTTCAACCACTTGCCGGCAACGAGGTTCGTCTTATGCGCGTTCACTGGCGGGCATCCTACTCTCGGCCTCAGTCTATGTCCAGCTACGTCACTCTCTTAGCTATATTCCTCCGCGCTTCTTTGTGTGGAAAATCTGCGAAGTGGTCGCAACAGCGGCCACCTGCCTGATTTCTTCCCACCGGCTCGACAGGTCGCATATATCCGGTTCGACCTCAGGGATGACCCATGCAGACAGTGGACCGGGTACGCCAGATCCTTTCAATGAAAGGTTTGACCCTCTATCAAGTGTCTCAGCGCTCCGCCGATATTTTCGGCGAGTCATCGCCTTACTACGTCCCTCAAGGCCTCTATCACGAACTTGCCGCAGGCGCCCTCGGCCCAAACATCCATCAACTGGTTGCGTTCAGCCGAATTTCCAACTATCGCCTCGTCGATTGGCTGGCCATCTTCGGATTTCGATTGGACGCTATCCCACGGCTGCAATTGCTCATCCCATGGAGGCGGACAGTCCTCCTCGACTCGTCCACTTACGACGAGGAGCAGTGGATTCCTTGGTTTGCTGACAGAATCTCTAAATCCGACGTCCCTGGCATCGCGCCTTTGAGCCAGGTTCTACGACCGGCGGCGCCGAGGCGCGCCAGGGATTTGCTCACCCTAAACAAAAGGCGATTCCTCTACGCCAAAGTCGGTTGGGATGATTTATTCGCATTCCCGGAACTGGGGCCGGGAAGCATTGTGCGAATTGACATACGCCCAATCCCGGACCCCCTGTCGGCTATTGGTCCAAGCGCCAGCAAGCGCATATTCTTTGTCGAGAACGACCACTCTCTGAACTGTGGTCACCTCAGACGGCTCGACAAACAGATTCTGCTCTGCTCGACGTGCTTCCCGTTCACGCAAGCTGAGTTGAGGCTCGGAGGCCGCGCCAGAATCCTCGGGACGATAGACGCTGAAATCCGACCGCTCAGCGCCCGATCTGGCGCTGAACGCGCTCCGGGCACGCAGACTCTGTCAAAGGAGCCCGCCGCACCCGCCGACGCTCCCGTCACGGACCTACAACAGTTGCTTCGAATCGCTCGAATACGAGTTGGCATCTCCTTCCGGGCGGCCTCGATTTTGAGCCAATGGATAGCTCATACATTCGCCGATCAAACGTATTTCGCGGCACCCGGCACGTTGTCCGACTATGAAAATGTCTCGCCGCCGATCCATCACATTCAAAAGATTGTTTCCCTATGCGTTCTTTATTGCATTGATTTCTGGACTTTCTTCCGCGTTGCGGGCCTGCCGGTCGATGAACTCGGGCACGATCCATTGCCCGACGAAATGAATCCGCGCACGGGTCTTCCCAGAAACCGCCCCTCCAACGAACCAAAACATATTGGAGGAGGAGAGAAGCCGGGATTTCTTTCAACTCTCATTGACCAATGGGAAGCACTGCCCCTCTTCATCACCAGCGCCCTGCCCGAGATCTCTGGGCTGAAAAACGTATCCTTGTCCGACATCTTCTGGGTCGGCGGGAACCACAATCCGATCCATCCGTGCCTCGTCGACGCGTCGCTCCTGGCAGTGAACCGCCGGGTCAAAATCCCGTCGCGAACAACCGCACCGACAGTGTGGGAACAGCCCGTCTACATCGTTCTCCTGCGGGATGGCAGCTACCTCTGTGGCTCGTGTGTGTTGAGGCAGGGCATTCTGACGGTTCATCCACACTCCGACACACCAAACAGTTCAATCCGGCTCAGAAATGGAATCGACGCTGAGGTGATTGGTCAAGTCACCACGATTCTCAGGAAACTTGGCTAGCGGTGCCGCTCAGCTATCCATCTTCTCCCCAACTACTCAGAACCAGCGAACACCTGCCGGACATGGTGAACGGCAAGGAGCGTCGTATCTCAATGCTCTTGCTGTTCTTGGCAGCCGGAGCTCGGAATTAGCGAACGCGGGTCGAATGATCTGGATTCCCGCGTCGCCTGGTGCGAGATTGCCCGCAGTGCAACCCGTGGGCTCAACCAAACACGACGGAGACGCTCGAACCATGCCAAATATTTCCGACACAATTCGAACTACACCGACCGTGGATGGAAGAATCGTTCTTGATATTCGTCGCGGTCGAATGTTCTCTGTGAACCCGGTAGGCTCGAAAATCCTTGAACTACTGGAGCAGGGGCAAGACGAACCACGCATCACGGAGGAAATCAGCCGCCTCTACGCCACGAACATCGAAGTCGTCCGACCCGACGTTCACGATTTCATAGAGGCTCTGCACGAGCACCATATCGTCCAGGCCGGTGATTCAGTCGAATCGAATTCAAACCTGCATACAGGGTAACGAATCGATGGAACCGTTTGACCAAACCAAACTAGACACTTTCCGCCTCATCATCTTACGGCGCGACGGTTCGGAAATCCTCTTGTCGCCAGGCGATTGCGGTTGGTCCCTGCCTTCCGTGCAGGCAAGACCCCGAGAGCGGATCGCTCCGCAGTTGATCGCAAAGTTGAAAGAACATTTGCAGATGGAGGTGTATTGCCTCTTCGTCCCAAGTTTCACGACATCTTATGAAGGCGCGCCTCTGCGAAAGTATGCCGTTCTGGAATCCATCTGGCACAACGGCAGAGCCCCCGCGGGAACTTGCTGGATTCCTCGAACGGCTGCCGCGTGCCAACGCGTTCAACCCGTTGAGGATCACAATGCGATTGCAGAATCGCTTCGCGAGATGGATTCATATGTCAATGAATCGAAGACCGGCGCATTCGGCAGACCCGGATGGCTCAGGGAGATGTTTACTTGGTCCCAGGAGCAACTCAGCCCGTGGGGCTTCCGCCCGATCGGCAATTTCCGTCAATTCAACTTTAGTCCAACTTTCAGCTTGATTCGCTTCGAAACGAACGGCCCCGCTGTTTGGTTTAAGGCTACGGGCAAGCCGAATCTTCACGAACTGCCTATTACGACGTGTTTGGCGCGGCTCTTTCCGGGGAATCTGCCTCAAATGCTTGGCATCCATCCTTCATGGAACGCGTGGCTTTCCGAGGAGCTTTCGGAGACCACGCTCGACCAATGCGCGGACCTCACCAGATGGGAGAACGCAGCGGACAACCTCGCCGAGCTTCAGATTGCATCGATCGGAAAGACCTGTACGGTCCTGGACGCGGGGTGTCGTGACCTAAGATTACAAGGACTTGTCCATCTGATTCCGCGCTTCGTTGATCGGATGGCCGAACTGATGGCTGCCCAGGTCAAGCTATCCCCACGGCCCCTCACAGTTTCTGAACTCGAATTCCTTGGGGCGCGATTGCGCGAGGCTTTGTTATTCCTTCAAGACCTCGGGCTACCGGACACTCTGGGGCACACCGACTTCAATCCCGGAAATATCGTTGTATCCCCGACCCGTTGCGTATTTCTGGACTGGGCGGAAGCCTGCGTGACGAATCCATTTGTAACCTTCGAATACCTCCGGGAACACGCCCGCCGCAATCTCTCGCAAGGCGCGACCGCAATGGTTCGAATTGCGAACGCTTATCACCGGCCTTGGACGACTCTCTTATCCTCTAGCGACATAGGGCAGGCACTCACTGTGTCGCCTCTAATCGCAGTTTTCATCTATGCCGTTGCCAGCGGCCCTTGGACCTTACCCGAGACTCTTCACGACAGCGCACGTTCCCGGCATCTCCGCAGCTTGACCCGCCGGATGCACTACGAGGCGACACTCCTAACCAAGGGAGAAAACAGCATGACAGTTAATTCACCAATCCCAAGTCAGCCCGTTGCATTTCAGTCTCCACTCTGAAGAGGGAGGTCATTTATATGCTCTTTCTCATCCTAAAGGCATACATAAAGCTGATTCATTTTGACCTCTACATTGGCCGCAGGGCTTTTGCGGACCTACATGAGAAGGTCCGTGCTTGTACTGTTGGGAAGAATATGACGGCGCACGGCGATGTCGAGCGAATCTGCTCGGCAGTGGATCTGGCATGTATCTGGTACTGGAAAGAGGTGCGCTGCTTGCAGCGATCCGCTGCCACAGCGTGTTTGTTGAAACGGAACGGTGTGCCAGCGCAGATGGTCATCGGCGCGCAGCAAATTCCCTTCAAGGCCCACGCCTGGGTCGAAGTCAACGGACGCGTCGTCAATGACAAGCCCTATACGCCAGAAATGTATTCCGTGCTCGAACGATGCTAAGCAGTCGTGGAATCGCAGAACCGAGGTAAGGGATATGAGCATCATGTTCGGCCGATGGAATTTCGACGGTGAGCCACCGGAGACTCGCTACGTCGCCAAAGTGCAGTCGGCGCTTGCTCTCTACTCTCCAGACGATCGCCACGCTTATTCCATCGGCGGCGTCAGCATTCTCTACCATGCTTTTCACACTACACGCGAGTCCCGCCTCGAATCTCAGCCACTTGTGACACGAACAGGCTCCGTAGTGACTTGGGATGGCCGCCTCGACAACCGAGAGCAGCTTATTGCCCAGTTAAATGAACCGCTATCCGGCGAGTCGGCGGACGTTTCAATCGTGGCGGCGGCTTATGATCGATGGGAAACACAATGTTTTGAGAAGCTAGTTGGTGACTGGGCCCTCTCGGTCTGGAACCCGACGAACCGCTGCCTCACTCTTGCCAAAGATCCAATCGGTCCACGGCACCTTTATTACACGTTCGACAAGAAACAAGTCACATGGAGCACCGTCCTTGATCCCCTCGTATTGTTTGCTGGGAGGCCCTTTAAGCTTAGCGAGGAATATATTGCCGGCTGGTTCTCATTTTTCCCCGCTGCTCATCTCACCCCCTACGTGGGTATTCATTCTGTGCCGCCGTCTTCTTTTCTCCGCATCGAAGCGCAAAGGCAAACAATCCAGAAATATTGGAATTTCGATCCGAAAAAGAGAATTCTGTACCGCACCGACGCAGAATACGAAGAACACTTTCGAGCCGTGTTCGCAGAATCCGTCCGGAGACGTGCCCGTTCCGATGTCCCCATTCTTGCGGAGCTAAGTGGCGGGATGGATTCTTCCTCTATCGTATGTATGGCAGACACTTTGAAAGCTCAGGGTCTCAGCGACGTTCCCCGAATCGATACTGTTTCCTACTACGATGATTCCGAACCAAACTGGAATGAGCGTCCCTATTTCGCGAAGGTAGAGGACAAACGCGGGCGCGTCGGCCGTCACATCAACGCTAAAGAACGCATTACCATTCTTCCCGAATATGAATGTGGGCGATTTGCAGGAACACCTGGCTCCGGCACAAAGCCCAACGCGATGCATCTCGAATTCGCGCGTCATTTGAAGTCCGAAGGAAGCCGCGTCGTCTTATCGGGGTTGGGTGGAGATGAAGTGCTCGGTGGCGTACCCACGCCCACTCCTGAACTTGCCGACCTCTTCGCACGCGGGAATATAGGCGAATTTGGAAAGCAAATCGTACGTTGGGCGCTGGCTACACGGAGGCCACTCTTGTATCTCTTTGCCGAAACTCTAGGCTCATTCTTGCCGGTCGGCATACTCCCGCAGCCTCGGCACAAGAGGCCTCCAGAATGGCTCTATCCAAGCTTTGCAAAGCGGAACAGGGCCGCGCTGTCCGGTTACCACGCCAGACTGAACTTGTTCGGGCCCTTGCCGACATTTCAACAAAATCTGACCACCCTGGAGGGCTTGCGTCGGCAGCTGGCATGTTCCACCCTGCAGTTCGATCCGCCACTTGAAAGGCGCTATCCGTATCTCGACCGCGGCCTCTTGGAATTCATTTATGCCGTCCCGCGCGAACAGTTGCTTAGGCCAGGTCAGCGTCGCTCTCTCATGCGTCGCTCCCTCGCAGGAATCGTCCCCGGTGAAATTCTCAATCGAAAGAGAAAAGCACTGGTCACGCGCAGCCCCGTCATCGCTATCTCGTCGGAATGGGATCTTCTCGCCCGGATGACGGACCACATGGTTAGTGATTCTCTCGGGATTGTCGATTCCAAGTTGTTTCTTGACGTGCTCAAGAATGCGCGACATACGTCGGGAGAGCAGATCGTGCCCTTGATGCGTACCGTGGCCGTCGAAATGTGGCTCAAGAACGTCGCTCATTGGGAATCTCCGTTTACCCGTGGAACCGTTGCAAAGGAGCGAAGGGACGAATATCTCGCCCGCGAATCCTCCCCATTCCCGAACCAAACTTCCTTCTCAGCTGAGAACTATCTGAATAAAGAAAGGGGGTGATACTCATGGAATACACCAAGCCGGAAATCGTTGTGGCTGCGGACGCAGTCTCGGCGATTCAGAACATGGCGAAGCCTATCGGAATGACGGACAACATAATCCAAGACCAGTCCGTCTCCGCGTACGAAGCCGACGAATAACGCGGCCGCCCGGGCGACGTGGTTCACACGTCTTGCGCCATAGGAGCCATTAAAGCGACAACCGATCTGCGAAAGACGGAGTGTCTCGCAAACTAGTTTCCCTGTGCCTGAAACTGAAGTTTTTTCTCGGAGGGCACTATCTCAATGAAGAAAGGAGGTGATACTCATGAAATACACTAAGCCGGAAATCGTTGTGGCTGCGGACGCAGTCTCGGCGATTCAGAACATGGCGAAGCCGATCGGGCAGCCGGACAACGTGCTCAATGAACTGTCGGCACCCTCGTATGAGGCCGACGAGTAACATCATCGCCAGGGCGCTGAATGGCGCCCAGTGCCCTGGCCATTTCTTGGTCTCAAATGATCCGTCGAAAAACAACACGACGATTGCGGCCACTCCAGGCTCGAACGCCGCTTGAAGCGCGACCCGATTGTGGTCTGCGGCACTCGTTACTTACCGACCGGCACATCGGAAATCCGATTCCGCACGACGCGCAGTTGTTCCCATCGATCGTACTGTCGTGCATTCCACTTAGTGCGGAATTCTTCACCCTTCAGCCAAAATGCGAACCAATCGACATTTCCTTGCTCGGATGTCAGCCTATCCCAGGGCTTCACGAGTACATGAGTCCCGAAAGGGAGCCAGAGAAACTCGACCGTCTTCCCGAGTTGAGAGAGACCAGAAAACATCTGCCACCCCGCAAGAGGACCGGTAGCCCCGTAATATTCGATCCTAACGGCGGCTCGTATCTTATCAAGATTGAATCCGGGAGAATTTATCAGCCATGATGCGAGCGACGCCCCCACCGGGGGACCTCCGATTACCGAACTGTAATTCTCCTTCTGACCTCCCCACAGAATCGAGTTCACGTAGCCGCCATCAAAACCATCTGCGACCGTTGCCGCGACAAACTGGTATTTCGAGTGCGTGAGTGCATACTCGACGTAAAACACTGTTCGGCTGAAACCGATGATGCCAACGCGCGATCGATCGATCAAACCTCGTCCCTCCAGATAATCGATCGCGCCTTCGTACGCCGCCATTTGACGGGGCGCTTCCTCCGGCGTATCGGCGTATTCGGCGTCTTCTCCAGCGCGGCTCGAGCCACCAACCTGCAGCACGACGAACCCTAGAGCCGCAAGCGGTTGCGCTGCGAAGGCGCTGGTATATGGCCCCTCTATCCAGAACCGACTGTCGTCGAAGCCGTGGGTCTGGATCACGAGGGGGTAGCGCATACCCGGCGCATAATTCGGCGGCAAGTATAGTCCTCCAACTACTTCGTGTCCGTCTGTAGCCACCCATCTTACGGCCTCGACCTTTCCGAATTGGATATGATCAAACTGCGGATTCAAATCGAGCAGTAATTTCCTTCGACGGGTTTCACTGTCCAACACAAAAATCCTCGGCGGGGTGTTCAGATCCTGCTCTAAACGAACCTCCAGCGCATCACTGCCAGATTTACTATGCCTCGCAGGTTTCACCCTCGCCCACACGGAATTCGTCTCTTCGTACGTTTCGCGCAGCGCACCTGTGCCATCCGCGAGAGCGAGGGTTCGGGACTTCTCATCCCAACCTGCAACCCTTAACCCCTCATGCGAGATCTCTGTGATTTTCCCGCTTGCGACATTCACTTCCGCCACAAACGCATATTTCTTACGAGTCTCCAAATCGGCGCTGCCAACTACATCCAGCGGAAGATAGGTTCCCGACAGGACCACTGAGGTCCCAGCTTGAATCCAGGACAAACCGTTATTGTGCCAAGAGATCGGTGCGTCCAGCAAAGGCGCGATTCGGAGGCTCTTGGTATCCAGTAACATGTACTGCAGCACGTTAGACGGCTTCCCAGGCTCTTGCGCCGCTATGATGTATGGATGGAGTAGTTTATCCTCAAACTCCGACCATGACCCGGGAACCTTCGCCAGATATACGGGCAGCACCGCATAACGGCCATTAGGTGACATCGAGAGCGGGAGGTCGTCCCTGATAAAATCCAGCGTCGCGACTCTTGAAGGTCTCTTCCCGCGCCGCTGAACAAATAACTGTTCGTATGTCGCGCCGCTCTTTTGGACGTCGTTGCAGTCACCAATCAAGAGATCGGATGCGTATTGCGTCGTGATTACAATCCCACGCCTTCTGGTCTGTTCTGTATCCAGGATTCTGACCGGAGGCGAATCTGCCTCGAACACGATCTCTGAGCCGTCCTCGCTTATGTCGAAGGATGTTACGGACGTTGGATGACGAGTTAGCTTCGTCAACCGGCTGGTATCGACATTCAGACTATACACCTCAGGCGTTTGCCCTGGATTCGCTCCAAGGAAGACCAAGGTTTTGCTGTCACTTAGCCACTTCACATCTCTGATTGCTTCCCGATTGGTCGAACTCGACATCGTGAGAAGGACACGTGGCCTTGGTTCTTGAAATGCCTCCTTTGTGCGGAATAGAAGAATTGAATACTCGTTCGTGTTAAGTTCAACGTTCCCCTTTTTTAGGACAATGACAAATTGTCTCCCGTCGGGAGAAAACAAGCCTATCGAATCCCGCGGTCCGCTCGAGAAATCATCTGGCTCCGCCCACCGCGTCATTTCGATAGCATCAACGACGGTCACGCCACGTTTTTTTTGCTCCGCCACCGAACGGATAGGGAACGCTAGGCTCATTGGCAATATCACGAGGGGAAAAAGTCCCGTCAACAAAATGAATGGAAGACCACTTTTCTTCTGGTAGATGGTCATGCCGAGAGGTTTTCGGTTAGAAATTCAGCTTGAGGGAGAGTTGTAGAGACCGGGGTCCGCCCTCTTGGAAAAGAGGATTCAATCCTCCCAATCCCTTGTTCAACATTTGGACGGACACAAAATACGTCGTGACACCTGGCCCCAAGTAATAACCGAGCGGATTTGCAAAGTTCGGGTGGTTGAAGAGATTGAATGCGTCGGTACGAAATTGAACGTTGACGCGATCCGTTATCGCAAATGTTCGAGCGAGCGAAAGGTCAGTCTGTGTTAGCCCAAAACCATGGAGATCATTTCTTCCTTCTGAGCCCTGCTGGCCGGCTGGAGGTGCTGTGAATGCCGCGGGATTCAACCCCATCCCGCCAGGACACGGTGCCCCGAACACCGAAGCGCATTGCGGTCCGCGTAAGTACAGAGTCTGACCCGCCACCAAGTCCGGGCGCGGGTCGGCGCCGTCAATTGTCGCCGTAAGGGCCAACGCATTGAATGGGAATCCGTTCCGCGCAACGATCAACCCTTCAACGGACCAACTTTTCGTCAAATACGCGAGTGGCCCTTTCTTGACAGCGGATGGAATCGCGTATGTCAATGCTCCCGAGAAACTGTTGCGAACGTCGAAGTCAGACGACGAGTAGTCATTGGCTGCAGAAATCACCGCGCTCGAAACGGCTTCGACAATATCATTCGAGGAATTATCAAGCGAATGAGACCACGTATAGTTCACGAGCGCCTGGAGGCGGCCAGCAACGAGTCGGCGGTACTGTGCCTGGAGCGCGTTGTAGTTTGACCGCGCATCGTTCTGCGTCAGGACAAAGGAGCCCAAGAAGTTTCCATTCGGACTGCTGATTGCTTCCTGTCTTAGGAGATCTCTACCCGCTTGGCCGACATAGGTCAACGAAAACGCTTGTTGTCCCCCAAACGATTTCTCCAAAGCCACATTCCATTGGTAAGATCGCGGCACCTTCAAGTCAGGTGCAAAGCCGTGTGTTGCGTTGGGATATGGAGGCTGAAGTGACAAAGACGGAAGATAGGGTGCCGAGTTGCTCAATGGCAATGAAACGTTGAGGGTGTCCAAAGTTGCGTAGTTGGGGAAATAAAAACCAAGATATCCAACCGCGTCCGAACCCAGGTCATAGAACACACCTGATCCCGCCCGCAAAACAAGGTCCCCCCTTTCCGTCAATTTGTAGGCCACACCGATTCTCGGGGCAAAGCTCGTATATCTCGTCTTCCATAGAGGCGTTCCCAGCGGTGCGAGCGCAAGCTCCGCGGGATTTTCCACGTTCGTCCACGATGCGAGTGTCGTATTCGCACGACTTGACGGTGCCGGGCTCAACTCCCAGCGGAGGCCATAAGTAATTGCGAGGCGAGAGGTAACTCTCCAAGTGTCCTGACCGTACAGGGATGTCGCTTGCGATAGGAAGGATGAAGGTTTGGTGCCGATCCCTTCAACCGCAAGAGCCTGACCTGTAGACACCAAATCCGGTACGCTGTCGACTTCGTATAGGAGCGCCGACTGGTAAGGCCGCAAATCGAGGTAGATAGCCCTATAATCGACCCCAAACTTTAGCTGATGCGCACCGCGAGATACGTTCAGATCGTCGGCGAAATTGAGCTGCGTACTCCGATTATTTGCTACCCGGCCTGCTTCGTAGTATCCAGTATCGAACGTTTGAAACGCCAGGAGCGCATTCCCAGGGTTTGCTAGACCAGGCCCAAGAATACTGGCACCTGGAGGAACTGCCCCTCCGAATGAGTCCAAATTGCTCGCGAAGCTCGAGCTTTGCGTTGAGTAATTCCCACGAAGGTTATCCGAGATCAACGAACTCATCGCAAACGTCGCACCCAGAGTGAGAGTCCTTGTCCGAACGTCCGTCGTGTCGAGTTCATTAAGACTTTGGGTCCGCTGAATCGTCTCTGATGGAGCCTCGTTATAGCGGCCAAAGACGGATATTTTGCTGTTGAACGTATGGTCGATCCGGATGCTTCCCGCATTCAGTGTGGCGGGATTGGAGAAACTTCCCGTGAACGCAGCAGTATAAACCCCTGGGACGACCGTTCGATCATTCGGCTGGGGATATGCGTTCAGGAATGGAGCCACCTGACTGGGGGCGGTCGCCCGCGCGTATTCTGAGGGTACTTCCACGACCTCTGTGTTCGGCTGTCTCAGGCGAGCCCCTTCGTAAGAAATAAAGAAGAACGTCGTATCGCTGTGAATTGGCCCCCCAAGAAATCCGCCGAAATCATTATGGCGTTCCGGCGCGCGGGGTTCCCCAGCTCGATTGGCGAACCAGTCATTTGCATCGAGGACGGTGTTTCTAAAATATTCATAGAGCCCGCCATGAAAGTTGTTGGTTCCGGAGCGGGTCGTCAGAACGACCTGGCCGCCGGGTGAACGCCCGAACTCGGGTGCAAACGACGAAGTTTCGATGCGAAATTCCTGCAATGCTTCGACAGAAACCAAGCTGCTCGTGCCGCCGAGCGCGCTGAAGGCCTGTGCACCACCCGTCCCCGAGGTTCCAAGACCGACCAATGGCGACACGCCAAAATTCGCGGACACGCCATCAATGAGAAAGTTGTTCGAGCTCGTCCGTTGACCTGCGATGCTAAATTGTCCCTGGCTGCTCGAATTCGAGGGCGCAATCACGACGCCCGGTGTCAGTTGTAGCAGGGTGTTAAAACTGCGTCCGTTGAGCGGCAGACTCTCGACAAAGTTTCTGTCGATAACTGTGCTGACCGAACCGGTCTCCGTGTTGATTAGGGGCGCTCCGCCTTGCACCGTAACCGTTTCGGAGACGGCACCGATCGGAAGAGTGAAGTTGATTGCCAACGCGTCTTGAACGTTCAAGATGATGTCTGGCTTGATGAGTGTTTTGAACCCTAATTTCGCGACTTGAAGGCGATAGGACCCAGGGGGAAGGTTTGGCAGGACGTAAATGCCATCGTTGTTTGTCTTTGTGTAGTTCTGAACGCGGGTAGCATCATTCACAATCGTGACCTCGGCCCCAGCGACCACTTTACCGGCCTGGTCGAATACGGTCCCGCTGATCGTTCCGTTTGGAGACTGTGCAACCGCTGAATGGGTGAAGACCAGGCTCGCGACAACAAAAAAGATGATATGACGCAATCGCACGCAGCATCTCCTCTGGCAGACGGATTTGGTAACGCTCTCTCGGTCTACGCAGGAGAATCCGCGCTTGTACCATTCCGCAGCCATCGAGGAACAAATCGACGATATCAGACGGAAGTGCGACTAGGGGTGATTTGGGGCGAGCTGAAGGTAGGCGTACAGCAGTGGCTTGCCGCTCGGCTTGCGGCTTCCACCTTTCGGTTCTACCGTCACGAATACAGCGTCAATCTCATCCAGTTCTTTCGGATTATCGAACTTCAGGACCCACCGCTGCTTCGCCGCATTATCCACATAGAATATCCCAAGATTAAGCGCTTCTTCTCTGTCAGGGCCGCGACGGCCCCAAGCCTGAAACGTGCTCGCGTCTCTAACTCCCGGCACTTCGTCAAGGTCATAGGCGTAGAAAATGAGTGATTTTCCCTTCGTGTAAAAGACGCGCCCGTAAGCCTTTTGCGTCGTGCCATCCCGCGCCACATCGTAGACCTCGGCCACATATAGGTCTCGCGCTCCCATTAACTCTCGTATGTCGCGGTCATGCGACAAGAGCTCGTCCTGCTTGGCAACCCTCTGCTCCTGCTCGCGGAGTTGGCCGGAGAGATCTGTGATTTGAGTCTGCAAGCTCGCGTCCTTGGCACCATCCAACGCTCGTTGCTGGTTTGCCAAATCCAGTTCCGATTGCATCTTTTGCAGTGATGTCTGAGCCTCGTTAAATTTCTCCGCAATGCTGGCTCGTTCGGCCAGAACTTGCCCCTTCTCAGCATCGTCCGTTTGCAGGGACTGTTCCAAATTCGTCTGGGCGTTTTTCAATTCATCGAGCGCTTTTGATTGCTGACCGGTCTGATGGCGCAGTTCAGCAATCTCCTTGTCGCGGTCGGCAAGTTGAGTTCTTAAGACCTCGCGTTCGTGCCCTGCATCGCTTATCCCCAGCTCTAGGGCTTCAATTCGAGCTTCCGCGTTATCAGAAGAAACCACGCGACCAACCTCGGTATTGTCAAATTTCCCGGCACGGTACGCAGTGATTCCTAGTGCGATAGTGAGCAGAATGCAAGCAGCGAACGGCATCCACACATAGGTCCAATTTACTTGCGAGGGTCGGTAGCGTTTTCGCCCAGCAAACGCGAAACTTCTCGTTCCTTCATCTGTCGAAACACAATTGTTCTCGTCAGTGACGCGTGACTCCGTACCTTTCAGAGTGACTGCTCCTGCTAATTCTCTTTGACGCGCTGAGGATTCTTCGGCTGGAACAGTCGCTAACTGCGAGGCTAGCAATGGCATGCCGATATCGACAGCGACCTCGAATTCTTTTAGCGCTTGCCGGCATTCTGGACAACCGGCGAGATGTGCCTTCAGTTTGTTCCGCTCTTCCTCGGTTAGGTCGCCCGAGGTTGCGACGGCGCAAAGCTCAAGGAATTCCTCATGCGGCCCCGACTCCGACCACTTGCCACCTTCGCGTTTCCCACCGTTATTTACCATGCCGTTCAGCAATCCGCACATTACTCTCAGACATCTGCTTTCGCAACTGAGCCAAGCCCCGATAGTAGTGGTGCCTGACGTTCCCGTGCGGTTGCCCCAATTTCTCGCTGATCTCCGCGAGCGTGTAGCCCTCAAAAAAGTGCAGCTGTAGGGTTTTGCGTTGATCGTCCGTCAAAGCTTCCATCACTTTTTCTAAACCATTACGCCCGAACACCGCCTCCGCGGAATAATCGTTCTCTGTGGTCGCTACACCGACCACCTGTCCGCCAGCACCATCAACATCCTCATGCTTGTAGAACTGCCGCGTCACCAAGTATCGTCGCCGCGAGATCGCTCTGTGATATGCCATCTGCACAATCCATGAACGCCCTGAACTCTTTGACGGGTCAAAGATCACAGATTTCCGGTGAATGAATAAGAATAAGTCCTGGACGAGGTCTTCCGCTTCGGAGCCATCTCCGAGAATTCGCACCGCAATGCTGCGCAGCAGTCGACCATATCGTTGAAACAAATATCCGAGGGCCTCTTGGTCTCCTCCGGCGACATGAGCCAGCAAGACCTCGTCACAGGCCTCCGGCTTGAGAGGAAAATGCTGAATAGATATAGGAGTTCTATCCGCTATTTCCTTGGAAAGCGGTAGGACAGGAAAGCGTGTTGCGGCCAAATCACTCAAATCTACCTCAGCAGCCCGGAGTGCGCTGAATTCCTGCTTTTGTCCCCATACCCTAATTACAAATGTCGGTAACTGGCCCTTGGTCTATGACCGACAGTCGAGCACGATAATCGCCGACATGGTGAAACGCAGAAGACAAATTCAACCTCGCTCTGGGGTAGAAAAAGCGTTTGGCCAGGTCGTTCGAACCATCCGAGAAGAAGAAATCCACATATCGCAGGCTGAATTAGAAAAAAGAACGGGCCTCAATCGGACATTTATTAGTGACCTTGAGAGAGGTATCCAGGGCCCTGGCATTAGAACAATCTTCCGCATCGCTAAAGGCCTTGAAACCTCTCCAGACTCGCTTTTGCGACGGACAACCCGGTCGAAATTCTTCGAGTTCCCGGTCGACAGAGACCCGCCCTGAAAATACCGCTATCCGCCTATTTATGCAATCGCATTATAGGCCATTAGCAGATTCTCGGCCCAATGCTTCATCTGTAAGTTGTTTCAAGCCAATGGAGACTCAGCCTGTAGTTCTGTTTGGAAGAAAGATTCGTGCGGTTCGAGATGCCGCACATGTCTCTAGGGAGGTCGCCGCAGAAAAGTCCGGCATCACCGCGAATTATTTGGGGGAAGTGGAAAGAGGCGAAAAATGGCCTTCGTTGGAAATCATTTGTGCGATCGCCACGGCCCTAAGTGTTTCGCCATCGGAATTTTTCGAATTCGAAGGTCAGGAAACAGACCCCGGCATCTTGATCCAAAAACTTCATCGCATCCTCGAAAATCGCACGACCGAGCAGCAACAACAGGCGCTTAGAGTTTTGAAGGGACTCTTGGAGCCTTGAGGCCATCCTAGCGCCTTCATTCTAGCTCCTCCTTCGTTGCATACGGTCATCGGCTTGCAGTTTTTGGGCCTTCGCCTCGACTGTCAGACGCCTCTTCCACATCGCCCTCGTTTCACTTGAAAACACATCACAGAGGCCTGCCCCAGGAATAGTTTCGGAGATGTCCACCCGGAAGTTGTCCAGAACAGCGCGAAACCACGGTAAGCATTCGGGAGAGCTTCCGCCATGAAAAACAGATTGGGTACTGAAAAACGCGCTTGTAATGTCGACCTCGCCCGAGACGGCCTGTTGCCCAACTATCGATACCAGCTGGGTCAGGCAAGTTCCCTGGAGGCCGGTTTAAGACACCGCAATCTGAATCGCACAACTCCCGAATCAGTAGTCAGGCACATCTCCCGAGAGCTTAGGGGAGATCGATGTTGCGAGCTTCTTGGCCGGCGCCATCGTGCTGCCCTTTCCCTGCTTCTTGGCGCCGATCTTTACGGGCTTGGGCCTGAGTGTTTGCGCCTCCTTCGCGGCGTTCTTCTGGACGCCCTGGCAGAGATCGAGCACAAGGAAATGAACGCGGCGTTCCCCAATCTCGCTGGCATATACCGCTGTAAAACCCCTTGGCCCGGAATCTTCAGTCACGAACGGCTCGATTTTCACAAAATCAATTCCGGCAGGGGCTGTCGAGCGCGCCGCGTCGTTGAGGTGCTCTAGCACGGTTCCAGGGTTGGGGATCATCACGTAGCATACGTGGAAGTACACTTTGCAAGTTTCGTACGCAAACAGTTTCTTGAAGTGGCGAGTGAGGTCGTTTCGGACGGCTTGGTGCGTAGTGGGATGCCTGACCATGATTGCTTCAATAACCGAGAGGATCGCCGTGTCACGTTTGACCACTAAATCTCGTTCGCCCGGATTCTCTTCTGCCGTCCATCCGCCTTTTGACTGATCACCCAACGCCCAACTCACGAAACGAAGCCGCGCATTTAATATCCCCTGCAACACGGCAGTGACATCATCCTCCGAAGAATCGAGACCGAGCTTGCGCATCATCGGCCTCAACTGTGTCACTCCCGCAGAGGCCTCCCGCAGGTGCCGCAAGAGGAAATCGCCAATTGTAGCGTCGGCGGGGCTGAGCGCACGTGCTTGGTCAACCGCATCCAACGCGAGTAGCTTTTCGTTCGCCCTGCGTATCCATTGCACAGGGTCCTCATCCGTCGAACTACTGATCAACCCAAAGAACGGAGTGCCGGCATTGATTTGGTTTGCTACAGCTTCGACGAGTTGCGTCTTACCGAGCCTGCTTTCGGCATCCTGCAAGGTGGCTGAGGCCGCGCCGGGATTTCCCAAACGATGTAAGGCAAGTGCCTTGTAGGCACACAGGGTCTCGCTTGGCCGCTCGCTCTTTACCGCAGACAAGAGATCGAGAGCTTGCTTCGGACGTCGGATGGCCAACGAGAGCAGAGCACTGTTCAGGAGGATCGGCGTTCGATCAGTCTCGGCTAGATTGCGGTGCGAGTTCACCTGACGCCGACCGTCGGCGATTAGCCCCCTCGCCTGTTCGCGTTGATCCGAATCGAGGAATCCGAAGTTGTTATCGATGACGAGAGCCAGTGTCTTCGCAGCATGGAGATTAGTGAAATAGGCCGGAATCTCTCGATGACGGATATGAAGACGATGGAAGATGTCGATTGCTTGACCGGGCAGGCGACGTGCGAGAAATGAAAGTCCTCGATAGAAGTCGAGTGCATCTTGCGCTGAAGTTCTATCCGATTCCGAAATATCGTCCGGGACCTCTAGGTTGTCGATCTCGTCCCACCGCTCCGTCTGGAGGAGCAAGCGTAGGCGAAACCGGAGACGTTGCAATGAACGCCCGGGAACCTTGCCCAGCGTTTCGAGTTTGTTCTCCTCATCGAGGAAGAGCGCCGCTATTTCCGTCACTCCCGCGTTGAGAAGGTGTTCGATACGAGTTTGTTCCTCCGTGAGCATCAAGAGGTTGCTCGAATAGCCCGGAGTGAGAACTTTGATCCGGTCTCGAATCGCAGTATGGAGAACGGACGGGACGTACGAGAGAAGTTGGGCCAGCGTCGCAGGCTCCTCAATCATGAGGATTGCCGTGAGAAGCTGTTGCCTATGTTCGTCGCTTAACGCGGTGAGTGCCTCACCAAGATCAGCACTGATCGGTCGATCCCGGTCCTTGCCAGGACGGTCGGCGTCGAAGCCGGCCGCGAAAGCATCCATCTGCTTCCGATCAGCTCGATTCGTCGATCCCGATCTCACTGCTGAGATAAGAGCTGCAAGCAAATCCTGCGGGACTTCAGCGTCGAGCCCTGCGACGATGCGGCAAAGCACCCGAACGTGAACACGAATCGAGCGTTTGATGGAATCCAGAGTTTGCAGCGCTTCGACCGAATCGGGATCCGCTGACACCGTCGCAAAGCGCGACGCGAGGCTCAGAGGATCAAAGAAGTTCGAAATGAGTGCGCCTCCCGCTTGTCGCGCCAAATTGTAGAGGCTTACCGATCGTCCTTTGTCCATTTGCCGCGCGGAGAGCCGGAAATCACCCGTAGCAAGTGCACTGCAGTAGGCAGTTACGAATGGCGCACTGCCGATGCCATTCACGTCTCCTGAGGCATCCACAAGGGAAAGCAGTCCGACAAACATTCCGTCAGCTGGCCCACCAAGCCCGATTTGTGCGGCACCCTCAACGATCGCAATCAATTTGAGACGGCCGAGTTCCGAGAGTGTTTGCACTAGAGTCTGCCGCATACGCTCGCAACTCTCCTCCGAAGATCCCGCCTGGGCGATCCCATCGCCAAAGATGGTGCGAATGAGCGCCGCAACTTCTGTTACCTGAATTTCGTCATTGTCGAGCAAAAAGCGAAGAACCTCTGCGGCATCGAGGAAAGCTTCTTCTTTGAGTCTTTCGCTAGACTCCTTGAGTTCATTTCCTGCCAGAGGATCTCCTGGAAGTGACCATTGCCATACGAGTAAACACGTCAGCACCGTAGATGATCCAAGCAACAACATGTCTGCGATTGGCAGTGATCGCTCGGAAGCCTGCAATCCAAATAGAAGGAGCATCTCTGGCTTTTGTGCGATGAGTGGGTACAGACGCGTCCAAAGTGGATGAGGAGCAGGGCTGTTCTCCGTGTCCTGTATGTCTCGGACCAAGAGCGAGATCAGAGCCGTTAGGGCTTCGAGAGGCCAGATGCGTGCCAGAAAGTATCGTTCAAGCCCATAAGTGATCGACCAGATGTACTGCTCGACAAGCGTTGAGGGCACCGCGCGCAGATTCTTGCGTGCGAGTTCGACACTTGCACTCTGCTGGTGCGCCATGTACGTGGCAATTTGTTCGTGAATCTCGTCCCACCCTGCAAGCGGCTCAGCTTCGATCAAAGCGAATGTCGCCGAACGGAATAGCTCGAGGGTGTGAGCGGTCCACGTTCGTTGGGGGATAAAGGTGGGCCAGCGCAGCAGCTTCCATTCTTCCAACCACCGGGCAAGAGCCGCGTTCGGTGGAAGCTCGGAGCAAAGCTGCTCCCACCGTCGGGCCGCAACCCAGTTAGGCCGTGGGCTATGAAGCTCGTCTGTCGACAGGTGCCCGTTGTTAAGCGCCTCCATAATGCGTGCGACGTCTGAATCTACTGGCTTTCGAGCCGAATAACGGATCGCGTACTGGTTCTTCTGGAGCCACTCGAAGCCTCCAGCAAGGCTGGGGTGCGCTTGTTGAAACGAGCGCAGGTATTCAACGCGAATAACGATCTGCTCTCGGACGACTTCAATCCAGCCCTGGGATTTCAATTCCTCGAAAGTAGGCGCCCCAGCTTGCATTCGCTGTTCGTACTCGGCTTTGGCGTTCGCCAGCGTTCCGGTGCGAACGAACTCCACTGACTCAAGAAGCTTGAGGAGAAGTTCGTCACCTACCGCGAATTCGCTGAGTGGCTTAACGGAATTCGGCCGAGTTGTTGCGAGAAGATTCGCGAACGCCCGACGTAGGATTCGTCTTGTCCCCGAGCGATCGAAGGCAAGTCCAGGAAAGCGTGCGCTTTTGTTCGACGATGACATTTCGAAGATCATCATAAATAGAGGGCTTCGATCTCTCTTTACGGTAGGGGCGGTGCCATTTTGTTGTGATAAACATCCTCAAACCGTGAATTGAACTGGATGTATTCAGGTTCATGAGGTTGCCGTCCTCGAATAGCAACGAAGTAGCGTGTTGCCGCGTGACGAAAATCGTCAACGAGATCCCTGGGCGCGATCGCTAGCGCGCGTTCCCCATGATGTCCTTGTCTGGCCTCGAAGAGATACGGAGTTCCGGCTTCCTCCCTATGCTGCAGTCCTCCCCATTCGATACAGAAGCTGTGAGCTAGGCCAGAACGAAAATACCTGTAGAACTGCTCAGCGCTTGTTCGTGCGGGGTGGCGGTGAGCAGCAGTGGGAGGCTCATCAAGGTTCATCGGGGCGCGGAACGCTGGACTGAAATAGCGCTCGACGAAACTGGCAAAGCGAATTAAGCCGCTATCAGCATTGAACTCGAAGTGTGCGAGGGCCTCAACCGCGGTTGTGAGCAGGTTGACAACACACAACCAAATGTAGCTTTCATTTTCCCGCGCAACTAGGCGATCAAATGCATCCAGAAAGAAAGCTTGAAAGCGATACTCCACCCAAGCGACCCTTCCTTCAAACGTAAGCCTTGCGAGTTTTGGAAAATCACGCCCAGGGAAACCGCTGAATTCGGTCCCTTCTATTTCGATGGGCATCTGAGTTCCTTTCTGCAGCCTCCGTTCTAACCAGCGCTTGCTCGACATCTTCGTTGAGAATAACAGACAGATTGGTCCTGGGAAGTCGGCTTGTGGAACATGATTTCCGCATTACCGGATACCCGGAAGGAATACTCTCAGGCTTCGCTTGCCGCCTGAGGGTGAGCTACCGACTGGCCATTTTCTGGGCCATGGCGAGAAGAAGCTTACGGTCTCTTTCGCGAGACTTACCCAACAAGCGCTGAAATTTGTTGAGATAGCGCGCTTCTTTACCGGTGCTGCCCCAAGCAAAGTCGTTGGACGACTTTCGCTTCAGGAGACTCGGCAGTTGAGCCGGCTCTTGGCCCTCGTAGAAGAGAAGATAGAGCGGACATTCGAGCGCGCGGGCCAGTTTTTCGAGCGTTTCGACGGCGGGAACGGTATGACCATTTTCGACGCGGGAGATATAACAACGAAGCAAGCCCGTACGCTTTTCCACGTCCCCCTGGGAGAGCTTCTTTTGCTCGCGCATTTCGCGGAGACGATCACCAATAATCATGCGGCATTATTGCATCCCAATCTGTGCCCGGCAAGAAGCTCATTTCCACGCAGAGTGGATTGACGCGCCGCAGGTCCGGGGCGTAGCATCCTTCCTGAGCGATGACGGTATTAAGCTGTTACTAGCCGATCCCGACCATCAACCAACGGCTTCGGCGCAGACGACCGGCCCACAGCCCCCAAGCGGCAGCGTCATGAAGATGTCTCCTTCAATTCGACATGCAAGCGCCCGCCGTCGCCGCGTGCGATCCGGTTTGTTGCTGATTTCCTTTGCTGTGGTCGTCTTGCTCGTGGCCACGTTCGCGCCGCGGGCGAATCATCCTCATTTCTTTTCGCTGTTGCTTACGGTCGTCTTGACGACTCTTTGTGTTGCAATTGCCCTTCAAGCACACTTCTTTTTCTTGGCGCGCCGCGAACAACGCGAGACTGACGGTGCCCTTGACGCCACAGAGCGCGAATTCCAATCTATCTTCGATAGCGCCCTTGACGCCATTTTAATCCTCGACGACAAGGGGCTTTGTCTCGAAGCAAATCCGGCGGCCCTCGCCCTTCTCGGAGCACCACGCAAAGAACTCGTGGGGCAATCGATTCAAAAGTTTCATTCACCTGTGGACGATTTCGAGAATGCTTGGAAGCGCTTCCTCAACCGCAAGAACGTGCAGGGCGAAGTCCAACTCATCCGCCAGGACAGCACCCAAGTTTTCGTCGAATACACCGCGAAGGCGAATTACCTACCCGGGCGTCATGTCGCCATACTGCGCGACATTTCCCTGAGAAAACAGGCCGAAGCCGCACTCCGTGCGAGCGATGAACGTTTTCAGCAAATGGCCGACAACATCCAGGAAGTCTACTGGATGCTCGACGCTGAGACGAAACACGTCCTCTACGTCAACCCGGCGTACGAGACGATCACGGGACGATCCCTCGCGAGCCTTCGCGATAATCCGGCGTCCTACCAGGAAACATTCCATCCGGAGGACCGTGTTCGCGTTCTCACTCGACTTGATGAAGCCACTCGGACCGGACACTTGGACGAGGAGTTTCGAATTGTTCGACCAGACCACGTTGTTCGTTGGGTCTCCGTACGAGGTTTCCCAGTGCGCGATTCCGCCGGCGTTATTCGCAGACTCGTTGGAGTTTCTCAAGATATCTCCGCGCGCAAATCCGCCGAGGAACAGATGGCTAAGAATCTTACCTTGGCCGAGTCTGCATGGGCTGAAGCCGACGCGTTCCGCAAGACCACCCTTGCCCTCACGCAGAACCTCAGAATGGATTGTGTCTTGGATACCTTGCTTGAGTCTTTGCTCAAGCTTATTCCGTGCGAGTCCGCGCGTGTTCTGCTAGTGGAAACAGATACGCGCCTCTTCCTTGGGCGGGAGCTTCAGTACCACCAAGCAACTGGTCGCACTTCCAAAAGCCCCGATACTCTCGATGCCAAGGAAAATCGTTTTCTCATGCAGGCTCTTGTCACCAAGAACAGTGTGCTCATTCCTGACACCAATGACGAACCGGAATGGTCGCGCTTCAAAGGGCATGCACATATGCGGTCATGGCTGTGCGTTCCTCTCGTCGCATCGCAACAGGTGTTAGGCTTTTTATCGCTCGGCGATACGCACCCTCATTTCTTCACGCACGAACACCAGCGGCTTGCCAAATCGCTCGCCATTCCGGCAGCGGTCGCCATTCAGAACGCCCGTCTTTATGAACGCGCGGAAATCTATGGCACGGAGCTCGAACAGCGCCTTGCGGACTTGGAACAGACCGAACAAGCGTTGAAGCAAGCCCAAGAAAGCCGCACGCTTTCAGAAGACAAATTTACGAAGGTCTTCCAGTCGAGTCCCATCGCATTTTCCATCACGACCGTCGCCGAAGGCCGCTTCATCGACGTGAACGAAGCGTTTGAAAGGCGATACGGCTACACCTCTAAGCAGTTAGTCGGACGAACGGTCCTCGACATCGGTGTTTGGGACGACCCCGGGGAACGCCGCCTGATGCTTGAGCAGGTTCTCAAGCAGGGCCAAGTCAGAAATCGCATTACGCGCTTTCGGACACGTTCCGGTGAACTGCTAGACACAATCTATTCTGCCGACATTATCGAGCTCGGCGGCGAGCAATGTCTTCTGGCCGTCTCCGAAGACCTGCCCGATCGCGCAGGCTTACAAATATCCTCCAATCGCAAGGTAGCTGTTGCTCGATAGCCTGCCATCTCACGCACTCGTTGGGGAGACGTGCCATGCCTAAGGACCGCTCGCAACGTTTCGAGACGTTCGTGACTTGGTATTTGCGTTTCAATGGGTACTTCACCGTACCCAGTTTCGTGGTTCATGCGGGTGAAGACCCGAGCCGGATTAGTGGCGATGTTGTGGGAAACCATACTGAGGTTGATACTCTGGCGATTCGGCTGCCGCATTCACGTGAGAAGTCCGGGACTCATTTCCCAACGCACGCGCCACTTGTTGAGGGCGCCGACGGCAGATTCGACGTCGTCTTTGCTGAGGTGAAGTCCGGAAACTCTAATTCGCCTAACAAAACTTGGCAGCGAGACGACATGGTTGCGAATGTTGAGTACTTGCTCAGATTCATCGGATGGCATGAGGATGATACGAGGATCACGGACGTAGCCTCGAGCTTGCAGCGCAAGTTTTCGGTCGAAGAAACGCAACTTCGAATGCGCTACATCATTTTCTCCGAGGCTGTTGACAGGACCTGGAGCGCCAAGGGCGTCCAGTACATCACATTCGACGAGTGCATCCGATTCATCGCAGAAGAACGCGGTCAATGTTGGGCGTATGCAGGCATCGGCCGTCGCTCGATGCACGATCAATGGGATCCATTAATCAATAGGATCTTCGAAGTAGCAAATGATGCCGCCCTTGACGCGTACAGTCGACAACAAGAGATCCGGAAAGCTTTGAAAATAGGATAATGACAATCGTCCACTTGCCTTTAGGCATAGGTGACTTGCACCACCCCATTGCCCGGCGTCGTAGCTCGTTTCGAGAGGTCGAAAAGATGGCCGCTGTGATCAACAGTAAAGTATCAATCCCCCGGAATTCAGGCTGAAAAGGTAAGGGACTCGATAACCCATGGCAAAGATCGAAAACTACAAGTACAGCATCGGCGATGCCTTCCGAGACTGTTTCTACGTCGTGCCTGATTATCAGCGCGAGTACGTTTGGACAGAGAAAGAAGTCCAACAGTTACTCGACGACATCAACGAACAGATTGACGTGGCTGACAGCCGAGAATATTTCGTTGGCACGGTGCTCGTTTCACCGTCGAGTGAGAAGAACCAATATGAAGTGATCGACGGCCAACAGCGACTCACGACATTCTTTTTGCTACTTTGCGCGCTCAAACATTTATTCCAGGGGGAATCCCAGGTTCAGGTGTTGAGCAGCTTAATTTCCGCAAGTTACGCCGACAACACAGGCACCACGCGAACAAGTCTTAAGTTGGAACCGCGTTATGAAAACGCTGGAGATCTCGTGCACAAGCTTGTGGAGCTGGATGCAGACCCCCAAGGTGTCCGCGCCGGCATCAAAGCGGCCAATATCCCAAGTTTTGGCTCACTTGAGAATCTGCTTACGGCCTATGCCACTATCCATCGCTACCTGAAAGACAACTACGATGCACCTACCGAACTCCGCAGATATTGGGGCTATTTAGCTAACAAGGTTGTGTTTATTCAGATATCGACCGATGTCAGCAGCGCCCTAAAGATATTCGAAACCATTAACGAGCGAGGCGTCGGACTCAATCCGATGGATCTTCTGAAGAATCTTCTCTTCACGAACGTCCGTCTTGACCAATTCACTCAGCTTAAGGATGAGTGGAAGAAAATCACTAAGCCACTAGAGAAGGCCAAGGAGAAGCCACTGCGCTTCCTTCGGTACTTCTTGATGGCTAACTACGTAATCCGCAACGATCGTCGCGACGCAGTTGTGCGCGAGGACGAAATCTACGATTGGTTCGTCGACAAACAGAACGCCGCACTGTGCGACTATAAGACCAAGCCCTTTGAATTCGTACGCAAGATCATTCGCGATGTCGACCACTATCTGGCGTTCACCGAAAGCTGCGGTAATGACGGCAAACCCAATCTGGCCATGGAGAGCCTGGACCTTCTATGCGGCGGGGCCTTTAGTCTGCATCATGTGTTACTCCTAGCGGCGAGCAATCTCCCAAAGCCGCTTTTCGATCACTTCGTCGCACAGCTTGAGAGCTTTCTTTTTTACTACATCTTCACGAAGACGCCGACCAAAGAGCTAGAGCGCTTATTCTCCGTGTGGGCGGACGAACTTCGCGGCATCGCTCAGACCGCCGATCCGAATGCACAGCGGGACAAGCTCAATACTTTCGTGGCTGAACACTTCCAACGCAATATGGCAACAAAAGAGCAAGAGCTGACCGATGCATTCAGACGCTACTCGCTACACTCCATGCAGCAATACCGCACACGATATCTGCTGGCCAAGCTCACCCAGTTTGTGGACATGGCTTATAAAGGGTTAAGGACGCCGGGCTCCTTGAGGGAATATACCGTCCTGGAGATCGAACATATCCTCCCCAATAATCCGGACAGCACGTTACGTTCCACATTCGAGACGGTCAACTTGGGCGTGAACTATGATGAGTACAAAAACAAGCTCGGAAACTTCACCCTACTAGAAAAGCCTATCAACATTGTCGCAAGTAACGGTTTTTTCGCCGCGAAGAAGGTTGAATACCGCAAATGCAAATACTATTTGACCAGCAGCATTGTTCAGATCACGACAGTTGGCCACGACTCGTCTATCAATCGAATCAACAAAATGCTACAGGCCTTTGATGATTGGTCCGCTGCCAGCATCGACAGACGACAGGAATTGCTGATGGGACTTTCGCGCGAAGTCTGGAAAACCGTCCCATTGCCCGCCGAATAAAAGGCTGTAGCAAGGCCCCCCACCTTAATCCTGCGGGCTTCCGTGTCGCTGTGATCCTTGTCCTTGCAAGGATTGCCCCCGATCTCCCACTTAGGTCTGGCCCAGTCGTCTCGTGCTTTGGGAGGTGCTCCCTTGAAGTCGGTGCAAGTGGACGACCGTCTGCTTGTCACTCCGATTTCGCTGAGCGCCGTACTCACCTTTTTCTTCCGCGCATTTTCTTGGGCACGGCTTCGGGCTAATTCCTGCGCCCGGCAGCTTCGCGTCTTCTGCTTTCCCGGTTCCTCCCTCGAACCACAGGGTCCCTCCCAGAATGCAGCCGCTCGCCTTGGGAGCAGAAGCCCTCGCTTTTGGGTGCCTCAAGAAAATGGGGCAGAAAAAGGAGAAACATCATGTATTTGAACTCAGCGACAATCGTAGGATTCGTTGGAGCAGACCCCGAACAGCGTCAAGCGCGCAACAACGGCGCGAAGTTCACCGTTCTTTCGGTCGCGACACAGCGGTCCTGGAAGAACGCGCAGGACGAGTGGTCCTCGAAGACCGAGTGGCACCGTATCTGCATCTTCCGTCCGCGACTCGCCGAATACGTCCTGCAATCCATCAAGAAAGGCTCGCACGTCCTGATCGAGGGCAGCCTGATCAGCTCGACCTACGAAAAGGCCAACGGCAAGGGCAAGAAAGCGGCAACCGCGAAGATTACGTCGTGGTCGATTCGCGCCGATGTCGTTCGAAAGCTCGACCGCGGCGAACCCGAACCGGAAGCGATCACTTCCACTGCGCAGGCCTCGGACGAAGCTCCAGAAACAACGGAGCGGGCACCCTTCTAGGATCGCAATGCACGGGCCCCGGCGATTTGCCGGGGCCATTTTTTATGCTGGCCGCGACTCCGACCGAATCGAACAAATTCTCCGCAACGCCCGCACAACATAGCAGCATTCGATCACGGCACGTGGTCCACCTTTCCGACCGCGTGCCAGGGATTCGGACCCGCTCGAAGAACGTCAGGGTGCGATTCCCGAAACGCCAGGCGTCGTCCCCCGGCCGGCGTGAAACCAGAACCATGTCTGGAAATTAAAAGACAGCGCCATTCCCATCTTCGCCGAGACAGGGAAGCGCCTGAGACGCCGGAGCATCCCATGATGACCGCGTCGTATTGCGACTGTCTCATTTGCCGGCTGGAAGCGAGCTTCATCGCCGAACTGAGCGATGGCCGAAGCGACGAAGACTTTCGGCTCTTTGCTCTTTCCAGCCCGATGCTGTCCGGGTTTCCCGACGCCTTAGAACTCGTCCGCAAACTGCGGGACCATGACAGCCACGAGCAGAACCCGTCTTCTGACGAAATCCTTCTCGATCTTCTGGGACGCGGCAACGACGCTCAGTTTCGACCGATATGGCAGCGGCTCTTGCTGCTGGTCTTTATTCCGACCGTTCATCGTGCGACGAGCCAGATCGTCACGGCGTTTCCATCGCTGACCCGCGACGACACCGCTCAGTGCCTCTTTGCCGCTCTTCTCGAATTCCTTCACTCTGAGGATTTACGTTCGCGCCGCTCGCACCTCGGCTTTACCATCGCCAGGAAAATACGCCGCAGCGCTTTTCGGTGGGCGATTCGCGAGTCGCATAGATCTCTGCGCGATGAAGCGGATGGAAAGTCGGTTGCGGCCCTTGAAACGCATCCGAGCGATCACGATCCCTATGCCAATATCCTGCTCCGACAGTTTCTTGATAACTGCCAGCGCAGGGGATGGCTCTCTGCTGGAGAGCGGAAGTTATTGACTCAGTTCAAGCTGGACGGAGTCTCTTGCACGGAACTCGCGCGTGGCAACGGGCATTCGGCCATAGCGATCAGGCATCGCATCCAACGCCTGCTCGACCGCCTCCGTCGCATTGCCCAGACATCGGACAACGGAACTCCCCATCAACTCGATCTCTTCGTCCCATGAGTCCTGTTCCTGTAACGCCAGCTATTCGGCGCGTGCCGGGCATTTCGGTACTAGCGAAAAAATATTCCGCTGGTACCCGGTCTGTTTTCATTTTCCTTGGCTGATAAGTATAGTGAGGGGAGTTCTCGCCGGTTAACTCCCGCGAACGGGGCCGCACCGATTCCTTCGGTGTTTTGCTCTGTGTCGCGTACGGCCTCGAAGAGAGGCGGACGCGATTGTGGGACAACGCTGTACTCGGGGCATACGCTCCAAGTGTGCCTGGACGGGGGGAAGTCCAGGAACCGGCGCATACAGCCGTCCCATCAGTCGCCCTCCGCTTTCCTTCCTGCCGCCGTAGCCGAGAACTCCCTCTCAACGGACCATTTCCAGAACTCGGAAACAGACAGGGAGAACCTCATGAAGCAATTCATCCGCAGTTGTGCGCGCAGCTCTTGGCTGCGCTCACCTCTCGTTACCCTCGGCTTCACGCTGCTTCTCGCGGCTCCGGCCTTCGCTCAGGGAACTTCCCCCTGGGAAAACGCCGTCAACGTTTTGGAGACGGCCTTTACCAGCACCATCGCTCGCGGCCTCTCGCTCGTTGCCATCGTCGTGGCCGGCCTCACCTTTGCCTTTGGCGAAGGCGGCTCGAAGCGTGTGCTTGCCGGCGTTCTTTTCGGAGTCGGTATGGCTATCGCCGCGGTGAATTTCCTGGCGTGGCTGTTCCCCGGAAACTGACTCTTCCCGCTCGAAGAACGGAGACACGTATGGCGGAATCCAGGCGAATCAACAGGGTGCATCGGTCGCTATCCCGGCCACTGACAATCCTCGGGGCCGAGCGGAAACTCTTTTTCTTCGCGATGTGCCTGGGCGCGGCCACGTTCAACCTCCTCAACAGCTTGTTTGGCGGCTTGCTGATGTTTTTCGCGCTCTTCTTCCTGGCCCGCTGGGCCACCCAGACCGATCCGCAGATCCTGCGATTTCTCCTGACGGCAGCAAGGTTGCGTGCGGAGTACGACCCGATGAAGTTCAGTCCTATAGCGATCCGAAGGGATACCCATGCTCAGGCTTAGCCGAATCGTCAAGAACTACAATGAGACCGGCTCTCTCTCGGAGCAGATCAATCTCTACGGCTTCATCGGTCCGCACGCTTTTCTCACCAAGAGCGGAGAGGTCGGCGTCGTCCTCGAAGTGCGCGGCGTGGACTACGAGTGCCTCGACGCCACAGCCATCGATGGTTTTACGAAGCGTCTCGAATCCGCTCTGAAGCTCTTCGATGAAAACTATCGCGTCTACCAATACCTCTTCAAGCGCAACAACGAAACCATCCCCTACACGCTCTACAACAATCCAATCGTAGACACGGCGATCAAGAATCGCATCGCCTATCTCGCGAGCAAAGCCGACACGCTCTTTTCGCTGTCCGCGTACTACGTCGTCCTATACCAAGGATTTCAAACGTCGGCCAAGCTCGGAAGCGCGCTCATTGAGTTGCCTAGGAATCCGAAAAAGGCATTGTCGGATCTCCGGGCGCAGTTCTCCGGCCGAAAGCAGACGATCGTTCTCGGGCAGCATGTCAGCAATGCCCAGACCGCGCTGCTGCAAAAGGCTCGCAGCTTCATTCTGCAGGTCAGCGACTTCCTTCCCGTGCGAATGCTCGACAAACAGGAAGCGTTCCGCGTTCTCAAGAAAACGCTCAACTTTCAACCTGACAAACTCGATCTCGCCAGACTCAAGTACGACACCTTCCTTGACTACTACGTGCCCGAATCTTCCCTCGAATGCCACCGTGGATATCTGCGCGTCGACGACTACTACGTCAAGGTCTTGACGCTCAAGGAGCCTTCCGCACAGAGCTTTCCCCTTATCTTCAAACGCCTGCTCGAAGTCGAGGCGAACTACTACGTCGTCACGGAATGGAAAAAGGAAGATTCCGGCAAAATGCGCCGCGTGATCCAGGCGAAACGCCGCCATTTTCACAATACCAAGCGCTCCTTCGCGAGCCAGGTCAGTCTCAACGACGCTCCCACACAAGATGTGCTGCTCGATGATTCCAAGGAATCCCAGGTCCGCGAACTGGGCGAAGGCATCAAGGAGATCGAGTTACACGGAAACTACTTTGGCCAGTTTTCGCTCACCGTCGTGATTTACGACCTCGATATGGCCAAGGTGGACCGGGCCTGCGCCGACTTCTATAAAGTCTTCAGCGTCCACGACGCCCAGCTCTATGAAGAAAAATACAACCTGCTGAATGCGTTTCTTGCCGCGGTTCCCGGCAATCACGTCTTCAACCTGCGATTCCTGTATCTGCTCAACACCAACTATGCGGATTTCTCGTTTCTCTTCACCCTTCACTGTGGTGAGCCTCGGAATCACCATCTCCGGCAGGAATATCTCGCCGTCCTCGAGACCAACCACCACACCCCGTACTTTCTGAACCTCCACTACCGCGATGTGGCCCACACCATGATTCTCGGGCGGACCGGCGCCGGGAAGTCGTTCCTGCTCAATTTCCTCATCACCAATCTCCAGAAATACGATCCGCACACATTCATTTTCGATCTGGGAGGCAGCTTCGAGAGCCTCACGCAACTCTTCGGTGGCTCGTATGTTCGCGTCGGCCTCGAATCCGGAGATTTCAAGATCAATCCGTTCTCTCTACCACCGACGAAGGAGAACCTCGATTTCCTTGCTCTTTTCCTGAAAGTCTTGATCCAAGGCCAGCGAGCGGGTGAGCTCGACCCCGCCACGGAACGCGATCTCTTCCACCAGGTCGAAAACCTGTACGCCGTGGACCCGCCGCTGCGCACGCTGGGCGTGCTGGCGAACACGCTCGGCCACGACATCGCGAGCCGCCTCTCCAAATGGACCCGAGGTGGCCAGTTCGGATTCCTGTTCGACAACGCCGAAGACAATATCTCGTTTTCCCGCTTTCAGTGCTTCGACTTCCAGCGCATGAGCCAGTACCCAGAACTTCTCGAACCGTTGCTCTTCTACATCCTCCATCGCGCCAATGCCGTCATTGCCGACCGGCAGATGACTTCCGTTTTCAAAGCGTTCTTCATCGACGAAGCGTGGGTGTTCCTGAAGAACCCAGCCATTCAGCGATACGTTGTCGAAGCTCTCAAGACCTGGCGGAAACACAATGCCGCCATGGTGCTCTCGACCCAATCCCTGGACGAGCTGAAGCGCTCCGATATCCTCGACGTAATCATCGAGAGCTGCGCCACCAAAATCTTCCTGGCCAACCCCGACATGGACCGCGACCTCTACCGTCGCCAGTTTCACTTGAACGAAAACGAAGTCGAGCTGATCTCAGGTCTTATCCCCAAGCAACAATTCCTGATCAAGACGCCGGAACTCGCGAAGGTTGCCAATCTCAACGTCGATCCCAAGAGCTATTGGCTGTACACGAACGATCCCTACGACAACAAGAAACGGAAAGAAGCTTTCGAGACATACGGCTTCGAAAAAGGTCTCGAAGTGCTGGCAGGAGGGCACCCATGAATATGCCCGTGAATATGATTCCGCCTCTTGCACCGCCCTTTGGGTGCCGGGTGCTTGAGGATGGGCTGCTCTATGTTTTTTTTCTCCTCGCGCTCGCCGGATTCCTAACCGCCTGCTTCCTCGGGGCCAATTGGTTTCTGCACTCGTTGTCCGATAACGACTCGAATTCCCAGAAGCAAAAACCGTACTCAAAAGGAGCATCTCGATGAAACACATGTTTCAGACACAGCGGCACGGCTGTTTCCTTCGCCTCCTCGCATTCTCGCTTCTTGGCGTCGTCGCATTCCACCCGTCGCCTGCGCACGCCGCCACGGAAGCCGAGGCCCGCGTCGTGAAATATTCGAAGGAAGACATTATCCCCGTTCGCGCCAAGCTGCGTTTTTCAACGCTCATCGTTCTACCCGAAGACGAAGAGATCCTCGATTTCACTACCGGCGACAAGGAGTTCTGGATCATCAACGGCGCGCACAACCTCTGCTACGTGCATCCGGCCCAGGCGGGCATTCGCAGCAATCTCAACCTCATCACGGCCAGCGGCCATGTCTATTCGTTCCTGCTCACCGAAATCAGCAACCAGCCGAACGTCGAGCCCGATCTCAAAATCTTCGTTGAACCGAAAGATGGATCCACTGTCGGAGCAAACACCGGACTGCGCGGTTATGTGAGCGCCGGGGAAGTCCAGGCATACGCCAAAGAACTCGAAACGCTCCGCACTCAAACAACCGGCCAAATCCACGCGATCGAGGCCCAAGCCGCCGAGCAGGTGAGCCATTTCCGCTCAAGCTACGCAAGCAAACTCCAATTCGACTATCCCCTGGACCCGAAGGCGTCGCGGGAGCCCTTCCTGGTCTCCGCCATCTACCACGACGACGCCTTCACCTACATCAAGTGCGCCGCGCGTGAAAAACCTGCTCTATACGAAATCAAAGACGGTAAGCCAAACCTGATCTCGTTCCAAGTCGAGAACGGCGTGTACATCGCGCCCAAGATCATCGACTCGGGCTACCTCGCCATCGGCAAAAAGAAACTGCGCTTTACGCGTCGCATTTCCTCGAACTGAGGAACAACCATGACCCAACCAACCCCACCCCCGCAGGTCCAGGAAAAAGCGCCCAAACCGCAAGGTCTTTTGCCCAAGAACGTCCAGTCCTGGCTTCTCATTGGATTGGCCTTCCTGATGGTCGCCATCATGTGGCTGACCGGGGGCAAGAAACCTACGAGCCCGACGAAGACAACCTCGGCCGCAACTCCGCCCCCGGTGCCTCTCGAAGTCAACGAAGCCAAGATCAACGATTTACAAAACCGCATCGAGCAGTTGCAGCGCGATCAGCTGGTCGCCCAGAGCGCCTTGGCCCAGCAGACTCGCTTGCTCGGCGGCGACTCGCAAGCTTCGCAGCAAGCCCAGCAGCAGGGCGCTTCCGGCAATCCGCCCGACCAGCGAACGGAGGACCCCATCGAAGCGGAACGCAAGCGGCGCGCCTATGTATCGCTTTTTGCTTCGAATGTCGCTCTGACGTACCGCAAAACTCCCTCAACTCCGCAAC
>Ga0335075_10001565_pt1 | contig 37549 bp, 29 predicted proteins | sample Lox_Sample_24_FD_206723 | JGI IMG/M metagenome (GOLD analysis project Ga0335075, IMG submission 206723) | Soil microbial communities from Loxahatchee National Wildlife Refuge, Florida, United States - Lox_Sample_2.4 | ecosystem: Environmental > Terrestrial > Soil > Wetlands | place: USA... | reverse complement strand
AAAACGGCCATAAACCACAAGCCGGGCCGGGAAATTCATGAAGCTCACACGGTGTCCGTGGCCTCCGGCTCTCGCATTGCGAAGATCACCGGCCAGGCCGATCTGGTCGTGAACAGCAGCCATCATCAGGCGGTCGATCACCCGGGTGATGGCTTGGCGGTCGTCGCTCAGAGCGTCGAGGACGGTGTAATCGAGGCCTTGGAAGGAACAGGCGAACAGTTCGTCATTGCGGTGCAATGGCATCCTGAGAGAACCTTCACTTCGAGCCCCGCCTCGCGGGCAATTTTTACGGCATTTGTGGACGCAGCAGCGAAATGGCAACCTCGCGAGATTTGGGAATCAGTAGCCAGGTAACCCTTCAGGAAATTGAGGCGGCGATTGATGTTGCCGGCCTTCGGCCATTGCCGCCGGCAGCGCTTGAGCAACTCCTTAGCTATCTTCATTTGCTGCTTCGCTGGAATTCCCAGCTAAATTTAACAGCCGACCGGCGTCCGACCGACGTCATTCGCCGGCACCTTGTCGAGTGTGTTCAATGCGCACAGGAACTCCCGTCGCTCGAGACGCTCCTCGATTTTGGCTCGGGTGCTGGGCTGCCCGGTATTCCCATTGCGATTGTGAGGCCAGAAATTCGAGTCACCCTGGGCGAATCGCAGGGAAAGAAAACTGCCTTCCTGCGGGAAGCTGTGCGGACGCTATCGCTGACGGCAGAGGTCTTTGACAAGCGAATCGAGACGATGCCGCAAGGTCGTACCTTCGAAGCCGTGACGCTTCGGGCCGTGGATCGAATGGCAGCGGCGTGCCAGGCAGCACTTCCCAGAGTCACGACCGGCGGATGGCTCATTCTCTTTGCCACATCGAATACCGAGCCGTCTTTCCAGCAATTGCCGAATATCACCTGGGTGCGGCGCATCCAGATGGCCAGCCTCGAAGACGGACTGCTTCTAATGGGTCAAAAGTAGTCCAAAACAAATGTTTCACGTGGAACATCCCGATAAGTATCAAAAATCTCAGCCAATCCAAGCTCAAAATCCTTGGCCCTGTTCCACGTGGAACACAAAGATTTCCACTAAGGCCTCAAAACCAGCAACATTCCTCTAACAATTCGCCACAGCACGCATCTCCCGCCAAACCTATAACTTACAGTCGTCTGCCGCGGGGTTACAGAAAACTCTTCCACAATTGAGGACCCGTTCTGCACAGCCGATCTCCATTGCGCACGACACTCTCGCTCGGTAGTCTTTTTCTTCATGGGCAGGGTGTTAGCGGTTGTCAATCAGAAGGGCGGCGTCGGAAAAACTACGACCGCGATCAACCTGTCGGCAGCTCTTGCCCTCGAAGGCCTGAAAACCCTCCTCATCGATTGCGATCCCCAGGCCAACTCCACCGGCGGCTATGGCCTCGCCCGTAACGAAGACCGAAAATCGACCTACAACATCCTGATCGGGGAATACACCCTGGCAGAGGCGATACTACCCACTGAAATCGACACACTCTCGATCGTTCCCTCGAGCAAAAATCTCATCGGAGCCAACGTCGAGCTCATCCAGCACGATCGCCGCGCCTACAAGCTCCGCGAAGCCCTTGAGTCTGAGCGTGAAAAGTACGACTACATCATCCTCGATTGTCCCCCCGCCCTTGACCTGTTGACCCTTAACGCCCTGGTCGCTGCCGATCGCCTCCTCGTCCCCATGCAGGCCGAATATTTCGCCTTGGAAGGCATCAGCGAACTGATTCACACCCTGGAAAGAGTCCGCGATGCCTTCAATCCCACGTTAGAGATCGAAGGCGTGCTTCTGACCATGTATGACGACCGCACCAATCTGGCGCAGCAGGTCCGCGAGAACCTCAGCGGCTTCTTCAAAGAGAAGCTGCTCACCACAGCCATCCCCAGAAACGTGCGGCTTGCTGAAGCCCCCAGTTACGGCAAGCCGGTGCAGCTTTACGATCCCCGTTCGCGTGGCGCCGAAAGCTATCGCGACCTCGCCGCAGAATTATTAAGCCGGAACAAGATCGAAAGCCCGCGCGCCCGGGAAAGAAAGGCCGCCGCCGCAGTCCATGAAAAGCCCACCGTGCGCCTCTGGCCGTACGCATAGTTCAGGGCAACTCACCGAGTTTTTACCCGAGGATCCACCGCATGAATACTCTGGAGCTTCCGAAGAGAAAAGCCTTAGGCAAAGGGCTCGAATCCCTCCTGCCGAGCGTCAAGGCCAGTGTCGATACAAACCAGCCCCGGTCCGTCGAGGGGGCACCCCGCGAAATCCCGCTCGCCGAGATCGACCGCAATCCCTACCAGACGCGTACGCGCTTCGACGAGGCCCAGCTCGCCGAGCTGGCTGCCTCGATCACAGCAACGGGAGTCGTGCAGCCGATCCTCGTGCGACCCCTCCCCAACGGACGCTTTCAGCTCATCGCCGGCGAGCGCCGCTGGCTGGCTTCGCAACTGGCCGGCAAAGAGACCGTTCCAGCCATCCTTCGCCAGGTCTCCAACGAGCAGGCGATGGAGATGACCATCGTCGAAAATCTCCAGCGTACCGACCTCAACCCCATGGAGCAGGCCCGTGCCTACGATCGCCTGAGCCGGGAATTCAAGCTCACACAGGAACAAATGGCGCAGCGTACCGGCAAAGACCGCGCCTCCATTGCAAACTTCCTGCGTCTCCTGCGTCTTCCTGTCGAGGTCCAGGGTAAAGTCGAGGCCGGAGAGTTAACCTTTGGCCACGCCCGCGCTCTGCTCGCCCTAGAAAATCCTGAGACCCTGCTGAAAGCCGTCCAGAAAGTCACGGCTCTCTCCATGTCCGTGCGCCAAACCGAAAGCTATGTCCAGGGGCTGCTCCATCCCGAGAAACAACCAAGCGAACAAAAGGTGAAGGACCCTTTGGACCCAAACGTCCGCGAGGCCCGCGATCTGCTGCAACGCGCCCTCGGCCTCAAAGTCACCATCGAGGACAAGAACGGCCGCGGCCGGGTCATCATTGAGTATTCCAAGCTCGAAGACTTCGACGCCCTCATGGAACGCCTGGGAGAATAGAACCATCGTGGCCGCCATGCCCCCAGCTCCTATGCCCGATCTCTCGCAACTCCCCACCGAAGCCCGTAACCCGGCCACCGCGAACCTCGACAGCCTGAAACCGCTCGAGCTCGTGCAGGCCATGCACACTGCCGACGCCGAAGCCCTCGCCGCCGTCGGCCGCGAACTGCCGCAAATCGCTCAAGCTATCGATGCCATCACCGCCCGCCTCGAGCAGGGTGGTCGCCTTTTCTATCTCGGCGCCGGAACCTCCGGCCGTCTCGGTGTCCTCGATGCCTCCGAATGCCCGCCTACCTACAACACGCCTCCCGAGATGATCCAGGGCCTCATCGCCGGCGGCGACGTTGCCCTCCGCAAATCCGTTGAGCGCGCCGAAGATGACGAATCCCAGGGACGCCGCGACCTCGAGCAGTGTGGCTTCTCGGTCAAAGATGCGCTGGTTGGCATCGCTGCCAGCGGCCGTACTCCCTACGTCCTCGGAGGCATCCGCTATGCCCGTCAATTAGGCGTCCTTACCATCGGTGTAAGCTGCGTTCCCGGATCGGCCCTCGCCCAGGCAGCCGATCTTGCCATTACCCCCGCGACCGGGCCTGAAGTCGTCACCGGATCGACACGCATGAAGGCCGGCACCGCAACCAAGCTCGTTCTCAACATGCTCTCGACCGGCACCATGGTCCGCCTCGGCTATGTCTACGGCAACCTCATGGTCAACGTGCAACCGACGAACGTAAAGCTTCGCGACCGCGCCGCGCGCATCATCGCGACGATCACGGGACTGGGCTATTCCGAAGCCGCTGCGCTGCTCGAGCGCGCTGGATCCGTGAAGACCGCCGTCGTCATGCATAAGCTCACTCTCAGCAGAGATGAAGCCGAAGCACGCCTCCGCGCCGCCCATGGACGCCTGCGTTCCGCGCTCGAATCCACTCCGTCATCCTGACCCGAACTGCTACACTTGCGGCAATTCCATCTCCCCGACAGCTTGCACTTTGAACGAGGCCAGCATGCATCTTTCTCGCCGCATACCCATTACGTCACTATTACTGTTACTTATTTCAGTCTTTCCCGCTGCGGCGCAAAACACAACGCCATCGGCCGCACCATCGCGCATACTCATTCGCGCCGGCCACATCCTCGATGTCCACACCGGCAATGAACCTGCAGACCGGACCATCGTAGTCACCGGCGACCGCATCACGGCCATCGCGCCTACTGCGTCAACTCCCAGGCAACCCGGCGACACGGAGATCGATCTGCATTCTCTGACCGTTCTTCCCGGACTCATCGATGTGCACACCCACCTCACCAACGACACCAACTTCGACCCCTACCACGAGCTGTCGACCAGCGTTGCCATGAGCGCTCTCATCGGCGCGCACAACGCCAAGGTTACCCTTGAGGCCGGATTCACCACCGTGCGCAACGTCGGAGCCGAGGGCTACGCCGACGTGGATCTGCGCGACGCCATCAACACCGGCCTCGTCGAGGGACCGCACATGCAGGTGAGCGGACCTCTCATCGGCATCACCGGCGGCCATTGCGACGATAACCTGCTCCCCTACGCCTATCACCAGACCGCCGATGGCGTCGCCGACGGCGTCGAGGCCGTGCAACACAAGGTGCGCGAGGTGATCAAATACGGCGCCGACCTCATCAAGATCTGCGCCACCGGCGGCGTGCTCTCGAAAGGCGACGATCCCCAGGCATCGCAATTCACGCTCGAAGAAATGCAGGCCATTGTCGCCGACGCGCACCGCCTCGGCCGCAAAGTCGCCGCTCACGCTCATGGTTCGCAGGGAATCCTCTGGGCGACCGAAGCTGGCGTCGACTCCATCGAGCATGGCTCATACATGAACGACGAGGACATTGCAGCCATGAAGCAGCGTGGCACCTATTTCGTTCCCACCGCCTACCTGGTCGACTGGATGCAGGAGAATGGCCACCTGCCTCCCTTCTACGCGCAGAAGATGAAGGACGTCAGCCTCGTCGAAAAGGCCAACGCAAAGAAGGCCATCGCGGCAGGCTTGAAGATTGCGCTCGGCACCGATGCCGCCGTCTACCCGCACGGTCTTAACGCCCACGAGCTCGACGTCTACGTCAACCAGTTCGGCATGAGCCCGCTCGCCGCCTTGCAGACCGGCACGCTGAACGCGGCCGACCTCATGGGCTGGAGCGACAAAGTCGGATCGCTCGAACCCGGCAAGTGGGCTGACATCATCGCCGTCTCCGGAGATCCCCTCAAGGATGTGCGCATCCTGCAGCACGTAAAATTTGTTATGAAGTCCGGATTTGTCTACAAAAATGAGAACGGGAAGAATGAGAGCGGGCAGTCGTGAAAGCCACCCGCTTTGAGTTTCGCTATCGCCTCACCATCGGCTTCTTCATTTACCTGCTCGGCTTCTGGACTCCATGGATACGTTACGGCCCGTTTGCCGGGCGAAGCAGCACCACATGGCTCGAGCTCTCCGGGCTACTGGCCAGCACCCATGTACTGCCGCTGCAATACGCAACTTTATTCGTTACATTTTCGGCAATCGTCTTTGCCGCCGCCGGCGCGGCCTTTCGCGTCTGGGGCACGGCATACCTCGGAGCCGGCATCGTACAATCCGGCGCGATGCACGCTCCTAACGTTGTCGCCGCCGGACCATACCGGCATGTGAGAAACCCTCTTTATCTGGGAAGCCTGCTCTTCTCCCTCGCCGTCTCGATCCTCATGCCTCCGTCGGGAGCCATCTTCTTTGTTGTTGCGATCTTCGTGCAGATGCTGCGCCTCATTCTCGCCGAAGAAGCCTACCTCACTGCGGAGCAGGGCGAGTCCTATCTTGCCTACAAAGCCCGGGTACCGCGGCTCATTCCCAGCCTTCGACCGCGCGTCCCTGCATTCCCGGTAAAGCCGCGCTGGCTCGAAGCCATCCTGGCCGAAACCTATCCCGTCGGCATGACGCTGTCTTTCATCGTTCTCGCCTGGCGCTACAACTCGCTGTTGCTTACGCAGGCCGTCATCATCTGCTTCGGCCTTTCGCTGGTTGTACGCGCCTTCATCGCCAGGGCCCCACAGACCTCCTGATCGTCTCAAGGAAAACACGTGCAAAGAAAAAGAGGAGACGGACCTCAACCCGTCTCCTTCTCCCTATTAGAATAGGCCGCTATGTTTGTTTAAGGCGGCGGCTGCCGGAATGCCCGTTTACTTCTTGGGCGGTGCAATCACGTCTTTGGCGGCCTTGGCCACGCGGAACTTCACCACGGTCTTCGCCTTGATCTTGATCTGCTCGCCGGTCTGCGGGTTGCGGCCCATGCGTGCCTTCCGCTCTGCCTTCACCAGGCGTCCCAGGCCGGGAATGATGAATACGCCGTTCTTTTTGGTTTCCTTGATGGCGGTTTCCGCGAGCAGGTCCAGAAATGCCGCGGACTGCTTGTTGGTCAACTCGAGCTTCTCGGCCATAAGCCGAACAAGAGCTGTCTTGGTAAGTGCTGTTGCCATGTATATTCCTCCTGATTTCTGTTTTGCTCAAGCGGTTTGCGCCTGCCGCGCACCGCTCCGGTAGTCGAACTGCCGGCTCTCCCGTCTGCGCTTTTCGCCTTCCAGCCGCAGCCGGAAAGCCAGTGTTTATGCGGGTCCGGAAGAACCCCACCGCCGTTTACCTTGCGGCTTTTGAAGAGCTTTGTCAACAGCAAAAGCCGGGTTTCCACAGGTTTTTTATGGTTTTCTTAGGGTTTTTCGTGTTTTTTGGCTATTTTTCGGGATTTGGCGCGATCCTGCGCCTTGCCATCCGCGGAAAACCCTTATCCAGAGCGGCTGCCGCCGACATCGGAATAACCGCGATATCGCCGACTATAGGCGTGCCTCAGCAGACTAGTAAAGACCAAAGAGCGGCTTTCTGCGCTTTTCAATACCCTTCAGCAAAGGCTCGTTGAGAAAATCGACGAGCGGCTGTGCCAGCCGGAAATATCCGCCGACTGTCTCCGCCAGCTTCGGCTGCAGCGCAAGATTTGCGGACAAAGTCGCCGCGGGCACCGTCGCAGCCACGCCCCACTGTCTCCACTTGATCCACTCCATCGCCGGATGCTCCGCCGGAAAGCCCTTCGGTGGCCTGCTCAGAGCCGCAGGATCATGCAGCGTCATCTTCGCAGGCAGCTTTTTCGCCCCCAGCTTTTCAGATTCGATCAGCCGCTTGAATTCCTCGTGATGCTCAAGCAAATGCTTCCGGATCGCCAGTAGTTGCTCTTTCGCGGGCATGAAGACACCCGCCGCGATCTCCAGCCCCGTCGGGCTGACGTGAAAGTAATATCCGCTACCTGAGGTCTTTTCCATCCCCACACGCGACCACCAGGCTGCCAGATGCGTCTTGTACGGCGTCTTGTCGGCAGAGAATCGCGTGTCGCGATAAATGCGCAGCATCGTCTTCTGCGCCGGACGCACGTGCGCCGGGGCATAGTCCATCATGCCTTCGGTAATCTTCTCGATTAGCGCCAGCATCGGAGCCTTCAGCTCCTGCTCATAAATCTCGCGACGCGCCTCAAACCATTCGCGGCGATTATTGCGTTTGAGTTGGCGCAGAAAATCCATCGCGTTCTGGCTGAAGTACGGAACAGCTGGCTGAGTTGTCTTCGCAGGAGCAGACTTCTTGGCGGATCGCGTGGCCATGAACACAGTTTAGTGGCTTGCTCTGCAGGGCCTTCCTGGTGAAATTTTCATCCTGAGCCTGCCTTACTGTTTGAACTCCACCACCGTTGCCCCCGCGCCGCCCTCATTCTGACCCGGCTCCGTCACATTTGCCACTTGCGGATGCCGCCGCAGATATTCGCGCAGCGTCCGCCGCAGCACGCCCATGCCGGTGCCGTGAATGATGCGCACCTGCGGCAGCCCGGCAAGAAAAGCGCGGTCGAGAAACTTCTCGACTTCGTCCTGAGCTTCATCCGCCGTGCGCCCGATCACGTTGATCTCCCAGCCCACACTGTCGTCCGGCTCCGCCATCGACACCGACACGCCGCGCCGGCTCCGCGCCGCCTGCAGAGGAGTCTGTGCCGACGCCGTCTGCACCACCTCGGCAATCTCATCGCGCGCCACCCGCATCTTCATCGCGCCGACGGCAACTTCAAAGGTCTTGTCGTCGATCTGCCGCTCCACGCGCGCCGTCTTGCCCAGTGTCTTCAGCTTAACCCTGTCGCCTGTCGTCACGTGGCGAACGATATGTGGCGCTGCATGCGCATCGCCCTTGTCCGCGCCGGTGTGATGCGCGACAACCGCGGCGTTGAAGCTCTCCGCGAACTCCCGTCGCAGCCGCGAAATCCTCCGCTCGGCCTCTTTCGAAAGCTTCTGCTGCGCGGCGCGATCATCGATCGCTTTCACCGTCTCTCGTGCCTGGTATTCGAAGTCCTTCAGCAGCGATTCGAGCTTCTGTTCGAGCTCGCGGACCTTCGTCCGCTGCTCCTTCATGCCTTCGGCTTCCAGCCGTGCCCGCTCGCGCTTCACTTCTGCCTCAAGGCGCAGCAGACGCTCCCGCTCCGCAGTCGCCGCGCGAAGCTGTTCATGCAGCGAGTCAATAAACCGCCCGATGTCCTGCGTCTGCGTGCTCAGCCGCGAACGCGCGGCATCGATCATGTCGCGATCGAGCCCGAGCCGAGCCGCAATGTTGATCCCCGCCGACGCGCCGGGAACTCCCTGCCGCAGCTCATACGTCGGCGCCAGCGTCCGCTCGTCAAAACCGACCGCCGCGTTGATCACTCCCGGTGTATTCGCCGCATACACCTTGAGCGAGGTGTGATGCGTCGAGATAATCGTCCATGCCTGCACTCGGAGAAAATGCTCGGCAATCGCCACCGCCAGCGCCGCGCCTTCTTCCGGATCAGTCGCCGAACCCAGTTCGTCGAGCAGCACCAGAGACGACGCATCCGCCACCGCCGCAATGCGGTTCAGGTTGACGATGTGCGCCGAAAACGTCGACAGGTTCTGCTCGATCGATTGCGCGTCGCCGATATCGGCCAGCATGGCATCAAAGACCGGCAGCACCGCTTCTGCCGCCGGAACCGGAACGCCGCTCTGCGCCATAATCGCCAGCAGCCCCGCCGTTTTCAACCCGACTGTCTTGCCGCCCGTATTCGGCCCGCTGATGATCAGCTGCCGTGCATCGGAGGTCAGAGCCAGGCTGATCGGAACTACACCAGACGCGACTCCGGGGGCAGGCACAACTCCGGGTGCCCCATTTTTCGCGCCTTCTTTCGGCGCGAAAAGTGGGTCCCCTCTCAACCTTTTCTCCAGCAGCGGATGCCGCGCCTGCTTCAGCGTGAGCTCAGGATTCGCATCCTCACTGAATCGTGGCTCAACGCAATCGAACTCCAGCGCAAACCTCGCCCGCGCCTGCAGCGTGTCAACCTCGGCCAGCACCTCCGCCCCCTTCAGAATCACCGGAGCGTACTGCGCGATCTGCCGCGTCATCTCTTCGAAGATGCGATGAATCTCGGCCTGCTCCTCTTCGAGCAGCCGGACCAGGTCGTTGTTCAGCTCGATCGTCTCCAGCGGCTCCACGTACACCGTCTGCCCGCTCGAGCTCGCTCCGTGCACCACGCCCTGCACTCTGCGCTTCCACTCCGCCTTCACCGGAATCACAAAGCGCTCGCCGCGAATAGTGATCAGATCATCCTGCGTGCTGCCGCCCTCTGAGAAGCGCCGCAAGGCCGACCGCAGGCTCTCCTCAATTGCCCTTTGTTGGCGCTCCATCTCCCGGCGAATCCTTCGCAGCTCCGGCGAGGCATCGTCGGCCAGCGAGCCATCGGGCAGAATTCGCGACCGCAGCGATTCGATCAGCGACCTCAACGGCAATGCCAGCAGCTCGCCTGAAAGCTCCAGCAGCCGCGGCAATCCTTCAGCCAGATCTCCCCCCGCCTGACTTGGCGGCGCACTCATCAGCGCGGCCCACGCCGAGATATCTTCGCCGAGCGCCAGAACTCGCCGGATCTCCTCGGCCTCGAGCGCAGCGCCTCCAATCCGCGACTTCGCCAGCGCATCGGACGGATCAAAGAGCGATCCGAGCGACGGCTTCACTCCGGCCGCCATCAGCCTGCCCATTTCGCCCGCCAGCGCATGCTCGCGTCGAATCCATTCAAGATCCGCCGACGGCACCAGGCCCAGCAGCCACTGCTTTCCCGTCCCCGACTGTGCATAGCTGCCGAGCAGTTCGAGAAAGCGGCCCCATTCCAGTGCAGACGGGCTACAATCGCTCACGATATGCGGAATCGGCCGCGCCAATGGCATAAGCTCATCCTACCGGGTGCAGGCCATTCCGGAACAACTGCGGGCAGCATTGCGTAACTTCATGCAGGTCTTTCGCAGCAAAGGAGGGACCAACAATGTTCTGTAGTGGATGTGGACAACCCGTCGATCCCGGTCAGCAGTACTGCCTCAAGTGCGGCAGAGCAATTCCCCAGGTAGCTCCCGTGGCACCGCCCACCCCCTGGTTCTATACCCGCGTTCACCGCCATATTCAGTCGCTGTCCATTCTCTGGATCGCCTATGGCGTCTGGACCGTCCTCACATGGCTGCTGGCCATGTCCTTCTTTGCCGGGTGGTTCGGCGGATACTTCGGACACATGCACCACGGCCCCTTCGGCGAATTCCCCTTCAGCAATCTGCCCTGGTTCGCCCCGCTTATCACTGTGATTGTGATCGGGCGCGCGGTTCTCTGCTTCGCCACCGGCATTGCCCTCAACCGCCGCACGCCGTGGGCGCGCGTCCTGGCCATCGTTGCGTCCATTCTCACTCTCATCAAGCCCATCACCGGAACCGCGCTCGCTATCTACACGCTCTGGGTGCTGCTGCCCTCGCCCTCCGCGCAGGAGTACGAGCAGATGGCGCAGCTTTCCTAAGTTCGCAGGTCAGCAGGTCAGGCATCGACCTGCTGACTCGCTAAAATAAACACATGGAATTCCCCATCACCCGGCTGCGCCGTCTTCGCCGCACTGCACCGCTGCGCAACCTCGTCCGTGAGACCCACCTCGAGCCGGGAGCCCTCATTTATCCGCTCTTCCTCTGTCCCGGCGAGGGCGTCCGCAAGGAAATCAGCTCCATGCCCGGCGTCTTCAATCTGTCAATCGATGAAGCCGTGAAAGAAGCCGAATCCGCCGCATCCCTCGGCATCGGAGGCCTACTCCTCTTCGGCCTTCCCGAATCAAAAGACGAGCAGGCCAGCGGAGCCTGGGACGACGACGGTATCGTCCAGCGCGGTCTGCGCGCGCTCAAGCAATCACCGGCCGCAAAGAAGCTCGTCCTCATTGCCGATGTCTGCCTCTGTGAATACACATCGCACGGCCACTGCGGGATCGTGAAAAAAGACGGCGATGAGTATGAGATCGAGAATGATTCCAGCCTGTCGCTGCTCTCGAATACCGCTGTCTCTCTGGCCAAGGCCGGCGCCGACATCGTCGCCCCCAGCGATATGATGGACGGCCGCGTGGCCGCCATCCGTGACCACCTCGACGACGAAGGTTTCGACCAGACGCCCATTCTTTCCTACGCCTCGAAATTTGCCTCGGCCTTCTACGGACCCTTCCGCGAAGCCGCCGACTCCGCACCGCAGTTCGGCGACCGCCGCAGCTACCAGATGGACGGAGCCAACCTCCGCGAAGCCATGCGCGAAATCGACCTCGATCTCGGCGAAGGCGCGGACATGATCCTGATGAAGCCCGCGCTGCCTTACCTCGACGTCATCCGCGCCGCCCGCGAGCGCTTCGACGTGCCCATCGGTGCCTACCAGGTATCAGGCGAATACTCCATGCTCCAGGCAGCCTTCGCGAAGGGCTGGCTCGACCGCGAGCGCGCCATGATGGAGTCGCTCATCTCGATCCGTCGCGCCGGCGCGGGCTTCATCGTGACGTACTTTGCAAAGGAAGCGGCGAAAGTGCTGGATTAAGAGCACATTCACAACTAAGCCGCAGCTTTCTGCTACAAAACAAAAATATGTCCCTGGGAAAAATAATTATTCTCGCCATAGTGCAAGGGTTGGCCGAGCTGCTGCCCGTCTCCAGTTCGGCCCATGTGGTCGTAGCTGAAAGACTGATGGGGCTGGACGCTTCCTCTCCGCAGATGACTCTGTTGCTGGTCATGCTGCATTCCGGCACGATGCTGGCCGTCATCGTTTATTTCTGGAAGCAATGGCGCCGAACCTATTTCAGAAACGCGGAATCGTTCGGACAGATCGCTCTGAGGCTTATCTTTGCGACGATCCTTACCGGCATCGTCGGCGAAATCGTAATTAAAATCATCGAGAAAACAATTCTCCGCGGTATCCCTCATGCGGAGATCGAAGATCTATTCAACCATCTTGAGTGGATCGCACCTGCACTCGCCGCGGCTGGCCTGCTCATTTTGATTGCGGGTCTTTTGAAAAGAGAGCCCATTGTCAATGATGGCGAGCCGAACATGAAGCAGGCCGGATTGATCGGAGCGATGCAGGGATTCTGCCTGCCTTTTCGAGGATTCTCCCGGTCGGGAGCCACCATTTCAACCGGCATGCTGGCCGGAATCGCCAAAGAGCGTGCCGAAACTTTCAGCTTTGCGCTGGCAGTAATCCTGACTCCGCCCGTGGTGGCGCGCGAGATGTTGAGGCTGGTTCACGCCGAGCATATTAACGGTGGGCTGAATCTGGCTTCGGCGATGGTCCCAGGACTCGTTGGCGCTGGTTGCTCGTTTCTGGCTGGCCTCTTGGCGCTAAAGTGGTTGAGCAAATGGTTGGAGGGTGGGCGCTGGTATCTCTTCGGCATTTACTGCCTGGTGGCGGCGCTGGCCGTTCTTGCGCTGCACCATGCGGGGTACTGACGCGGCAAACATCGCGATTGCTTGCGTCGAGCAGCGTCTCACTCCCGAATTTTTCCCCCGCCACCCGCATCTCCCATATCTGAACCCTTGCGTACAATAGAGTGTTTGGGTCGAACCCCGATCGTCCGGGCTCGATCCCTCACGCCATCGCCACTCAGAACGGAGTTTTTCCCTTGGCAGAGACCATCTACGACGTAGCCGTCATCGGCGGAGGACCCGCCGGATATACCGCAGCCATCCGCGCCGGCCAGTACGGCCTCAAGGTCGCCCTCATCGAAAAGAACAGCCGCCTCGGCGGCACCTGCCTGCTCGTCGGCTGCATCCCCACCAAGGCGCTGCTCTTCAACGCCGAAATCTACGACCACTTCAAGCATGCCAAGGAATACGGCCTCGACGGTCTGGGCGAAGCCACCATCAACTGGAAGACCATCCTCGACCGCAAGAACTCGATCGTCGCCAAGCACGTCAAAGGCCTTGAGTTCCTCATGCGCAAAAACAAGGTGACCGTGGTCCCGGGCTTCGGACGCCTCACCGGCCCGGCCAAAGACGGTGTGCACTCCGTTGAGGTTGTGCCTGCCGACGACCCGAAGGGCAAGGCCTCGACCGTCAAGGCCAAAAACATCATCCTCGCCACCGGATCCGACGCGCGCCTCCTCCCTGGCGTCAAGACCAGCGACAAAGTCCTCACTAACATCGAGATCCTCTCCCTCGATCGCATCCCCAAATCGCTCGTCATCATCGGAGCGGGCGCCGTCGGCGTCGAATTCGGCTCCATCTTCCGCAGCTTCGGCTCCGAGATCACCATCCTCGAATACCTGCCCCGGCTCGTCCCCGTCGAGGACGAAGAGATCAGCAAGGAACTCGCCCGAGCCTTCCGCAAGCGCGGAATCGAAAGCGCCACCGGCGCGAAGGTCGAGAAGATCGAGGAGACCAAGGACGGCGTGAAGGTCACCTACACCGGCTCCGACGGCAAGCAGGCCGTCAAGGAAGCCGAGAAGGTTCTCGTCGCCGTCGGCCGCGGCCCGCGCACCGAAGGCATCGGCCTTGAAAAAACGAAGATCGCCACCGACCGCGGCTTCATCAAGGTCAACGAATACATGAAGACCGACGAGCCCGGCATCTACGCCATCGGAGACATCGTCGCCGGTATGCCCCAGCTCGCCCACTCCGGCTCCATGTCCGGTCTGGTTGCCGTCGCCACCATCGCCGGCAAGTACGCCCGCCCCGTGCGCCGCGACCGCATCCCCGGCTGCACCTACACCGAGCCGCAGATCGGCAGCGTCGGCCTCACCGAAGCCAAGGCCAAGGAGCTTGGCCACACCGTCAAGGTCGGCAAGTTCCCCTTCGTCGGCAACTCCAAGGCCACCATCGTCGACTCCCACGACGGCTTCGTAAAGGTCGTCGCCGACGCCAAATACGGAGAGGTCCTCGGCGTCCACATCATCGGCCCGCAGGCGACAGAGCTCATAGCCGAAGCCGTCACCGCCATGGAACTCGAAGGCACCGTTGAAGACCTGATGTGGACGATCCACGCCCATCCGACCCTGTCCGAAGCCATGCTCGACGGCTTCAGCGCCGTGGAAGCCATGGCGATCAACGTGTAGTCGAACTGGTCTTGGATATCTGTAACGAATAGGGCAATGAGCAATAACTCACATGCAAGTCGCTAGAACAACTTGGGTCAGCTCAGCAGCCCTTTTGATGTGTTTGGCGGCTGCAGGCTGCGATCACCCTGCAATCCTCACTCGCACTACAGCGGCGAGCGCGATTGAAGCGACGGCGGAGTTACAGCACAAAACCAAACTCCGCTTTCTGATCGGACAAGCAGAGGGTGTTGTCGAGGGAGTGTGCCACAATTTCACATTTCGACCAGAAAGCAAGCCCCTGATTGAGCAATATCTCAAAGCTGGGCAATTGAAGTTCTTCCCCTATGGCAGCCAGTCGCCTCCTTTCGACTTGGACTATGGATACTCAAATGATCTTGCGTTGGATGCGGATGGCTTATTGGCCGACAATATTCAGCCATGCGTAACAAAGAAAGTCACGTCCGAAACGGGTGAATACGAACTGACAATTGGTAACCCTATTGTTGAGGTCAATGGGATACTGAAATCGGGCAATGATGCACATGTAGACTTCACCTGGCATTTCGATTCGCTCTCCAAAATAGGCAAGTCGCTTGGATTTATTCAAGGCTTAAGGGAAAGTGAAAAGAACGAATCGCATTTCAGTGAGGTCGAGAGATCAAAAGCGCCATTCTGGAATGGAACGGCTGAGATGGCTAGATACGACGACGGCTGGAGAGTGGTTTCGATAAACATGCCGTGGGGTTATTCTTTTTCGCAACGGTGGCCAGATCCTGACTTTAATTGGGGTACATCCGATGAGGATCAAAACATTGGGAGCAACCGCTAATCAGTTGCTGTCCTCACTTCGCCAATGATCCTCAACCTCATCCATCTCGGCCGCGTTGACTACTCCACCGGACTCGACATCCAGAAGCAGCTTGTCGAGGCGCGCCATAAGAATCGCATCGGCAACACCCTCGTCCTGCTCGAGCATCCTCCCGTCCTCACCCTGGGACGCAACTCCTCCCGCGCCAACATCGTCGCCAGCGACGAATTCCTCGCTTACCGCGCCGTCGAGATTCACGAAATCAACCGCGGCGGCGACGTGACCTACCACGGACCCGGCCAGCTCGTCGGCTATCCCATCCTCGACCTGCGCAGCTTTACCCTGAACAATCGCCGCGTGGGCGCGGTTGACTACGTCCGCCTGCTCGAAGAATCCCTCATCCGCGCGCTGGGAGACTTCGCCGTCCCCGCTCAGCGCATCGCTGGACGCACGGGTGTCTGGACCATCGCCGGAGGTTCCATCCCGGAAAAGAAGATCGCCGCCATCGGCGTGCACATCTCGCGCGGCATCACCTCGCACGGCTTCGCGCTCAACGTCACCACGGACCTGCACGACTTCGATCTGATCGTGCCCTGCGGCATCTCCGACCGCACCGTCACCAGCCTTGAACTCGAAGCGCCTGCCGATCACGTACCGGCTCCAACGATGGAGAACGCCATCAACGCCGTCGCCCGCCACCTTGGACGCGTCTTCGAGCACCAGGTTCTCTGGCTCGACCCCGCCGACCTCGGCCTGAATCCTGGCCTGCACGCCGTCGCAACGTAGCAGGCAGCCGCTACTCCGTCCGCAACGCCACCATTGGCTCGATCGACGATGCCCGCCGCGCCGGGAAGTAACACGCAGCCAGGGCAATCGCTGTCAGCAGCACCGCCACTCCCGCAAACGTGAGCGGGTCAGTCGCACTCACATGGAAGAGCAATCCGCTCATCAGCCGCGTCAGGCTCAGCGCTCCCACAATTCCCGCCGCAATGCCAATCAACGCCAGCCCCATTCCCTGCTGCATCACCAGCGAGAGAATTGTTTCGCGCCGCGCGCCCAGCGCCATCCTGATCGCGATGTCGCTCGTCCCCTGTAACACCAGGAACGACATCACTCCGTAGATACCAATCGCCGCCAGGATCATCGCAAACGCAGCGAAGGCCCCCAACATCGTCATGGCAAACCTTTGCCGTGCCACCGAGTCGTGCACCCGTTGCTGCATGGTGGCGATGTCGAAGACCGGAACATCCGCATCGATCGCGTGTACCTGCTCGACGATCGAATTCGCCAGCGCCGCCGGATCGCCCGTCGTCCGCGCCGTCACAAACATCTCGCCGTTCAGCCATAATGCGTACGGAAAATACGTAACCATCTTTGTATCAATACCCAGCCCGTACTGCTTCACCACTCCCACCACACCGACAATCGTCAGCCACGGCTGCTTGTCCCCCTGCCGGATGCGCTTGCCGATCGCATCTCCCTTCGGCCAGAAGCGATCCGCCATCTTCTGATCGATCAGCACCACCGGCTGTGATTTGTCTGTGTCGGATGCAGTAAAGAACCGGCCTGCGATCAGCGGAACCTCCATCGTACTGAAGTAGTCCGGCGTCGCCGAGCGTTTGTCCAACTGCAGCTCGGGTGCATCCTTCGGGGGCACGTATCCTTCGATCTCCATGCCGCCCCATCCGACCGAGGGCGTCATCGGAAGAACAGACACCGCGCCAAATCCGGTCACGCCCGGCAGGCCGCGCACCCGGTTCTCCAGTTCGTTGTAGAACTGAAGCCTTCGCGCATGATCCTTGTATTTCGGCCCGGTCGCCGCAACTTCCATGGAGATCACCTTCTCCGGATTGAATCCCGGCGGTACATTCACAAGCCGCACAAAGCTGCGGAGCAGCAGACCTGCGCCTGCAAGCAGCGTGAGTGAAATCGCCAGTTCTGCAATCACCAGCGCACCGCGCAGCTTGTCGCGCCTTACCCTCAGGCCGCCGCTTGAAGTGCTTCTCCCTCCAGCCTTCAATGCAGTGTTCAGGTCGACGCGCGAAGCTCGCAGCGCGGGCGCCAGGCCGAAGACAATTCCGGTAAGAACGGAAAGGACAAACGTGAAGAGAAGTACTCGGTAATCCATGCCCAGTTCGTCGAGCCGCGGGATATTCCCCGGATGGATTTTCTCGACCACGTACAGGCTCACCGAAGCGACCGCGATGCCGCCCGCCCCTCCCAGCAGACTCAGCAGCACGCTCTCCGTCAGCAGTTGCATCACCAACCGCATGCGCGATGCGCCCAGCGCAGTACGCATGGCAATCTCTTTCTGACGTCCCGTCGCTCGCGCCAGCAGCAGATTGGCCACGTTGGTGCACGCAATCAGCAGCACCATCGCTACCGCCCCCAGCAGGATCAGCACCGAGCTTCGAACATTGCCCACCACTTGCTCCGTCAGCGGAACCACGCTGATGGTGAACGACCGGTCGCGATGCTTCTCCTCGCGAAGCCGCGCCGCGATGATGCTGATATCGGCCTGCGCCTGCGCCATGGTTACTCCCGGCTTGAGCCGCGCCAGAATGTTGTAGTCCTCGGGGCCGTAATCCAGCTCCTCTTTCGCATCCATCGGCAGCGGCAGAAAAATCTGTGCCTTGTCGATTCCCCCGATCACCGGAATCACTTCATGGCTGAGCTGGAACTGGCGCGGCAGAATGCCGACCACCGTGCGCGGCTTTCCGTCGAGGGTAATATTCCTTCCCACCAGCGCCGGATCGCCACCAAAGGCCTGCTTCCACAACCCGTAACTCAGAACCACAGTCTCCGCCTTACCGGGCCGGTCTTCATCCGCCGTGAAGATGCGCCCCAGCATCGGCTTTGCGCCCAGCATCGGCAGCAGGCTCGACGACGCTTCAATGCCGTCCACCTTCACTGCCTTCGAGAGGCCGCTGAGCGTGTAGTTTCCGCCAATCGCGATGGCGGTCTCCTCGAAAACATGATTCTGCGTCTTGATGTCGTGGTACTGTCCCGGTGAAGGCCAGTCCTGCGGAATGCCTATCCCCGGCGAGCGCAGCCAGAGAATCGCCAGCCGGTCCGGATGCGGATAAGGCAGCGGCTTCAGCAGCAGCGTGTCGGTCACGCTGAAGAGCGCAGTATTCGCGCCGATGCCGAGCGCCAGTGTGACAATCACGGCAGCAGCAAATGCATAATTCTTGCGCAGTTGCCGCAGGGCCTGCCGCACATCCTGCCTCAGAGCATTCATCGCCGTCTCCTCTTCCTATTCCTCTCGCAATGCCTCCATCGGCTCAATCGACGACGCCCGCGCCGCCGGCGGCAGCGCCGCAATCAGTCCGGCACCGACCAGCGCTGCGGTCAGCAGCAGAATCCGCGCCGCATCCTTGTCGAGATTAAGCGCCACCACCGACCCGATATACTTCCGCGCCGCCGCCGTCAACAGCAACCCGATCACCACCCCGCCGCCCAGCATCCACGCCACGCGCCGGTAGATATCACCCAGGATGCGCCCTCGCGGCGCACCCAGCGCCATGCGCACGCCAATCTCCCGCGTCGATAGTTCAACCTCGTGGCTGATCAATCCGTACAGGCCCACAATCGCCAGCAGCACCGCCAGCGCGGCAAATGTCCCGAAGAGCCAGTTCTCCAACCGTTCGAAGATCAGCGTATCGGCGATGACTGAGTTCATCGTCTCCGGCGCGCGGAACGGCAGCGTCGCGTCGACATCGTGAAAGACACGCCGCAGGCCGCCAATAATGTTCGCCGGATCGCCCGTTGTCCGGATCACGACCTGCATGCTCCCCAGGAAATTCATGCTGTCGGCCTGCTTCACCTGCGACGCCGGATAATCCATCTCCGCCAGCGGTGCATCGTAAATGTTCTGCCGGATATTCTTCACTACTCCCACAATCGTCTCGTGATCCCGCCCGTCCAGCTGCATCCCGATCGGATCGCGCCCCGCGGGAATAAACTTCTTCACGAAGGCCTCATTCACCACGATCACCGGATGCGACGTCGACGTGTCCAGGCCCGGATCAAGCAACCGTCCGCGCACCAGCCGGTCCTGAAATACCTGGTAGTATCCCGGCGAAACCAGGCGATACTCGGCAAGCTGCTCCACATTCGCCGGCGGAGTCGGCGTGCCCGCCACGTGAATATCCGAATTCCATCCGTAGCTCTGAATCGGCAGAAGCTGGATCATCCCCGCCGCCTGCACTCCGGGAATCGCGCGAATTTTCTCAAGCAGCGGCCCATAGAAATTCACCACCACGTCGCGCCCGTCATATCGTCCCGGAGACAGATCCACCTCTGCCGTCAGAATTCGCTCCGGCGAAAAGCCCAGATCCGTATTGAGCAGGCCGCCCAGCATCTGCAGCAGCAGTCCCGATACCACCAGCAGGGTCAGCGCCAGCGCCACCTGCGTTACCACGAATGCCGCTCTCAGCCGGTGTTGCCCTCGCGTCACGCCCGTGCTCCCGCCCGAGCGCAGCGCCTTATTAGGATCGGCCCCCGACAACCGCAGCGCCGGCGCCAGTGCGGCCATAATCGTCACAATAACAGTGACAAATAGCGCCGCCAGCAGCACCGGTGCATTCAGCTCCACCTCCGCTCCGCGCGCCAGCGCGGAAATCAACAGCGCGCGGATCACCCGCAGCAGCCCGAACGCCAGCACAATGCCGCCCGCCGCTCCGAACACCGCATAGACCAGCCCTTCAGTCAGGATCTGCCGGACAATCCGTGAGCGATTGGCGCCCACCGCCGCGCGCAGGGCCATCTCGCGGTCGCGCTTCACGCCGCGTGCCAACAGCAGCCCGGCCACATTCACGCAGCCGATCGCCAGCAGAGCCAGCACCGCCCCCAGCAGCAGGCGCAGCGAGCTTGTCGTGTTGCCCAGCACAAAGGTGCCAATGTCCACCAGCTTCATCGTGCGCCCCTGCGTGAACGAATAGCTCCGACCCAGGTCGGTCAGCACCTTCGTCATATCCGACTGCGCCTGCCCGAGCGTCACACCGGACTTCAGCCGCGCCACCGTCGGCAGCCAGTGGTTGCCGCGCGCCTCCCGCAGCGGTTTGGGCGCATGCAGAGGCCGGTAGACCGCATTCACCCTGCTGATCGGAAAACGAAATCCCGCCGGCATCACGCCAATCACCGTATGCGGACGCCCCTCCACATTCACCTTCTCGCCGATCACATCCTTGCGCCCGCCGAAGAACTGCTGCCATACCTCGTAGCTCAGCACCAGGACATCGTTCTTGCCCTCCTGATCCTCACCCGGCGCAAAGGTCCGCCCCATGATCGGCGCCACTCCCAGCACGTCGAAGAGGTTGTCCGTGCCCTCCGTCGCGTGCAGCGCGACCGGCCCCTGCGGGCCCTCAAAATTCACCGTCCCGAAGGCGCTGTACCCCGCCAGGTTCGCCAGCGTGTGATTCATCCGCCGCCAGTCCAGGTATTCCGGATACGACGCCGGCTGCGTATATCCCTGCGGTGAGCGCGGCTGTATCGCCACGATCCCTTCCGGATCGTGATACGGCAGAGGCCGGATCAGCATCGCGTACAGCACGCTGAAAATTGCCGCCGTAATTCCGATGCTCAACGCCAGCGTGGCAATCACCGTCACGCCGAATCCCGGCGAATTGCGCAACTGCCGCAGCGCGTAGCGAACATCTTGCAGGAAGGGCTGCACGGGTAGACTCCTCGGCCAAAGCAACCAGCAAGCCGCATTCCAGCCCAGCCTCGCCGCTTCGCCCTGTCAAATCTTTTAGATACACGATGGATTGGCCAGCCTGCATCACGCCGACTGGCCGCTTTCGAGGTTCGCTGTCCATTTTCGGCCAGCACTTTGTCAGCAGGCCATAACCACTCGTCCCGCCCCCTGGCAATTCTTCAATACCGCCGCCGGGATCAGCATCCGGCCGATCCAGTCTATATCCCCCCTGGACTCCTCATTTTCACGCCGCTAAGATGACGCGAGGGACTTGATGCACCATGGCAACCTCTTCCATCAGCTTGACTTCCCGGAGGCGTGAGCGGCTATGACCAGCCTCGCCGAGCCTCGCTTCGAAAAGCGCGACAGCTTCCTCATCGCAGGATTAACCCAACGCTTCACCCCCGAAACCATGAGCAACATCGCCCAGATCTGGCAGCGATTTTCCCCCCACGTGGGCAAAATCCAGGGACAGGCAGGCAAGGTCACCTGGGGAGTGATCGCCAACTTCACCAACGTCGAAGCCTTCGATTACATGGCGGCCGTTGAGATCTCACCGGGCGCGGGCCTTCCCAAACGCTTCGACGTCATCATCGTCCCCACCCTCACCTACGCCGTCTTTGCTCACGACGGTCACGTATCCGGATTGAAGCAGACCATCGACGCCATCTGGCGTGACTGGCAGCCCGGCTTCCCTCGCGCCTTCAAATCGCCCCAACCCGGAATTCCCAGCCTCCTTGAGCACTACAGCGAAAGCTTCAGTCACAAGACAGCTCTGGGAGAAGTCGAAGTCTGGGTCCCCATCCAATCCTGACCTGCCGTACCGCCTCGCCAGTCTTCCGTTTTTCTTCAACAGTGACAAATGGTTGCCCGGCCGCATCTTACTTCCTGTGTGAAAGGGAGGAAGTTTGATGAAACGTATACTCTCCGTCGTTTGCTGCGTCGCTCTCTGCTCTATTGCCGCCTTGGCCCAAAAGAAAGAAGCAAAGGGGATGAGCGATCAGCAATTCGTTGATTTTGCCGCGCAAACTGACATGGTCGAGGCCAATCTTGGACAGTTAGCCCAGGACGCCGCATCCTCACAATCCGTAAAGGATTACGGACAGATGCTCACCACCGACCACACCAACGACTATCACCAGCTCTACGACGCCGCCCATCAGTCCAACCTCAACGTCCCGGACGCGATCGATACGGAAAACAACAAAACCATGATCGGGCCCTTCCAGAAGCTTAAGGGAGAGGCCTTCGACCACCGCTACATCGCTGACATGGTCGCCGGACACACCAAGGCCATTGCCATTTACAAGAAAGAAGCCGCCGACGCTGAGAGCCAGGCCATCAAGTCCTATGCCCAGGCAACCCTGCCGACTCTCGAGAAGCACCTCGATGGCGCGAAGAATCTGGAGAAGAAACCCGGAAAGGCCGAAAAGTAGGGACAATAACGGCTCATCCTTTGTTGCCTAGAACCGCTCCGGTTTCAGGAGAAACGTTGCAGCGGACTGCCGCACCCCCAGCGCACCCACAGTCCGCCGCAAGTCACCGGCGCGATCAGCGCGTTCAGCGCGATCAGCGCGTTCAGACAGTACGAACCACAACCGCGCTCATTCGCGGCACCATCACAGCTTTGCCGCGGATTACCTCCCTGCTCGCCGCTCTCCACCCTCCCTCAGCATCCACCACCGACCCACCCAGCGTGATTCCCGTTCTGCTCCGAGCCGACGGCGCTGTCAGCCGCAGCGCGTATGTTTCATCCATCTCCAGTTGCTCGATCGAGAGATGCGCATCCTGCGCGCTGTCCTTGTTCACCGCCACAACACAGCGCGGCTTTCCGTCTCTGCCGAGCGCATAAGCGGTCATGTTCACGCCTTGGGCGTCGAAGTCGATGGGCAGGGCTTCCGGACAATCCCTTGCTGCGGCGGCAAATGCCAGCATGCCGTAATACGAAGGCCCCGCCGTCGCCGGTCCTTTTCCGTCGTCCACAATCGGAGAATAGGAGCTGATAAACCCCAGCTGGTTGACTCCTGTTTCGATATTCACGCCCGCGCAGCCGTATTCAGCCAGCAGCAGCATGAAATCCAGCGTCCATAGCGTCCCGATGAAGCTGTCGCTCACCCCCGGCAATCCCCCGCCGGAAAACGAATTCGTCTCGCACATCCGCCAGGGAATGCCGCTCTCCCGCGAAGCTGCGCGCAGCCGCACAAGAACATCTTTCAGCCGCGGATCGGGATGGAGAAGCTGTTCTGCCGAACCGCGCTTCTGGTACTCGCGGTAGTAGTGCGTCGTCAGCAGCTGCACGTTACCCGCTGAATCGTTGGCGCCCTTTGCGTCTTTGGCCATGCGCTCCACCCACTCCACCGAGCTCGCCGTATCCGGAGCGGCAAAGGAGATCCCCGGCACCGCCTTCACAATCGCCGCATGCCATTCGTTGTACTGGGTGCGATACGTCTCGTAGTCGTAGGGCGGCTTGCGAAACGGCTTTTCACCGCGCGAGTAATTCTCCACTTCATTGCCGATCTCGAGAGCCAGCAATCGCGAGCCCAGGACCTCCCGAACCGCCCGCGCCTCGGCAACCGCATCCTCCACGCTGCCCTGCGCAAAGTTCACGCTCCAGATCGCCCGCCAGCCCGTCTTTTTTAGAAATCCGTCAAACTGCTCAAGCCGCGCCCGGTTAATGACCGTATCCTGTCGTTCTGCCTTTGCCGTCCCATTCGCCTCATAGCGCGTATAGTCGGCGACGATCCCGCCCACGCGCACCACACCCGCCCCGCCCAGGTTCCCAACCAGCGTCACATAGGGCAGATTGGCAGCGCTCAACAGCCCCTCGGTCGCCACCGAAGACATCTCGTAGCCAAGGCCGACGAAATCGCTCGGCACCTTCACCGGCGCAGTCCCGCTCAATCTCGGCGTGATCGGCGCATCGGCCGCACCCGCAACACCCCGCATCGAAGTCGCGAGCGCGAGACTTGCAGAGCATTGCACCGTGTTACGCAGAAACTCCCGGCGGGTCAGCATAGATCGCAAAAGAAACCGTTAGACCCCTACCAGCACATGGGACGCCTTGATGATCACGCTCACCTTGTCCCCTTGCTTCAGATCGAGCGCCTGCACGCTCGCCTTCGTGATCGAGGCTACCACCGGCGTCCCGCCCCCCAGCCGGATCTCCACCTCGCTGTTCACCGCCCCCGGCTCCAGCCTCGCCACCTCGCCGGCGAGAACATTGCGCGCGCTCAGCTTCGCACCCTCCACGTTCTTTCCCACGATCACCTCGGAAGCCTTGATAATCGCGTAAGCTGAGCCACCCTCCTTCAGGCCCAGTGAGTCAACGCTGTGGTTTGTGATAATCGCGACTACCGTGTCGCCTTCTTCGAGAGCGATCACGACCTCGGCATTCACCGCACCCTTCGTGACTTTCTTCACCTTGCCGGCAAGTACATTTCGCGCGCTGATTTTCATTGGCAATACCTCTCCGTCCCAGAGAACTCTACCGCCTCCCCGTCCGAAGCACAATTTTCAGAAGAACCATCGAGGGAGTCTCCACTTGGCCGACTATTTCTCTAATCCAGCTAAAATAGAAATAGGAAGATCCCAAAGGGCCTGGCGATATCGTCGCCGGGCCTTCCTGTTTTCTTCCCAAATCGGGAATTGAACAGGCACTCGGTCTGCTTTCCCGTTGCCTTGATCTGCTTTGTATCAGGGTTCGTATCCGGCGCTTTGTATCGGGCACGACTTCAGTCGTGCCGTGAAAGCGCGAAAAACTGTCGGGGGCTTCAGCCCCTGTGGCCGTCAGGGGGAGAATCAGCAAGTTAAGTCTATTGTTTTCAAATCTATAGCTCTATCTATCTTGCAATGAATGGGTTACATACGTCGTCCCTTAAGCCTAATAGAATGAAAGAGTAACAAATTCAAGGTGGGGAGGGGGGGTACCACCCTGATTTACCCCAAGCAACCAGAACTCCCATATCTCACCTCCGAAATATCTAGGTTGCGGCGCACTCTACAGCCGGGACCCGGCACGGGATTCAAGCCCGGTCGAAAAAGAAAGAGCCGCTCGCCCCCCATCGCCTAGCCAATCCGCTCGCAGGCAGAAAGCCGACGGCCCAAGGTGGATATATGCAGAGTCTGCGTCGGATTTGCTCCGTCTGGCATCGCAATCTGTTGCTGGTTGCGCTGCTTTGTATGCTGCCCTGCGCGTCCTTTTCGCAGGTCGCAGTAGGAATATCGATTAACGTGGCGCCCCCAGCCCTTCCCGTCTACGAGCAGCCCCTCTGTCCCGGGGCCAACTATATGTGGACTCCTGGCTATTGGGCTTGGGATCCAGATAGCGGCGGCTACTACTGGGTGCCGGGAACCTGGGTCATGGCTCCTGCCGTCGGCCTCCTCTGGACCCCCGGCTACTGGGGCTGGGGCGGCGGCAGCTACCTCTGGCACGCCGGATACTGGGGCCCCCAGGTCGGCTTCTATGGCGGCATCAACTACGGCTTCGGATATACCGGGGTGGGCTTCTACGGCGGACGCTGGAGCGGTAACTATTTTAGTTACAACACCGCAGTTGTTCGGGTCAATCGCACCGTCATCCGCAACACGTATGTCGACAACACATACGCCCGCAACGTGCGCGTCACCAACGTGAGCTACAACGGTGGACGCGGCGGCATTGAAGCCCGCCCGACTCCGGCTCAGGAAGCCGCCGCCCGCGGCAGACGCTTCGGAGCCACCCATGCCCAGGAACAGCAGCGAACCTTTGCCCATCAGGATCGGGCCAACTTCGTCTCCGAGAACCATGGCCATCCTGCTTACGCGGCGACCGCTCGTCCCGTAACCTCGGTTGCCGACTTCCGGCACGCCGTTCCCGCGCGCGAAGCCAGACCGGTCAGCGTGAACGAGACCCGGCCGGTCAATAACAGACGTCCGACATCAAACGCTGGCCCGGCGAACGAAACCCGTCCGGAAACGCGTCCCGAGAGCCGGCCCGCAACCCCCAGGCCCGCTCCCGAAGCTCATCCGACTGCCCGGCCAGCACCCAGCCGGCCCTCCCACCCGGAAACCCGACCAGTAACTAAGCCCACGACGGAACGACGACCCGCATCTGAGGCTCGTCCAGAATCTCGGCCTGCGCCTCCATCGCACACGGCTGAGCCTCGACCCGAATCTCGACCCGCTCCCGAGGCCCGGCCCGAATCTCGGCCTGCGCCTCCATCGCACACGGCTGAGCCTCGGCCCGAATCTCGACCCGCGCCTCCATCGCACACGGCTGAGCCTCGGCCCGAATCTCGACCCGCGCCTCCATCGCACACGGCTGAGCCTCGGCCCGAATCTCGACCCGCTCCCGAGACTCATCCTGAACCGCGGCCGCAAACCGAGAGCCGCCCTGCTCAGTCAAAGCCGGCACCAGCCGCACACCCCGCACCTGAGTCACGGCCCTCAACCGAAGCCCACCCGCAACACGAGGCTCCGGCCCACCCCAGCAATGAGAAACCCCACTCTAACGAGAAATAACGACAGAGTCGGGACCCTAGGCGAGCCCGGAACACCCTCCTCCGGGCTCGCTTATTTGTGTGTCAAGGATTTATGTGTCAAGGACTCGAAAAGTCCCTGGATCGCTTCCGCACAGCTCCGCATCGAGTAGCGCCGGCGAAAGACTTCCGTCGTGCGCGCCGTCATCGCACTGCGCTCAGCTTCGGCGAGTTCCAGCCATCGCGACAACAGTTGCTCAGTTCCCGCAAGGGTGTCCGGCGCAACCAGGCCAACCCCTTCCTGTTCGATCTCCCGCCAGATGTTTACCTGATTTGAGATCAGCACTGGCCGTCCCGCCGCCAGTGACTCGGCTACCACCACACCGAAGTTCTCCTGGTGCGATGGCAGGATGAAGGCATCCGCATTCCGCATCGCGCCCCACTTCGCATCGCCCGTCAGCAACCCGGGCCAATGCACACGCCTGGCAATCCCAAGCTCCTCAGCCTGCTTCTGCAGCTTCGCCTGCAGACCCACCTGGTCCGGACCGGCAATGACAAGGTCCACCTCTGGATACTTCTGAGCTACGCGCGCGAATGCATCGATCAGCAGGTCGCAACCCTTCTTCTCATGGATGCGGGAGAGGAAGAGAAGGTAGCGCCGCCCCCGCAGCGCTGGCACCCGGGCAAACCACGCCTCGGCCTGTGCTTGGGTCCCCGCCGGGGGCTCACCCGTTCCGTAGGGCACCACAAAGCTCTTCCAGTTGTGCGGCCAGAAGCTCTCCGGTGCCAGATCGCGTTCGAGTGTGCTCGTGAACATCACCCTCTCTGCATTGCGCAACACCCAATACTGGGCCGGCCAGTAGAGATACTTCTTCAAGTGCTTTGCCGGATACGTGCGCTTGAACCACGGATCGAGCATGCCGTGGGTAAAGACTACATACGGCACTTGCCCTCGGGCGGCCATCGCCGCCGCCAGGCTCGGGAAGGTCCAGATACTGTTAATAACGATGCCGTCGAAGCGAGGGGCATTCGCACGTAACCAGGTCAATAGCTCTCCCGAATATCCATAAGTGCTTGCCCGCGAGCCCGTCGCGTGCACTGGCACTGAGAAGGTCTGGAGAAAAGGGGCGCCTGGATCGTCCTGGGAGGCGATTTCAGCCTCAATCCCCACAGCTGGATAAGCTCGCGTCAGATGGCGCAGAGCTTCAGGGGGTCCCCCGCTGGAGGGCGACAGAGTTGGAATAACGTGCAGGATTTTCATTGGGGGTTGGCTGTGTAGACCTGTCTCCGCGACGCCAAGAATGAATATGCCTGCTCTTAGACTAGAGCAAATGTGACAATACGGAAACACGCCCCGAAGGGCGTGTTTCGCACTGCACAACGCAGCCTCAGATTCGCATCGGCATGATGATGTAGCGGTATTTGTAATCGTCCGCCGCATCTTCGGGGCGGACCTGGCCCGCTGATTGCGCGTCCTTAAATTCCAGCCGGACTTCGCCCGTATTGCCAATTGCCTTCAGAAAGTCGATCAAATAGGACGAATTGAATCCCACTACGAGAGCGTCGAAGTTATACGGAGACTCAATCGTGTCCTCCGACTCACCCGAGTCGGTTGACGAGGACGAAATCTTTATCTCGTTCTGCTCGAGCCGTAGCTTGACCGCCCCCGAGCGCTCGTCTGCGAACTGTGCCACGCGCTGGATCGACGCCATCAGATCATCGCTGCGCACAATGACAAACTTGTTGTTGTCGCGCGGCATTACAGCTTCGTAGTTGGGAAACTGCCCGGTCAACTTGCGGCTCGTGAGCACCCGGTGTCCGACACGGAAAAACAGCGTGTTGTCGTCATCGGCAAATTCAATGGTCTCGGCATCGGTGTTCGAGAGCAGCGACTGCAGCTCTGCCAGGGCTTTACGCGGAATCAGCGTTTTGCGTTCGCCGCTTACATTCGAGAGCGTCTCGCCGCTCTTCTCAATGTGCGCCAGGCGGTGGCCATCCGTCGCAACCATAGCCAGCGACTCAGCCTTCAGGATAAGCAGCGCGCCATTCAGCGTGTAGCGTGATTCCTCGTTCGATATCGCGAAGATGGTCTTGGCGATGCAGTTGCGGAGAGTCGCCGCCGGGACACTTGTAACGCTGGTCTGCGGGAACTCCGGCACTTGAGGGAAATTCGCCCTCGCCATCCCCACCATCTTCGTGTTCGACCGGCCACAGCGTATCTGGATCCAATGGTTATCCATCAGCTTGATGGAGATGTCGCCATCCGGCAACAGCTTTATGTAGTCGTAGAGCTTGCGTGCGGGAATCGTGCAGGAACCGGTCTTCTTGACCTTCGCCTCGCACGACGTCTTGATGCTCTGATCGAGATCCGTCGCCGTGATCACAACTTTGTCGTCCTCTGCCTCGATGAGAAAATTCGAGAGGATCGGAATCGTGGTCTTGCGCTCAACAACGCCCTGGGTCGCGGTAAGCTCACGCAGCAGGTCCTGCCGGCTGATGCTGATTTCCATGACGGATACCTGATTGGCTGAAGGGGTGGCCGCGCCCGCTCCTGATTTCGCCTGCTCAACACTCACGCTTGCCATGCTACCCCCCGAATTCAGTTACGCCCCAATGTACACCACGTCCGATGGACCATGGAGCCCACAAAACACAATAGGCTTCATTCTAGTAAGAAAAAGCTTGGTTGTGTCCTCTGGAAATCTTGGCTTTTATCAGGGAATTCTGAACGGGAAGATTTGCGCGCTTTTGCGCTCCAGCAACCGACTGCTTCTAACGAAAGAATGACTATATGAATCCCGTAGTAGTAGTCGTTCGCGCTGGAAAAGTGGAAAGCTCGGGAGAAACCTTTGCCGACACGGCTTTGAGAGGCTGCCCAGTTTTAGAAAACCTGTTCCTGGAGATTGCAAATACAGGAAGACTGGAGCAATGGTTAGCAAATCAGGGGGGGGTCTCCTCGTTCTTCACATCACAGTTATCATGCCTTGTGGAAACGACCCGTCATAAAGTGGAAAGCGCGTCCCGGGCCAGTCTGGTTGCGGACGCGCTATGCTCCAACCTTCCACAGCATGTGTAAGAGCTTCAACTAAAACGTTTGACTAGGCAATTTCCTGGCTGATACGTAATCCATCCACTGGAGAAAAGAGGGGTTTATGAACCGTCGTAGATTCGTGCAAGGCTCGCTTGTTGCGGCTGGCGGCTCTCTGCTCCCAATTCGAAATATTTCCATCGCCGACAATTCCGCAACGAAGCAAGTACCCGGCGCGATCGCAGAGCAGGAAATCAAGAGCGCTCGTTTTCCCGATGGATTCCTTTGGGGAACAGCCACCGCCGCCTATCAGGTAGAAGGCGCATGGCAGGAGGATGGTAAGGGCGAGTCCATCTGGGACCGGTTCACGCATACCGTTGGAAAGGTGAAGGGCGGGACGACCGGCGATGTTGCCTGCGACCAGTACCACCTCTACCTGCAGGACATGGCACTGGCGAAGCGCCTCAATCAGAAGAGCTATCGTTTCTCCATTTCGTGGCCGCGCATTCAGCCTTCAGGGACAGGCGCGCCCAACATGAAGGGCATCGATCATTACAGCCGCTTCGTGGACATCATGCTCGAGAGCGGCCTTCGCCCTTTTTGCACGATCTACCACTGGGATCTGCCGCAGGCACTCGAAGAACGTGGAGGGTGGCCCAACCGTGATCTGGCCGGCTATTTTGCCGATTACGCGGGCATTCTGGCAAAACACCTCGGCGACCGCATTACGGTCTGGGCTCCGTTCAACATGCCGTGGTCGTTCACATACATGGGCTATGGCGTGGGAGCGTTTCCGCCATGCCGCGCCAACTTCGGCGACTTTCTCAAAGCCGCACACACGGTCACTCTTGCGCAGGCCCAGGCACTTCGCTCGATCAAGGCAGCTTCTTCCAAGGCCACTGTAGGAAGCGCCTATGGCATGTGCCCCGCTTATCCGAATACCGATTCCGAGACAGACCGCGCCGCCGCGGCGCGCTACCACGCCATGAATAACGTGTTCTTTCTGGAAGCGGCGATGAAGGGTCGTTATCCTAAGGCTTTTGTTGAAGAGCCGCCCTATGAGCTGATGGGATTCAAGCCGGGCGACGAAAAGATCATGCATGCGCCCCTCGACTGGGTTGGTTTCCATTACTACACACGCCGCCTTGTCTCGGACGCGAGTCACACGCAGTCGTTCGCCGGCGGCGGCTTCAGCGGCACCGAAATTGAAGCCGACCCGTCGACCGGGCGCGACCCGTTCACCCGCTTCCGCGCGGTCATGCCAACCGAGGGCCCGATCACTGAATCCGGCCTGGAAGTCTGGCCGCGCGGCATCTACGATCTTGTGGCTCAGATATCGCGCGAATACGACCACCCGGTCATCGAGATCACCGAGAGCGGCTGCGGCTATCTCGACGCACCGTACAACAAAGAAGGTGGCCGGGTGCCGGATGCGCGACGAATCGAATTCTTTCGTGAGGAACTGGCCGAACTCGCGCGTGCCATCGCTGACGGAGCGCGCGTTCGCGCTTTCCATGCCTGGAGCTTGCTCGACAATTTCGAGTGGGCGAATGGCCAGACTGAGCGCTATGGTTTGATCTACGTCGATTACCGCGATCAGAAGCGCACCATCAAGGATTCAGGCTTCTGGTACGGCCGCGTTGCCGCTGCAAACCGGCTCGATGTCTAGCCGCCTTATGCTTCGCCGTTGCTGTCGTCCCTTCCACCATTCGACGACCCGTGGCTGAGTGTTACACCACCGTTTGTCGTCTCTGCATGGATCGTCGGGCCGCCACCACCGATATCGGTGGTGAGATGATGCTTGATCTCACCCTGAATCGTGATCGGGAAGTTGACTTCGATGCCGCCATTGACGGTGCCGGTTTCAAGGTGCGCCGAATAATGCTCAGGGATGTTGAGGGTAATGCCGCCGTTCGTCGTCTCAGCCTCTAAACCCTTGCCATTCCAGCGATCTCCGGAGAGAGAAATATCAAGTCCGCCGTTTACGGTGCTGCCGTGCACGTTGCCTGCAAGGTCGACCAGGTCGACTCCGCCGTTGGTGGTGTCGAATTTCAGGTCGCCGTTGAGATGTTCGAGGCCGATCCCGCCATTCATTGTCTTGAGCTCCGCGGAGAGTTGCTGCGGCGCGTGGATCACGTAGTTGATTCCGTAACCCTGATGTCCCCAGTGAAAGTTCGGACCGTTATCGTGGATCGTGCCCCCGGCGGTTTCGACCTGGACCTCGCGAAGAATATCTGCCGCCTCTGACGCGCTATTCCCCCAGGCTTCCACCCGCGCTTCAATATGCACATCCTGCCGGTCTTCACCGACGATATGTATCCCGCCATTCATGCTCGAGACGTTCAAGCTTCCTGGCTTCGAGATGGTGATGGAACGAAGCTCGCAGGCACGCTCCTGGTGTCCTCCCCAGCCCCAGTTGGTGTGGTTCTGGTCTTCACCCGAGCAGTCACGAATCGTCCATCCGTCCGTGGTGGCAATCGTCTTGCCGTCCCGCTGATCGGCGTGCTTGGCATGGGCACGGAAGCCGTTGAGAAGCCCACGCCAGCGGCCTGCTCCGCCCACATTCCATGGCTGGGAGCCGACGCCGACGACGACGAGCAGCACGGCCGCAAAAATTAGGAATCTGCGCATGGGGTGACCCTCTGAGGGACGATACGACGGCTGTGTCATGGGAGTTCCTTGAAACTTCAGCGGTTCCAGATGCACGCGGGGAACCAAATATTCGAAGGAATAACACTCAGCGATTCAATGCTTTACCTGATCTTTTCAGAGGAAAGAGTGTCCACGGGCGATACCAGCTGTTCGGGAACGGACAACGGGGGAGTTGCCGGATCAAAGAGCCGTCTTCGTCGAGGGCACGGCAGCGCTGGCAGAAGATTGCTTTGCAGGCGTTGCTGTTTTCGTGATGGCTGCCGTACTGGTCAGGGACCTCACCATTAACGCCGCGCGGGAAGGCAGGCAGACACACCAGGATTGCTTTGCCGGGCGACCATTCCACGGCAGGGAGCCAACGATGACTACCAGGACCAGAACTGTGGCGAAGATTGCGAATCTGCGCATGGGATGACCCTCCGAGGGACGATACGAAGGCTGTTTCATGTTAGTTCCCCAAGAAATCTCGAAAAGTAGCGAGCAAATCATGGGCCGAACATTGCGGTGTGCAACGCTTCGAGAATCCATAGAGATGGCCCGGATGCTCGAGGAAGTGAGTGTTCAATTCAGAGCCGGGCTGTCCGCAAGTGGACAACGTAACCGGCAAAGATAAGCGGGGATCAGCGTTTTTTCTCCCAGAATTCCTCATGCCGGTCATCCCGGAAGCGAATCCCCTTCACGTCGCCGTCAGAGTCCCTCTCGAAGGTAAGGCGTGAAGTGCTACCCGTTGGGTAAAAGAAGGTACTCGTACTTTCCGGCAAAAGCTCGATGGTGTCGCCAACATGATTCTTCATAAACAGGCGGTCGCCCTGGCTGTAAATCGTCTCCTGAACCGAGCCGGTATCCTCGTAATCGCCAACGTAGTCCTCATAGATTTCAGTGTTTATCTTGGCTGGAACCGGATGCAGCGGTACGACGATCTCCTCGAACGCGGGCACGAGCCCGGGGTCAGTACTCAAGCGGTGCGCCAGCAGCCACTTGGGTAATTCGGGATTGGCGTAGGCCTTGTCCCAGACGTTATGTCGCCGTCCGGCGTACGTCCAGAAGCGCACATTGCCGCCGTCTGCTTTCAGCGCTTGATACATCAGCTCCGCCTGCTTCTCGACGACGATGTTGTCATCGGCGCCGTGAAAAATCCAGACCGGGGTGCGGCCGATCGCCCGCGCATACTCGCCCGGAAGCACCGCGCTCTCGCGCCAGCGGTCAGGCTTATAGGACCAGAACACACCTCCACTGACCGGCACAATCGCTGCAAAGCGATGCGGGTTGTAACGTGCTAATTCATACACTCCATAGCCGCCCAGGGATAGGCCGGTCAAGTAGGTCCGGTCACGGTCGCCGTGAAATTCCTTCGTGTCCTGATCCAGAGCCGCCAAGGCCATCTGCATCATGTCGGGGTCGGTCCAGTGATGGTGGTTAAACGGCACCTGCGGCATCACAACGATGAACGGCCACCGCTCTGGATGCAGCCGTATGGCCTGAGGCAGCCCGATTTGAGTCTCGTCCATGCCCTCCGAGCCGCGCTCCCCCGAGCCGTGCAGGAAAAGGATCACTGGCCACTGGCTGTGCTCATTCCAATTCTCGGGCAGATACACCTGGTATTTGTAGGTGGCGCCATTGACCGTCACGCGGCGATTCAGAAAGCCCGTGTCTGCATGGTGGTGCGAGAGAGCCAATGCTGGCAGCGGCGTGACGAGCAGCGCAAAGGCCGCGATCAAACACATTGCATGTCGGCACCCAATCATTTGCCGCCCAGAATATCGTGGATCGCTCTTGATCCCTGCAGAAAATGCCGCAGGCATACGGACGAAGGTTCCGCTTCGATGAGAACGAAGCTGCCGATCGCTTGTTTGCGGTGCTTCCCGCGGCGCATACTGTTTTCGTCTGCAACAAAACCACCAGCAAGGAATGGAAATGAATTTTACTCGCCGGGACTTCAATCGTCTTGCCGGAATGGCCGCCGTCTCGCCCCTTCTTCCTGCCGCGCTCGGCCAGACCGGGCAGCATCCCATCGGTTGGTGCGTCATCGCTCTGGGCCGCATCTCGATGGATCACTTTATGCCCGGCGTGAAGTTGTCGCAGACCGGAAAGATTGTTGCCCTGGTCAGCGGCCATCGCGACAAAGCGGAGAAACAGGCGGCGATCTATGGCGTGCCTTCAAGCGCCATCTACAACTACGAAAACATGGACGCGATCCGCGACAACAAGGAGATCGACGCCGTCTACATCGCCTTGCCCAACAGCATGCATGCCGAATACACGATCCGCTCTGCCAAAGCCGGCAAGCATGTGCTCTGCGAGAAACCCATGGCCACCAGCGTTGCCGACGCGAAAGCCATGATTGACGCCTGCAAGGCCGCAAACAGGAAGCTGATGATCGCTTACCGCTGCCAGTATGATCCCGAGCACATCAAGGCCATTGAGATGATTCACAGCGGGCAGCTTGGGCAGGTGCAGGCGATCGAGAGCGCCTTCGGCTTCAACATCGCAGCCGGCGAGTGGCGGCTCGACCGCAAGCTGGCCGGCGGCGGTCCACTGATGGACGTCGGCGTCTATTGCCTCAACGCCTCCCGCTACCTGACCGGAGAGGAGCCGCATGAGCTCAAGGCCTTTTCATCGGTGATCGATCACGACGGCCGGTTCGAGACCGTTGAAGAAAATGTCTCCTGGACGATGAAGTTCCCCTCCGGCATCGTCGCGGCATGCAATACGACCTACGGCGGAAACATGATGGGTTTCTTCCGCGTCCATGGCGCTAAGGGTCAGCTTGAAATGGCTCCCGCCTTCAACTATGACAGCATGCACCTGACTGGCCAGATCGGCCGCACCGAGAAGATCGACGAGATCTCACCCGTTCGCGAGCCAATGGAATTCACCCGGCAGGCCGACCACTTCGCCGACTGCATCTGGAACAACAAAACACCAAAGACCCCCGGAGAGGAAGGCCTGCGCGACTTGGAACTGATGTCGCAGATCTATCAGGCGGCAGGATTGCCGGGACTGTAATTGATCCATCCCCCGGATTGCGCCGAAGGCGCGGACCACCGGGGCGCGCAGTCCTATCCGTTCAGCGTTTCCTGCAGCTTGTTGATAGTGCTGTTCAGATTCTTGTCCGTACGCCGCTGCTCGTCGATCTTGCCGATCGAGTGCATCACCGTCGTGTGATGTTTGCCGCCAAACTGACGCCCGATCTCGGGCAGCGAGGCCTCGGTCATCTGTTTGGCAAGGAACATCGCGATTTGGCGCGGTACCACAACTGCGCGCGAGTTGTTCTTCTGCTTCAGTTCGGCCACGCGCATGCCGAACTGCTCAGCCACCGCGCGCTGAATCGCCTCGATGGTGATTTTGCGCACCTGCGTGTCAATGAACTGCTTGAGGCATTGCTGCGCGGTGGGCAGTGTAATCTCCACGCCGTTCAGGCTCGACCACGCAAAGAGCCGTGTGAGCGCGCCCTCGAGCTCGCGCACATTGGTCCGGACATTGGACGCGATAAACAAGGCGACATCAGTTGGAATGACGACGTGCTCGCTCTCCGCCTTCTTCTGCAGAATCGCCACCTTGGTTTCAAGATCCGGCGGCTGGATGTCGGCGATCAATCCCCACTCGAAGCGTGACCGCAACCGGTCCTCGATCTCAGGCAGTTCTTTGGGTGGCCGATCCGAAGCAATAACAATTTGCTTCATGTTCTCGTGCAGCGCGTTGAAGGTGTGGAAGAACTCCTCCTGCGTCCGCTCTTTCTGCGAAAGAAACTGAATGTCGTCGATTAGCAGCAGGTCCACCGTGCGAAACTTGTCGCGAAAGCCGGTCATCTTGTCATAGCGGACCGAGTTAATCATCTCGTTGGTGAATTTTTCTGCTGAGACATAGCTGATCGACGAAGTCGGCTGCCGCAGCTTCACCTCGTGTCCGATCGCGTGCATCAGGTGCGTCTTGCCCATTCCTACGCCGCCATACAGGAAAAGCGGGTTATATGCCTTCGATGGCCGTTCGGCCACCGCTTCTGCTGCAGCGCGCGCGAACTGATTGCCTGCGCCGATTACAAACGCGTCGAAGGTGTAACGAGGATTGAGCTGGGCTGCGGTCGACCAGTCGAAGCGCGCCTGCTGCGGCATCGGAGGAGTGGGGCGTCCCCCCGAATTGCGCGAATGGTTCGCGGGCGCATTCGGAGCATGGGTCGAGACCGGCGCGAATCCACCATCCTCCCGGACGCGCGTCAGTGTCGGGTCTTCTTCGGGAGTAAGAAACGTCACATCGTCAAATTCCAGCTTCAGCGTGTCGATCGCTTCCAGGATCAGGTCCATGTAGCGTTCGGCGATGTACCGAAACTCAGACGTCGGTATGCGCACGAAAAGTATGCGCTCTTTGGCATGGCTGTAGCGCGTGGGCTTGAACCAGGTGTCGAAGGACTGGCGGTTAATCTTCTTTTCCAATGCGCCCAGAATCCGCACCCATGGATTGAGAACAGTGGTGGGGGTAGTGACGAAAGACATGCGGTTTCCTTGCTGATCGCTTTGCGGGCCGGTCGAATCCGGGCAAAAGGGAAATACCCAAATTACGCTTAGCCCAGGAAGGGAAGCGCTGGGGTATTTCTCGCTGGCCGGGAGGTGCATCGGAACCTTGTGTCTCCGATGCTTTCGGTCGATCGACTGACGCCCGCGGCGTCAGGAAATTCTCTTCTAATCGATGCCGATACTAGCACAATCAGCTGGCCCCGACGATGTGGTTTTGCGTCATTTTTCTCGAAAGTAACGAGGTTGCACCAGAGCTAGTGAAAACGCAGTTCGGCTGCACTGTTTTTGCCGCAAAAGCACGGTTACGGTATACTTGATCTTTGTCTGGAAGTGGCATTTTCGATAAGTGTGTGTCTGCCAGATAGAGTCTTCCATAGAAAATTTTTAGGAGCGCAGTTCCATGCCGAAGCGCACATTTCAACCTAACCGCCGTCGCCGCTCGAAGGTTCACGGTTTTCGCAGCCGCATGAAGACCAAGAGTGGAGCGGCTGTACTCTCACGCCGTCGTGCCAAGGGACGTCACCGCGTCTCCGTCAGCGCTGGCCATCGCGACTGAGCATTCCTCCCTGTCGATATTCACATTGAAGAGTTGGTTTGCTGTGAGTGGCGGCATCCAGGCGAATGTTCCTGTGGCGCCGTCGTCCGCACGAGCGTGGTCTGCGTCGCAGCGAGACAGGCTCAGCGGGACAGTCGTCACCGGTTTCGAGGACAATGAGAATATGCTCGAAGGCTCGACCGATCTTCGCCGCGCCCGTTTGCGCAAACACGCAGACTATCAGCGCGTGTATCGGGAGAGTCGCAAGCACTTCTCGCCGTCCATGACTTATTTCTTTCGCGTGCGCTCGGCGAGCGACGAATCAGCGCAAGGGCCTCGGGTCGGTCTTACCGCTGGACGCGTCCTTGGCAAAGCCGTAGAACGCAACAGGATCAAGCGGCGCATGCGCGAGGCTGTGCGCCTCAACATCGGCCGGCTT
>Ga0335075_10001564_pt1 | contig 37574 bp, 40 predicted proteins | sample Lox_Sample_24_FD_206723 | JGI IMG/M metagenome (GOLD analysis project Ga0335075, IMG submission 206723) | Soil microbial communities from Loxahatchee National Wildlife Refuge, Florida, United States - Lox_Sample_2.4 | ecosystem: Environmental > Terrestrial > Soil > Wetlands | place: USA... | reverse complement strand
CGCTGGCTTCATACAAATCAAACACATTGAAAGTTCGAATATTGCGGCCCTGGCGAAGAATGTACTCAACACGGTTTTCGAAGCGGGGTGCCGTTTCAATGGGGCATCGTACAGAAACTTCGCTCAAGACATGGATTGTAAGTTGGCGGATATACGACAGAAGCTCAGGGTAACAGCAAAATTGACTCCACACCGCGTTTTGCTTTGTCGCTCGCGTAGACCTAGAGCGGTACGGCTGAAAATACAATTCCACTGATCGATAAAGGAAGCGGATTCCATGAGCGTTGAATTCTCGGTTTACTTGGATGCAGTGATACAGGTCGTGGTCGTCGAGGTACTCAAATACAGTGTCGATGAGTTCAGGGAGAAGGAACCTTCGACTGTCCATTTGCGGTGTCGGAAAGTGAATGTTCGGTGGGACAGTGGGACTAGATGGTGGGACGCGCGTAGTGGGACTTCGCAGTTGATTTCGCGATAAGACACGTCGCGCTAAGCCACCAAATATTTAAAGTTTGGCCAGGGGCAGAAATTCGGTCGTCCAATTCAAATACAGAAGTTGCAAATTATCCAAGAGAGTCTCTCACCTTTCTTCATTTCGTCAGGGTTCCACTATTGGAGATGTTGTGTCGCCAAGTCATAAGTCACACTTGTGTGCTGCTAAAAGCAGTTTCGGGAGATCAGAACACCAGGAAACGAGACGTTCTTCAGGCTCTGTTCGGAGCCCTCCGAATGGGAGATCATTGCGATCGGTTGTTCAAAATCGAAGCGCCGGGCATTGCAAGTTATAGGTACAGCACAACGGGATCCAAGGATTGACTTGGGGTGTATTTGGCAGGATTTTTTCGGCTAATGGGGTCAATATGGAGCCAGTACGCTGAGGTTCATAGTCTCACAATTGGGGAATCATGGAATGAAGAGTCAAATGAATTGCAACCGGGGCCGAACATCATCCATCGTGATGGCTACATCTGACGCTACATCTGACTTTTCACACATCGTCCCACTTCTGAGTTAATCCCTAACCCTCCTTTGCAAATTGAGCTGTGTATAAATATTCCAGAAGGCGTTTGGTGAAATCTCTCAGAATTCTTGTCATGAAGTTGAAGTCCGAGCTAGCAGATCAGTGCAAGATGTCAGAGATTATTTAAATAAAGCCACCATATTAAAAACACAAATTACCGGGGTAGCGGTATTCCCTTTTGAGTTGCCCGTCGGGCAGGAATTGAATGCCAAAGACTACGAAATACTCGTATCGCCCCGACCTTGATCAGGTTTAGTTGTGCGAGTTGAATTTGAATGCCGAGATTGTCGTTCAACAGGCGAAGCCCTGCGCGCCAATCGGAAGACTCGTCGAAGGAATTTTATCAGGCGCCGGTTTGGCTCAACGAGTCTCCCTAATCGCCTCCGCCCGTTAACCACCGACTGACTTCGCTTTCACAATGGAATCGGTGCCTTCATCCTCGCTGCTCCTGGAGGACTTCCTCGAAATCTTCCCAAAACCAGCTCTAATCATCACGTTGCAAGAGCGAGAGGTGTTATCCAGGGCGGATTCGATAAAGGTCTGCTATGCAAATCCAAGTTTTCTCAACATCGTCGGCGACGATTACGGCGACGAGGAAGATGCGCATGATAGCCTTACATCGATGTTGAAAACGAAATGTGTCCACCCATCAATGTCGCGGTTCATCAAATGGATCGACACCGTCTTGCAGAAACCCACCAGCGGCCACGGTCTTCGCACGTCTTTTGAAGTGAGCGAAATCATCGGCGAAGGTCCACCTGCGGCACATCGAAGGATTATTGACATCAAATGGAAAGCAATAGTATTGCAAAAGAAATATGTCGTCCTCACTGGAAAAACCACGGGAGCTTCTTCGTATTTCGCCGGAGGAGCATCGAGGCCATCGTTCCTTCGCATGCCATCCGCATCGTCCAAACATTCAGTTGAATCCCCCACAATCACAGCCGTATCTCCAGTTAGTCCTTCCAGTTCGATCGACACCCAAGCTGACATGGGTTTTACGACAAGCTACTTCACAGAAGCATTTACTGACGGCAAAGTGGGTTCTCCAAAGGGACTCGACCCCTGGCGCCACAGCGAGAAGGTATCTTGGTCAGAGATGTCATGATAATTGCAGGTTCTCAAACCCTTGATAGGCGGTGGTATTATGGGAGCGATGTTGCGTTCCAAAAACTGGGGAGAAACAAAATTTGGACCGATGGAAGAGTGGGCTCCATCCCTTCTCAGTATGGTTTCCCTTCTGATTCATTCGACATCACCAATGGCATTATGGTATGGCGGAGAGCACCTTGTCATTTACAATGACGGCTATATTCCTGTAGCGGGAAAGAGACATCCTTCATGTTTCGGGGAATCGGCGGCCGAATATTGGGGAGAAGCATGGTCGAGGATGGAATCAGTTTTCAATGATGTTATGAAGGGTGAAACCGTGACGATGGAGGATAGTTGTGTCTTTGTGGATCGCGAAAACTACACCGAGGTTTGTCCCGTTTCCGAGTGTCTAACATGTAGGAAACTTACTTGACATGGTAGGCAACTCCACCAACTGTCTAACTGTAGGTCATATGCGCCGTGGCGAGGAGAAGATGGGACCGTAGCCGGCTTTCTCAATCGTACAATTCTCAATCGGTTTACTAAACGTTAGCGTGCTTCGAAGCACGGGTCGAGTCATCGCGGATCGTCGACTTCGTACATTAGGAGAACTCGACACATGTATCTCAAATGCTGCAACGATGAACGATTTGGGCAATTCTATATCCAAAGCATTGACCTTTAATGCCTACGACATACCCTTCGCCTTGGTCTACTTTTGTTCGACAGAGTTTGGCCTCCGCGGTGTTGACGCCGGTCTCGAGAGACACTCAAGCTCGGATCACAGCGACTCAGAACCCGGCACTCCCACCATTAAAGTTACCTACACTCTGCAAAGCACCGTGGGTATTCCTGAAGAACATCCTTTGGCTCCGAGGTTCGTTGAAATACAACCCGACGACCATGACAAAGGCGGTCGCGACTACCTCTGGCCCTTTAGAAAGATGGCAGATGAGAATATTGAACTCGACGTGACACTGAATGCAGAGTCTCTCGAAGGGATTCAACATCAAGGTTGGCCAGATTTACCAACTTCAGCCGTGGCAATCCCCATATTCGGCATTCGAGGATTAAATGGGAAGCCAGTCATGACAGGTATGTTGATTATGGGATTAAACCCACGGCGAGTGTTCGACGACGACTATCTTTCTTGGATTCGCATCTGTTCAAAGCACATCGCTGCAGCAATGAATGTCATGAGAAGTCTCGAAAGTACAGCACGAAAAGCAGAAGACCTGGCAGTGCAGAATCGCAATCGCACCGACTTTTTAAATACGTATGAATCTTTTGTTCGATGCTGACGTCAAGTGTTTCCCATGAATTACGGACACCGTTAACTTTGATTCTCGGCCCATTGGACGAGTGCATGGATGATCCTTCCCTGCTTCAAGTACATCGAAATCGACTAGTTCTTGTTCGACGAAATGCCCGGAGATTGCTAAGACTCGTCAATTCCCTGCTCGATCTCTCACGTCTCGAAGCGGGAAAGATGTCTGCTGCTTTCAGAGAGACGAGTCTGCAGAGATTTACCGCCGACTTGGCCAGTCTGTTCCGCAGCGCAATTGAAATGGCTGGACTCAAATTCGAGGTGACTATGGAGGGACGAGATCAGCCTGTCTGGGTTGACAGAGAAATGTGGGAGGTACTTCCTCTCTTCGATCGTCTGACATAGAAAATTGTTTTCAATATCATCGGAAATGCCTTCAAATTTACCTTGTATGGACACATCAATGTGAGCTGTAATCTATCTTCGGACCGACGCCATATGCTATTCACTGTTCAAGATACTGGCATCGGAATTCCAGCACACGAAGTACATCGCATTTTCGAAAATTTCCACCGTGCCCACAATCAAAAAGGACGGTCTTTCGAAGGAACTGGAATGGGTCTAGCCCTCACTCAACAGCTCGTCAATCTCCATGGCGGACATATGAAGGTAGAAAGTACATTCGGCCAAGGTACAACCTTTGTCGTCTATGTCCCAGTGGGCAATTCTCATCTGCCTCCAGAGCAATTGGTTGACTCAGATAGCGGAGAAATCGGACAATATGGCCAGAGTATAGTTGAAGAAGCCGAACGATGGGGAGGTCAACCTCCAGAATATGTCTCCGAAACCACATCATCATCGGATTCCGGCGCAGCTTTGAACGCCACTATTGTAGTCGCTCCATCTACTCGAGGCTGTACAATTCTTGTCGCGGATGACAACGAGGATATGCGTCAATTTGTCAAAGGAGTACTCTTACAATTCTATGAAGTATTAGAAGCATCAGATGGACAAGTTGCATGGGAAACTGCACTCGATCAACATCCTGACCTCATCCTCAGCGACATCATGATGCCTGGCCTCGATGGATATGCTCTCCTAAAAGCCGTTCGCTCATCACCCAAAACTCGATCGATTCCCTTTGTCCTTCTTAGTGCCAATGCTGGAGACAAAGCACGTATCGAAGGACTCGTTGCCGGAGCAGATGATTACTTGGCGAAACCTTTCAGTCCAAAAGAATTAATTGCCCGGGTTCACACTCTCTTGGATCATTCACGGATGAGGATCGCGTTAGAAAAGCGTGTCAAAGAGGTGGCAAAGGACCTTAGAGACAGTGAGGAGCGATTCAGGTACTCTACTCTTTTTGGTGTGTGCTTACAGTAGGCTTCTTAGCGTCATGTCTCCTATAGGAATTGCGCGTGTGAGTCACTCTGGGCAAGTACTTTATGGTAATCCGAAATGGTCAGAGATGTGTGGCCAGTCTACAGATGATGCAGAATTTCCCGGCCAGAACCTTTCCGAACTCGTCCATCCTGATGACCGTCAAACCCTGGAAGAATTGTGGGCGGACAATTCTAACAGGGTGGCTTTCGAGTTGCGATGGGGTACGTTGAATCAATTTGTGTGGGTAATGGGTGAATTGGTTCCGGAAATTGTTGAGAATGAACACAGAGGATTCATCGCTGTGTTGACAGATATAACAGAGCGCCGAGAAATGGAAGCGGCCAAACTTCAAGCTGTCGAAGATTCTCGCGCACGAGAGGGACTTGCCATTGGTAATGTCCTCTTTTTCTCAATTAACCGTAGACATCATTTGCCACGAGTTGCGAAATCCGTTGAACGGTATTTATAACAATGCCGAAATTGTGTACGAAAACATCATCAAAATCCAAGACGACTTTTCTCTTGTACGGCTCGAGTCAGAGCGCTATTCGATTGAAATCGGTCGTCAGGTTTTCGACATCCTGCAAGATGATTTGACACACGATCTCAAGTGCATGGAAGCCCTTCTTCAGTGCGCCAAACATCAAAATCGGATAGTAGACGACGTGCTCCAATTGGGAAAGCTATCGATGAATTTGATTTCAATCCGAAACACTCCATTTGATCCGCTCATCGATGCACAAACCTGTGTTCAAAGATTCGAGGCCGAAGTTTCTGTCAAACAAATTGAGTTGAATGTAGTGGCCACGGATGATTACAAAAGTCTTGTTGTTGGATGGGTTAATGGAGATCCGATCCGGTTTGCTCAGGTGTTATTGAATCTTCTCGCAAATGCGATACGCTTTACCGAAACGGGAACTATAAACGTCTTAATCGACGCGTCAGATCAAGAGCCAATTCTCTCGCAGCAACCCCCAGCTTCTTTGCCATCTACGTCAGATCAACCACCATCAATGTACTTGATTGTCTCGGTCACTGACAGTGGCGTCGGCATGGTTCCTGAAGAACTGTCCGATCTTGTCCTGAAACTCCATCGTGCATCACCCAGGACGTATGTTGAGTATGGCGGAAGTGGACTTGGTCTGTTTATTTCGAAAACTCTGGTGGAAGCTCATGGTGGGAGATTGTCGATTGAAAGTGAGAAAAACAAGGGCACCAAAACGACATTTTATATTCGCGTTGAAAGGCTCTCAAAGTCGATGATTTCCTCGCCAGTTGTACCCCATGGATCTGTGTCTTCACCTGCTTCAGGAGCAATCCATGTTCTTATTGTAGAGGACAATCCGGTGAGTCTGGCAATGCTTCGTAATTAATGGTCAGATCAATCAACAGGTATTGGTGCGTCAGTTACAGTTTGCTGGCTTTCTTACAACGGTGGCAAATCATGGTGGCGAGTGTCTCGAAGTTTTGGAGTCTTCTTTGAGTTCGATTGATATCGTTTTGTTGGATATAGAGATGCCGGTGATGGATGGTTTTCAAGCTGCATCTGAAATACGTATTCGGGAGACCAACAGGAACTTACCACACCTACCAGTCATTGCAGTGACGGGCAATGCCAGGATGGAACAAATCGAGAGAGGTCAGTTTCCCAAGGCTTTAGGTTTTCTAACCATCAGCTCTGTCCGTGGGATTCGATCATGTTATTACGAAGCCGTATTCCAAGAAGGAGTTGATAGCTAAAATACGGGAGCTCACACACTCAGATAGATGAGTTCCTGTAGGAAATTGTTTCCGATAAGATATTATTAATCAAGAACAAGTCTCTTGCGACGTAGCATAATCCTCGCACTGCCGAACGATTGAAACATTCCGAGGGAATTGCACGGAGGACATCCTTCATTGTGAAATCTGGGAGATTGAATTGTCGCCCATATGTGTCTTTTAGCGGCCTAAAACTGTTAGCATTGAAGGTAAAGGAGACTCACTTTTCATCGACGTCAGCCGTCTTGAACGTCTCAACTTCAGTAGGATTCATAGTAGGTGACAGTGGTAATTAATTTGTCTCGTCTCGGCGATGTCTAGGCTATAAAGGAGCCATTTCTCCGTGAGTTTGGAAGAATCAGTGACGAGTACGAAGGGGGCGAGTTACTTGGAAGTAGTTAGAGTTTAGCAGCGTAATGGGCGCAAAGAGCTTTTCTGGTGCGTCGACGAATGACGAGGGCCACCACATGCGCGTGGAAATTGCCGCACGTGCAAGTGGTGGAAAGTTAGCTTCGTCTCGGGAAAGATAAATAGATATTCTTTTGCTATCGGAAATTCCAAGGAAAGATTATATTGCTATTGCTCCTAGTTACACCTTCATTCAATCTAACTTTGTCATAGACTACTGCGTCAAACGAATAAGCTTGTCAGGAAACAATTCCATATCTGCGGCCGAAGAAAATCGACGATCGGCATGTGATAAAACAGCCTCAGCCTCAACCTTAAAATCTCGAAGAGATGTTTCAGAGGGATGACATCACATCGAGATTCGTCTGTCAAGATAATCCAAGATTTGCATACTGTTAACTCGTCAGTTGGATTGGTGAATTCGATCAAGAAATTGTTGGGAGATTGTTGGCATGTGACAACGATTTATCTGGTGACCGTTGTCCAACACCGCCAATAAAAAGTCACGCAAAGCCTAATTGCGCCAACTTTATTTTTGATCTTGCACCAATTAGCTTGGTCCCAAAGCTCCCGTGCGATAGGGGACTCTTTCAATCGTGATGTCATCAGATGGCGAAGCATCGACGAGAGGATGGTAGGAACGTCGATCAACAGATGAATGAGATAGATGAATTGAGGTCGGATCTACTCAATCTACTCATAAGAGATCAAGAATTTGCATCTCAGGAACAGAGGGGCCGGAGAGGTCAGAATTCATAACGAGACTCGAGATTCAAAGAAGTTTCCTCATTGCCATAATGCAGCTTGACATGGAATAACTAGGCCGTAACACTCAAGACTCGAGACGTTCACTGGTCATTTTCAATTTTCCAAATGATCAATCGGTGGTGGAGATTTCGCCCGCCGGCCTCGTGGACCGGATGCCGTCCAAAATCACGATTTCCCCTAAATAATTTTACCCAACTTCACCTCCAGGCACCAGACCTTTTGAGCTCAATTTCACAGCACAATCGTTTGATGCATCCTACCTTTTTCTGGGAAGCGGGTGCTAGCCTCTTTGTTTTCGTAGGAAGCTTCATCTGGAAGCTCATCAGATACAGAAAGTTCGTTAGACGGTTTCCTGGTCCTCCCGGACATTCCCTGATATGGGGCCACGCAAAGACATTTGGCCAGGTAAATCAGAGGACACAGTACAAGTTTAACGTAAGATGGCAGAAGGAGATAAGCATTATGATTATATGGTACGTCCCTATTTGCTTCGCAATTAAAGTGAAGTTTGCCGATATCGCTCGTGAAACTGGACTCGAAGTGTTTTATCTCGACGTGTATCCGTTCGCCTGGGTGGGTTCTTCTATATTTGTTGATAACGGAAGAAAACGATCTTTATTGCCGACCCTGAAGTTGCTGAATTAGTCACTCGCGATACGCCGAAATCACCCTCCTACGCGACCGATGCCTGGGCCGTGATCGGACCTCGCTCTATTGTTTCAATAAACGGTTGACCTCGTGGTACAAGTGACTCATATTAGGAGACGAATGGAAACAACTTCGAAAGATCTTCAATCCGGCATTCAGTCCGAAAAGTCTAGTTGAGACTACTCTTCCCAAAATCTGTGATAAGGCATTAATCTTCGTCAACAATCTGGAAACCTTGGCAACGAAAGGAGAAGAGTTCCGATTGCAGGAACAAGTTCAGGTTGAATACCCCTTTTACAAGCTTATAGAAGGCTTTAACACTCGACATCATTGGACTTGCGGCGTTAAATGTGGAATTGAATTGTCAAACATCAGCATCCTTTGTCGCACGAACATTTCAGGAACTCAATTATGTTCAAGAATTACTTGGAGATCCAACAAGTATCCACCAATTAAACATTCTACTTCATTGGCGTCGTTATCAAGCTTGGCGACAAATGAATAATTGGTTGAAAGAGCAAATACGTCTCCACGTTGTCAGTGCTGAACAGAAGAGTAAGGCACAGGATATCATCGATCTTGCCATTCACGAATTTGGGTCAAGTGTTTCTGTAAGTGATTATGCAGAGTCTGCAGGGGCGTTTATTTTTGCGGGGTATGATACTACTTCTACGACTTTGAGTTGGCTGTTTTATACTCTTTCGCAATACCCTGATGTCCTAAGGAAGATGAGAGAGGAACATGCGAGAGTTTTTGGAGATGAAGATGATTCCGAGGAAATTTGTGCGCAGATTTTGGAAAAGCCAGCGAAATTATCGGAACTCAAGTATACTTTGCAATGCATCAAGGAGATATTACGCCTTTATCCACCGGCATCTACTGCGCGAATGTCTCCTGATCCAAAGTACGTTACTCAACAACAGAACTGATTAGTAGTTTTAATTTCAAGTACCAGGGTCGCGAGTATCCTGCCGGCAAACATGTCCTCTTTATAAACCATTTCTGGTTACATCGGAATCCGAAATATTGGGGACCTAATGCAGATGAATTTGATCCTGAGAGATTTGCGGAAGGGAAGGAAGTACCACCAGCTTATCAACCATTTTCCAAGGGTATGATCTTATTGTTCGAAGGTAATTCTAGTTCCTCGAAATTGTATTGGGCAAGATTTTGCCTATATGGAGGCAAGAGTCACTGTTGCGGTTGTCTTGAGAAAATTCGACTTTGTACCGACGTATTCTGGTACTCCGTATCAGATTCGGGCGCTCACCGCTAAACCGGTTGATGGAATGCCGATGAAAGTAGTTCTTACAAAGCGGAATTAAGGAGGTGGGCAGAACTGTATTATGGGGAGTTGTTGGGAATAATGTATAGTGTGGGAAAAGGTGACAGAATTTTCTTTCAGAATGGAACAGCGTCAGGATAGTGGTTTGAGGAAATGGATATTATTTTTTGCTGAGAACAATGAAATGTCTACTATTGAGCAGCGTTTTGTGATAGCAGGTGGTGTGAACTTTGGGGTAACTGCGATTTGTGAAAAGAAGTGCATCCAAAATTGCCGACAGTTGACGATGGGTTCAAGTCGTTGGTGAAGCAGTTCTCGGAAAGAACGCAATTGGGTATATCAAGTGAGAAATAATATTGCTCTCTAGGAACCAAGACCGCTATTATTGTATTGCTTGGTCTTTGGATCATGTTCATGTAGATTTATGGCAACGACAGAAGATGTTCGAAGATAAATTGGAATATGAATTTTGAATTGATAAATACCGATATGTTGCTCTTTCAATAATCATTCACTCGACATTAGGATATTGTAGACGTCCACTCGGTAGATCTCCCCCATCCTGATGGTCCTGCGGTGCGGCAAACTGATCCGGATCTGTATATCGAAGCCGTCCACTGAGTATATCATCAAGTGGTGCCGTTCTCGGATCCACAGACGGGGTCTGGACGGGGTCAGGGTCCACAGGTTCGTCACGTTTCTCTGCATGATCCTGGGTTGGCACTTGTTCGTGATCCTTTTGTTTCCCCGGATTACGACGACGGAAGAAGAAGAAATAGATCGCACCAACAATCAGGCAAAGCACGGCCACACCACCCACTACTCCGCCGACAATTGGACCGACGGGTGTTTCACCTCCCGGACTTGGAATTGTGGATCCGGGTGAATTGGTAACTTGAATTGTTGTGGCCACTGGTGCTACTGTAACTGAAGTAATATCGTTCACCGTAGTCGCTTCGGCAGCCGTGATTGACGCATCAGTTAAATAGGAAGTTATTGCCACCCCGTACAAGCTGCAAATGTAGATAGCGTGTGTTAGTGCTGAAGAGATGTCCGCCTCATCGCACGATTTCTCGATGCATTCACTGTTCACGGTAATGTAGTTCACATTTGTGCAGAGGCATTTATAATCCGTATCGTCGCAAGTCGACGAGCCGACACTTTCCTCATCACAAAGTGCCTGTCATTAGTTTAAAAGGGAAAGGAGGCGTACAGCGCACGTTGGAAGCTCGGGGACTTGAGCAGAGGAGGACTTGAAGGCAGCGAAAATAATGAAAAGGATCGTTATTTTCATGGTGTCGTGAAAACGGTTACGGGTGAAGCAACCGTGAATTCGCCTATTCTGGTAAATTGCATCCTACGCTGGACAAAAGGATGCGGATGAGGATTTACAAATAAGCTTTTCCTTACCGCCAATGAACAGCATCCACACGTTTCGCATCCTCTATTGTTCGTGCTTCCACTTTGAATTCAATCTTTCAACTTTTATGGGCGTTGGCCTTTCAAACGGCGACTGCAGGAGGGTTACTGCGTTATGAAGACGTAATGTGAGTGAGGCAAAGGACTGCACTCTAAACCCATTAATTGCAAAGGTCGAGTTTAACTTTAAAGAGATGGTTGCATTGAATTCGCCGCTACATATTGCTTTTCTGTCACGGATAAATAGTGAATCAGCAATTTCGTAACTCTCCAGCAATCAGCCCTGTCATTGCCAAGTCCTCGTCCATTTGCTCAGAGCTCTCAAGTCCATCCATCCATCCCTGGGAAGCAGCTGCTAGGCTTATTTCCGTTCCAAGTCCTCGCGTTCCGTTTTCTACCAGGTTAATAGTCATTGAGGGCGGTACTTTTCTCTTCGGATTCCCTGATCCGGGACTCAAGAGATTCACTCGAGAGTCTCAATGGATTTCCTCAAGGTGACTCTTTGTCCATGTACTTCACGGCGACAGCGGACAATTGATAGCGACGTGACGGAAAGTTGTACCTGATCCATCTCCCTCAACACCGCTTCTAATTGGACAATATGCAAGTCTTTTTTTGGCCAATTTCATCCTGTAACCATTGACTTGTCCGTGATAGTGATGTATAGGAGTTCTTGTGTTTCTGGATTTCCTGTTCCTTGGTGTTCAACTCCTCTTTCAGCTCCCACTTCTCTTTCGTCAGATCTCCTTTCTCCTGTTTCAATTCTCTCTTGTCTTCTTCCAACTTTCCTATCTCCACTTGGAATGTTGTCGCCAAGACTTGTAAGAGGTTATTTATTCTGCGGATGAGAGGATTGCTGGTTTGTTGAGGATAGTCAGCTGTGAAGTTCTCATTCAACACTGAGAACGCCCTTTTGGCCAAGGCGAGGGTAGATGCATCCTTATCCATCCTTTAACATGTCAGTGGATGCCATCTTCTTTTGATTTTCCAAGCCTTCGACCTTCTGTTGAAAAAGGTCTTTGGATAGACTTGCGGTCTTCATTCCTTCCAGAATCTTAGACAAGTTTGCCTTGACTCTTCTATCCCTACAAGTCAGAGCCATCTGAAAAGAAAGTCACCTTCTCGATTGAGTAGCTTCAGATCTCAACACAACTTAGTCCTGGGGCCATCAAGAAATCAGATGAGCACGGGGTGTTCGTCGGATTCTTGGAGAGGTCTCGGGTCAACGACCTGAATTCCCGCATGTGAATCTCCAAGTTGAGACTGAGGCAAAGGCGGGATTATCTGTAACAAGGTGGCCATCAATGTCGACTGTTTTGAAAGTGATGGTGCTAAGTGTTACATTGATGGAAATTTTGAGTGTGGAAGAGTTGTGGTTGGAGTGTGCGAGTTTGCAGATGACCAGATGGCAGATGATCAGATGACTCCGTCAGATTGAAGATCGTCGCACGGTCCAACATTGTCGCAACATCACGCCTGAATATTCCACACTGTTTCCATGTCATGTGATTGTACAATAAAACGTCTGTCAAATCTATCTACTAGTCCATTCCTGGCCCCCTATTCGGTCAAAACTTGGCGGGTCAATTCCCGAGTAAATACTGGACAGCTTCCGACCCACTTCGCTTGTAGTAGACAACCTGTTCCTATTTGATAACTAGTTACAATACGGAATGTAACTAAATTGAGAAAACACTCGAGACCTGCAAGGACCACCAACTCATTCAACCTTTCCAAGCCGTCAAATTCAAAGGAGCATACGTCACTCCTAATTTTCCGTCCTCTTCGATGAATTGTAACAAATCCAACGCTGAACTATTTACATATATCGAATCAAAGAAACCCCAAGCCGTAGAACATGCCGTCCCGCCACCAGCTGCAGTTCGATCACCAATTGAACAACTACACGCCACGTTAACAGATAGACAAATATGACCATACCGGACTGAATTCGCATTATACCCTGGCCAGACATAAGAAAGTAAGTTACTCCTATTTGTAATACCAAAATAGGTAGATCCAAGATCTCCGAGGACATCGATTCCCTTGCCTTGTAGTTGTGCGAGTTCAATACTTGCGTCGTTGAAATTAACGAGTAATTCAATATGAGTGTCGTTGAGCGTATAATTCCCACCCCATGTTGTATTCCACCTTTCCAAGATAGCTCTTTCGAGGATTGGTGTATAGACCAGATTTGCTTCTAATGCAATGTCTGTACTGGCTGCTGTAGTGGAATTGGAAACACTGAGGACAACCACCTGTTGTCAGCTCAAATGTCTGAAGAGTATACCGAAAATCCCAATGCTCGATTTATTGTCATAAAGGTATTGAAGGTTCCAATTCCTCCCCTTTTTGAGAATATTTCTGTATTCCGTCCCGAATCTAGTGTTTCAAAAAAGATTTCCCACGGCATTCCTACTGCAGTGACAGCATCTTGATTGATAAACAGCGTTCGTAGCTATTGTTTGATGGTGGCTAAGGGAAGAAGACTTGGTGGAGATAAGAAAAGATTATAAAGTAATGACGTAAAGTCGTTGGCAGACGAAAACGCTCCCATAGCTCTAACTTGTCAGGATTTCAGTAAAGTAATAGCACTCACGCGTTAAATATGTCGAAGTCAACATCAACAAGTGCGGTGCTCAGGGTATCGTTAGGGACGACGACGTATTGACTCAACCCAGGAGGTTCAATGGTTTCCTCGTAGCTAAAATTTCCACCTGAAATCAACATTTGTTCGCAACGCTCGAGATACCATAGGCATTTTGAATAACTTGACCAAGGACTGTGAAAGCGTCGTAAGAATCTTCAATTAGCGTTGGCCAAACGGAGGAGATACACGGCGGCTGGGTTGCAGGTCGAAATACAGGCTCTTCAGTGGCAATTATATTGAGGAATTCTTGAGCGGGACAGCCGAAACCAACCTATCCGCAAAATCCAAGAGGTTCTGCGGGAGGAGTGTGGATCGGAAACGATGTAAGGGGGTTTAATGGCCGCTCGGCCCCAACACCTGAGAGTTGACTTGCCAGCATCTCGAGGGTAATCTGTCTTGAGAGATTGAAGTGGGGAAGATATTTATCGGGAGAATCAATGAGCGAAAGCTTCCCCCTCTGTTGCAGGATAAGCAACTCTAGCACCGGTAATACCTACTTGAGTTATTGATAAGAAATGAAAGAACATGCCTTTGACATGGTGTCAAGCCGGTATATGCTATCGCTGTCCACTGTAGTCGGGTTCGAGGTATCATTTTGGCGTAGCTTGCCGTAGTTATAGGTGAAAATAGGTCCCCATGGAGCAGCAACAATTACGGACAATGCAGTTGTGCCAGGGATCTCCCGTTCAATAAAGGTTGTAAAATTCGCCGACGCTGTCGCAATGCTGTTGTTGACAAATTGAGACAATGATGAAGGCGACTTGGCTCGAGAAACAAACCAGTCCACTGGAAGCGCAGGCCGACAGGACGTTGGTGTTTTGAGCGAGGCCAACGTTGCGCTGGAAATGATAACACTCCATACCAACCAAATCGTCGACAGACAGATCATTGGCAATATCCGATTCAATCGCCGAACCTTTCCAACTGGCAATTCGTACGACTACATGTCTCTTTAAGTAAAAGGGTGAAGCGGTGGATAGGTCGCTATACTTACCCATCGCGAATTGTTTGAGCTGTTGCGAATTGTGATGTGATAAATGGCCTCGGACCAGCCCCCATCCCGCTGATTGCGTAAGCTTCGCACTGCGACTAGTTCCCGGTTAATGCATAAAAAACGTCTCCCCCGCGTTAAGTGGTCCACACATGCACCCGATTGGCTATGTAGACTCGATCCCCAATTTTATGAAATTAATGAAATGCCAGTTTGTCCAATTTAGCCGATTCCCACTGTGCATAATCGTAGCCACTCCCACGAAAATTCATTTTTCAGCTGGAAACTTTTATTAAATTAAATATATCACGCAACCCCAGTTTTTCTTTAAATTAAAGCGTTGGTTGGATTTGCAGGCGCCACTGCATTAGCTGACTGATTGATTGTTGAAAGTTTGGAAATGCGGTTTTTCCGTTCTTCTTTTCGACGCTTTAATCGAATACATATTTAAAAATGGTATCTAAATTTAAAGCAAAGACAAATACTAATAACTTTTCCGCACGGCCCCTGTTAAGCAAGCGCTTTGTTCGGGCTAGCGCAAAGCTTTTAATAAGGGGCCTTTGCAGCCGGGAAAAAGGGTGGGGTCAACTCAACTCATTGAAAGATTATTTATCCGTGTCTGTTTATTTTATACTGAAGCTTTTTATCCACGCAAGGTAGAAAAAGGGGGTGAGGGAGAAAATAGAGTTTAATTATGTATGAACATTGACACAGCTGCAGATCCGCATGAGTTAGGGCACTTAAGAGGAGAACGTCATTCAACTTTTAGGTGAGTTCTGTTAAATAAGGGGAAAATTGGGCAAGCAGCATACCCCTCGCCAGTTATTATACACTAATAATAGCACAATCTTTTACCCCTTGTCGTACTGCATTTGTCGCTCTTTGTTTCTCAACCCATCATCAACTTTTGTACCTTCGTTCTACCACCTCCTTCGGCGCCGATCGATTATGAAAAGCATTTCATCCTCTGCCGCTGAAGTTCTACAATTATCACTTTCTTCATACCGAATGAAATCCCAACTGTATCCCGGAGCGAGGGTCAGCATCCGCCCCGCTCACATCGCTATTTTGACAGTTCTTCTCATCACGCTCTTTTGGTGTAAAGTTTATACCCACTTCGATGTCATTGCAATTCATCCCACTCCATCGACTCTTTCCACTCAAGATTACTGGTCAGTTCCCTACGAAGGCATTGGCATTCGGCAACGTCTCCAAGCATTCATGCCATACGATCCAAACAGACGATGGAACCGAAATATTATTCAGTCCTGGCGTACTCAATTAGACGACGACGTTCATGATAACATCCATGATGCGTTTCGCACTTGGACCACACAAAACCCCGATTTCAACCATACCCTCTTCCTCGATTCCACAGAAATGGAATACCTCGATCAACTCAACCTCTACGAGAATAACCTCGGCGATGTTCACCGCACTTATTTCGACCTCTTTGATATGAGAATCCTCAAATCCGACCTTTTCCGTTACTTCGTCATTTGGATGGAAGGCGGTATATGGGCTGACATCGATACATTTACCTTGAAACCCTTCGATTACTGGATTACCGGCAGCGGCTATAACGATACACCATCTGAAGTGTCGGTCGAACAATTAGAACGTGAAATTGGTATGGTCGTCGGCATAGAAAGCGGAAGAGTCAACGAGTACGGTGTGCCGCAGTACCTATTTTCCGCAAAGCCTGGTCATCCGGTTCTCCGTGAGGTCATCGCTCGTATCGTCGAAAACGCAGGGGAGATATCAATGCTCGTCAAACTCGACCGTCTCCGAGAGGGGGACGTTATCACCTACACGGGCCCAACCTTGATGACAAAGGTAGTGCAGGAGTGGGTAAAAAATCGTTATGATGCCACCTTCCATGTTCGAAACGACTTTCGGGACGTTAAAGTTCCAACTCGTTTCGGGGATATCCTCGTTTTGCCTTGGGAGGCATTTTCTTTACGCAATTCGGAGATGGAGAACCCCAAACACTATGCAGGACATTTCGTTCAGGGTAGTTGGAGATTTGAGAAAGCAAAGAATAACGTCTCAAAAAGCAATTAAATGCGAAAAGGCGGAAAGTAATTGTTCTCAGTCTCGGTCTAGTCAACATTTTCTTAGTGAATGGAGTTGAATTGTTGTTAGTGAGTCTTCCCTGTGCTTGCCTCACGTGGCCCCTATCCACATTTTATCGCCGAAATATCTAACGCGTCATTTCCAACTTGCAGTGTAACGGACCGTCCTCTGTCTCAGTAACATCCCGTCGGAATTTTCGTTTCCGTCAGAATTGACACTGCCCAGCAAAAATACGTTCCCACGCCGAAAAAGCTATTTCCATGGGTCGTATTTGATAAGTCTATTCCTCACACGACCTTTTACTCACTTTCCAGCTGAAGCCTCATCTGCATTGATTATTCATCAACAGAAACTCACTGGTGAATGTAGGCGGGCGGACCGTCGCAATCGCTTAAATGAGTCGCAATTGAGTTTGATATCTGGTGACTCCATGCCAGCCCCCAATTTTGGGTAGTCCAATAGCCGACCAATACGTTCAACCATCATTTTTAGATTGAACATCGGTTAACACAATCGAATGATCAAAATTATCTGATGCCTCCGCCTACATTGGACCCTCCGATGACGATTTCCCACCACAGAAATTTGGAGCCGCAGAAGACGCTTTCAATGAGTTAAATGTTGAGTAAATACTGGGTAGACCTTCGGATTTGCGCGGCGCGTACACCATGCCGAATTCGGAGCTACTATCGCGTTGCGAAAAGTACCCTTTCTTCAAGCTGTAATGGACACTCTGAAGTAAGGAATTAGCGAAGAATTTCAGATACCAAAGAACTTGATTCAAACGCGATATATATATACTCTATTTATACTTGTTCAGAACTATCCACTGGAAATTTCCTTGATGTTTATGACCTTCCCTTGTTATCCTTTTGCATTTGTCATAATCCTTCTACAATCTTCAAAAATCTTCCTATCCCGATAAAGACTATTCGTAACTTGATGACCGAGAACTGCCAAATATATCCTTGAAACATCACAAACAAATAGAATAGCTAGAAAGGCATAGGTATCAACATCGCCACAACCTGTGCAACGAAAAGCCATACTGCGATGTAATCGGTGGCAGACTCAATGTTGTTACGAGCCACGATAAGCTCCACCCATAAAATGAGAGGCCAAGCAAGCACCAACATGACCACTGCCCCCAGGGGGATAAAAGGATATCTCATCCACCACGCCGACCATTCCTCAAACTCCTCCTCTTCCATCCCCGTGACTGCAATGGCTAGAGAAATAGCGATGGTAAGCATCGTAAGGGCCTCGAGCGAATCGAAGATCTGCCACACCAGGAAGAACTTATGCCAGTTAGCGTCGAGGGTTCGCCATCCGAAAAAGAAGAATTGATAGACACCGTAGCCTTCTGGTTGGTTTGTGGCCCAACTTGTCCAAGCCGTTACATTATTCAGCACCATGACTCCTGCCGTACCAAAGCCGAGGAGAATGCCCATGACGATGTTGCCCGAAGTAACCCCGCCAAGATAGCTAAGGGAATACATCGTATTGAAGTGAACCGGCAACAAGCAGAGCGCATTCAATTGTTTTGCCGCGACTGACTGGTGCCACGAAATCTGTGTATACCAATTATAGGCAAGAAAGCCGAGGTTGGCTGGAAAGTTGCTGCGAACGCCGGAGATGAACTGTGCGGGAGCTAACATGATGCTGGTGTAGAGGAGCCAGCGGTTCGTTAAGCTGAACCCCGAAACCGTTGTTACGTTATACGCTGCCATAGTCCCATTAGTCGTCATGTTATACATTGACATCGTCGTGTTATTCATTGCGATCGTCGCCTGTAACGCTGTGCGAAAGGTGATGCACAGTTGAACCGATTCTAGCGCCGGAAAGGATTGACAGAGGACGAAATTGGTAACTCAAGCTCGATAGCTGCAACCGGTGAGCAGGAGGACGACAAGACGATGGCAGGGTAAATCGAGTGGATGGCAGAGGCGCGCTTTAATATAAGGCTAAGTGAAGTAGCAGATGGTGAAAAAATTTGCCGTATAGCCTCGCAGAGGCTATGAGGTGATGACGGAGGCTATGAGGTGCACAGCCGAGTTCGGCTAGATAAGACTTATACAGACGGCTATGTGTCCGTGCCGCTAATCGGAAGAGTTTGCGCTGTTGCGCTGTTGCGCGTTGCGACTGCTCAGGGGCAAGAGATTAACAGGCGGGCACATGACTAAAAGGAATTGCGCCTTTGGCCAGAATTTCAGTCAGGGGAAAGCTCATGAAATTGGGCTGCTCCGCCACACTTAGAGCGGGAAATTACAGGAATTTGAGAGTGAAGACTCTGAAACTCACTGTGATTAAATAATTCGCCTTGCACCGCCCCGGAAATACAGTCGGCCCCCGCTAATTTCACAACGCCCATTGCCAGTGTCTTTGTGAAATTGGCGAGGTTTCTAAGTTAGAGAGGACAACTATTTCCAAAATTTTCGCTATTGTCACCCGAAGTAAGACTGGATGAACTGACTGGCAAAGACAGGAGGCAAGAAGTCGACAACCAACTAACTAACTCGCCGGCTATTCGACTCGTTGAATGAGAATGCTCCGCTGACCATAGGTGAGCAGGAGGAGTTGGCTGTTTTGGATGGAATGACATCGATGTTGCGCAAGGCGAGTTCTGCGAGTTGACAAGAATGTATGTTGTATCTTGAATGTGCTTGTCGCTAGTAGGAAGAATGCGGTCATGAATAAGGACAATTAGGCCGTGCCTTCATATTTCTATTCTCAATTTCAGAGCCAATTGCAAAGTTGCCTGACGACCATCCTTGATTTGCTGTAATTTTCGGCACCATTTCCTCGACACCATCCTAATAAGGACTTGCTGCAATCTCGTCGTTCACAGCTTTCAAATCTCTTAATCCTCTAAAAACTTTAATCCGACTTGCTTCTCTACTTTCATAGCCGAATTGAGCAACGACTCGCTTGCTGGAATATGTAAGAACGGTTAGGATGGATTACTGATCGAATGGTGGAGGTGCTCAGGGGACTAGAGCTAGGCTTTCGCAAGTGTCTACAGTATGAAGGGAGACTGGAAGCTGGGGAAGAGGATGGTACCGAGAACTTCCTTGTATTACCCTCAAGACTTTCCAATCTGAGATTGTAGAATGTTCCCCCTGTGCTACAAGATGTCTTCTTCGAAATTTATGCTTCTACATCAGGAATAGTAGCAGCAGTTCGTTTGGAGGTGGAACGGACCATGCTAGAAAGGGAGGTTCTGGAGCTTAGGAAAGAAGTTGTAGAACTTCGGAAGGAAGTTGAAAACATCAGGGACCAGAAAGCTTTGCTCATTTCCTTGTTTACACCTCCCGCCTATCTTAACATCTCGTCGGATTCCAATCCTGCTTACGAATGTCCTTTCAACTTCCCTTCGGAAAGTCCCTCTTCTCAACATCCTATTGCACCACACCTTTCGGAGGAACCCATCTCTTCTCAAAACCCTCTTCCACCTTCTCGATATACTCTTGCCTTCCCCGGGAACATCCTCTCTCGAGAACTCGTCTCTTCTCAACTTCACGGTACTCCCGTGGAACCCACTTCTTTCCCCTCACAACGTCGTCATGATACTCCAGAAGTTACGGATCCTCAGCCTGATTCTCAGTCCCAACATCGTCATAATCCCTCCGTCCCCAGCTCTCCAGAAGTTAGGTATTCTGAGACTCATACTGCTTCGCAACATCCCCACGCTTCTAGTCTTTATGACACTTGCTCTGAACCTCAATTGTCTTCTCTCGAAGGTCCTGTTTCAACTTCAGACCGTCACAGATGGGATGGCTGCCGCTCGGAAAGGAGATCACCCCTGACAAGAGAGATGGGACACTCGATACGGAGTTGAGTAAGTGATGATAAATCCATTGCGTTCCAGATGGTACGGTTGTCGGAGAAGCGATGATGACAACTTCAAGTTTGTTTGTATCAAATAATTCAACAAGAAGAATCATTTGAAATAATTAGCAAAGGGCGAATTCGTTCTGGGCTTGTTCAGATCTCATCTGGCGATCGCACCTAACCCACGATTCACTTGGTACATGACCCCACATTGCCGAGCCCCGCGCTGATTTCGAAACCTGCGCCTCTTCTTTGGCCAAGCTTACCATGGATCCAGTTATCCATCCAGCTGAGGCGTTACGGAAAGAGATTCAAAATGTCAGCCAAAATCTTCCAACTTCTACGTATTACAACTGCGCTCCTGACCGTTCCAGGTATTGCCCATCTTTGCTCCCTGCTGATTGCCAGTCTTCGCAGTTCCTCGAGCGATTGTGCTTTATCTTTATCACCATCGGTCCGTGCGGAAGAACGGTTACTCCGCCTATCGCTACATTTTTGTGGCAGTGACACGATGGATCTGGGTTATCATGGGTGATCAAGGCTTCATTGCATTCCAAGTGACTCTCTTGAAGTTGATGGGCAAACGAAGTGGTCTACCACAGACCTCGCATTATCTCGAACCTGTTGCAAATCAACCATTCCGCGCTGTTTGGATTGCAAAGTGTTTCGGTGTGAGTAAAGACCAAGAAAAGGTATTGCTCTGGTTTCACGGTATGCTCCCGATTTCACAATTGATTGACTTTCAAAGGAGGTGGATATGCTTGGGGACCAGTCGAATTCTACTTCTCAACATTAGCAGACCTTCATGCTAAATTGAACACCACTTCATCTCCAATATCGGTCTTATTCCTTGACTATTCTTTTACACCTGAATTCAAATACCCCAGTCAACTTTCAGAGGCAGCTCTTGCATACAATTATCTTCTTTCAGACCTTCAAATCGACCCCGCGAATATTATCCTTGGCAGCGATTCTGCAGGATCCAATCTCGCACTTCAACTTTTGCGTCACATCGAAAACCCTCATCCCAAGGTCTCCATCCGAATAATACCCTCTTCTCGTCCAAGTAAATGTATTCTAGTCTCCCCCTGGACTTCTCAAAGTGTCGCTTCTCCCTCATTTGATCTCAATCAAAGTTACGACGTTATTACAAAACGCCAATTGCAATCCTGGGGAGATCGATGGGCTGATGGAAAGTCTGATGAATTCACAGATCCGTTACTTGTAGATGATGATTCTTGGGCGAGTATTCTTCCTCCGACACTGGTCATTTCTGGGGAACAGGAAATTATGCAAGATGATATTAAACTATTTTGCGCCAAACTGAAAAAGGTTGGTCGATATACCTCTAAATTGGATAAAGCGCTGATAATTGCAGAGTGGGTGTAAAGTCTTGGAAGACCATCGAAAGGGCAAGTTTCACGACTGGTGGTGGATTGATATTGTGGTGCTCGGCGTCAATAATTCAAAAGCATATGAAGCTAACAATGTCATCAAGAATTTCATTATTAGTAGCTAGAATGTAACATACATACATTAAACGTCAGATGGTGAATTGATTTTGAATCAGCCAATTCGATCTATTCTCGACGTCTGCTTTTCCATGAACTACAATTGGTACCTGAAGTGCGATGGAATACCTTGTGGCCGGATAACCGAAAGACGATTTCGGGAAATGGTTCAAAAGGAAAACCTCAATTGTCACAATTCAGATTCCTTGTTGCTGCAAAAGGATGTTCGAAGAGGTTTCACGTCTACTGGGAGTTCGACGGCAGCCCTTTGTTCATTGGGATTCATCTGATGGGTCGTTGTACTGGACTCAAATCCAATCTTTGAGCTCGATGTTGATTCAACGTGAATGCATCTCGCAGAATCTTGGCCATCTGACTCCAAAAGGTACTCCTTCTGTAAAGAGGGTGCGATGGAAATAAAAGCAATTCACATTGTGTGGAAATGGTACTGATACGTATCCGAAGTCCGAACGAGCGAATCCTTGCTATAGAGAGTTGCTACCAGAGCTGCTACCTACGTATTTCCATTGACTAGTTTGGTCAAACAACTACTAACCAGAGGAGTAGCCCAACCACGAACGACCCACTGGTGACTGAGAAGAGATGAAATCGACCTACTGATCAGAAATTGATCTCCTAATACCCTCACCGAAAGAGTGATTGTGGGAGGCCCCACTTTTCTGGTTGCTTCCAGGGGTTGTGATTGAACTCGTAGCGGTAGTAGTGGCGGCCGTGGTAGTAATCGAAGCAATTTGTGTGGTTTGTGGCACAGCAGTTGACGCCGTAGTAGTGAGCAGGCTGGCAGTTCCTGTTTCGCCGATAAAATCAGTGCACACATATGGATAATTCGAATAGCCTTCGGCAGTCAAGAGCGATTGAAAGCTGTAAGTGGGATTGTACGGAGTACACGCACTCTGTCCCGGGTTCTCTTGAATACCAGCCGCAGAACAGTTGGAAAATGAGCTGAGAGGGAAATATGGAGGGGGGAGGCTAAATTCATAAGAATTCACATATTGGTCTAATTCGGTCAGCGTATCTGACGGAGGTCAAGGGTGATACCACAGCAACCTTCTACATCACTAATAACGGCGCCATCCGGCGTATTCTCTCCATCGCATTCCTGAGAAAGGCAACCTGTTACTTCATCTAGCTCCATTCCACCGTGATAATTGCAGAGGCACCAGCCGACATCGCCCACGCTAGGGGGACAGAATTGGCTGACGCAGAATGCCACGTTGCAGCTGGCAAAAGCGAAAGAAACGAAACCATTCAGAGCAAACAAAAAGAGCGCGCAGTGAATCATTTTTACCGTGGAATGATTAGGGTGAGAAGAATCGCGAAGAATCGCAAGGCAGGTGCAGGAATTGACGGACGTCTTATTGTGGAGCCGGTGCGGAGACGCCTCTTTTTATACCGTTAAGAGATGCGGAGAGCTATAAATAAAGAAAGAAATATAATCAGCCGGTAATGAGATTATGAGATTGATGAACAATTGAAACTCTAAAAAGTTGGCCTTTCCATTCTGAAAACCGCGCCTCATATTCAATCAAACTTTAATTGTGCAACTACCTTCCGCTTTTCCCAACCTAGCGTTCTATCGAGGGTTACGAATATTTCTGAGAAAGAATGCTAAATTTAGTTTCCTTCGCTCGCTCATATGAATGTGTGTAGCCACACACAGTTCTCCATTTTTCAGGGATTGAATTTGACGGGCTATGGAGAAATATTTGTGGATATTATATTGCGAGATGGAGCTTATAATGATACATTTCATTGATAAGATTGGTGTTCAATGAGCAGAATCTCAGACTACTCGAGTCCTTCGCTCATTTTCGACATTCCCTCAAGCAACCAAATTAGATCTTCCATATCCCTCACCTCTTGTTTCATCTTCTCAGACGTCTCCTCAAGAACAGCTTCTAAAGTATTCAATGAGCCCGAGTACTCCTCTTCTGCTTCTCCTTCATCTTCTCCTCAAGCTCCTTGGCAACATTTTTAGCTTTGTAGCGAAATCGTGCGGCGAAGAAACAGTAGCGTATCCGGTATTGGTGTAGCATCAACCCATTCGCCGTTGCTCAAAACTTGAAGGCTGCTGAAATCTACCGTCATTGTGTGAATTCCACCGAGATACTACAGCAGAGTGACTGTTCCGAAATCACTGTGAGCTCCTGCTCCCATATCTGTATTAACAGGAACATACGATAGGGACAGGAACTTCCATGCCTCCTAACTGATTATCTATAAATATAAACCCTTAACTGGGCCAAGGGGAATGTCAACGGGCCTCTCCTGAAAGGTCTTTTACGCTGATTCGAAAAAAGACTTTTTATTATGATAGCGTTGATAGAGCTGGCTGGATTTTACTCATAGAAGGGACTGACGGACATCCCGCCCGAGGGTTGGACTTCAAAACACCCAAAAAAACAATCATATTCCGATTCCCACCGTTGGAGAAGTAGTTGGGGATTTAAGAAGCCAAATTGAAGATGCGAATTTTCACATGCGACGCAAAGAACAAGGAATATATCCCGATGAGATTACTTATATAGTTTGGTTCTCAATGATTCTGACGGCTATTTGCCCCGATTAGCGTGTGTAGCTGCACGTGCTGCAGCGCCTCCGGGGGAAGCGAACTTGCCATAGGGTTTATCGGCATTGGCATCGATTGAACCCTTTGAATCATCGATTGCCCACCATTCTCTGGAAGATGCGTCCATGGACAAGAACATTTACGGAGGGCAAGAGAGATAACGTCATTCACTTTTGCCAAAGGAATTCCCTTGTCTAAGAGAAAGCTTGCCCCTCTTCTTGTGTCCTTGAGGCATTGCAAAAGTGTCGACCTGAAGCGAAAATCCTTGAGGCACTGGTCTTCCATTTCTTTGTAATCGTTCGCGATTGCAAAACCCCACTCGTCGAGAGTTGGCTCAAAGCGGCCGAAATAGCAAAAGCCCGGCCGTGAAATTCTGAGGAATCAACAAACTACAAACAGCCTCGTTGAGTGTACCCTGATATCTGTATGTAATTGCGGAATCTTATATTTATCCGCCAACTTGGCTAGGAAATACATGTTCGTTTTGGTAATGTGGAAACTATCGGGAATCAGAAGAGACAAGAAAATGTGAAACCCTTTCTTGCGAGTCAGCCAGTCTACAAGTCCTTCGATTTCGACGACGCGGTCGTAAAGCGGAATCTAACAGTGTCAACGGAACGATTCGAGATCAGAATTTACGATGTTGTCATCAGACCTCATCACCTTATCGTTGTCATCAACCATACTCGACCATACTCCAGAAACATGCAACAGAGAAGACCAAACCTATGCAGGTCAACTTACTGACATCGCAAAGAATACCTGAAAGTCTTTTTTGCCAGCAAAGTTGGCAGGTTTGTCTGTGCCATCGTCTCTCCCATCCTTAACCTCGCCCGCGGCCGGCTGTTCAATGGCACGAAGAATACAAAAATGAGGCGTTTGATTCATGGTTCGGGAGCGACTTTGTTCGTTGAAGCCTGCGGTACGTGTCGTTTACGATCTGATCAACCAGAGGGCTAAAGTTCTAACTGGGACTAGTCTAGATTAGAATCCCATACATGACCATCGGTCCTAGTAGTATATAAGTCGTAGACCACTTTTAGATTATCGATTTTTGATTATGCAATAATAGCGATCCAGAACCTTCCTCCTAAATACAAAACTTGACTGTCAACCTACTTCCTCAGTTTAAGATCAAGCACGCAATTCTTATTCCAGAGACGAATGACAATTGAAATCAAAAGGTTTCATTTCCTCGTTCCACTTTCTGTGGCTCATCCGGAATGCCGCTCCATGTATAATTCAAAATCATTACACCAATATTCGAATTTCAAGTCAAGACCATTCTTAAGTTAGCTCAATGTGTCAATAAAGGGAAGCCACTCTTTTCACCTGATCCCACATTTTCCCCAATCCATCTGAGATCAGCGATGCCATATGAGGATCGACGGACCGTTGCGGGTCAAGGTTTTCTGGGTCAGGAAAGATTTCCGGATCACGACAAGCCCCCAATGCTGTCCGGGATATTTGAACCGTTTGTCCGTCCGAAATGCACCCTTGAGTAAGGAACAGGTGAGATCGAGAGAACGGGATAAGTGCGACGCAGACTATAATAAATATAAGAGAGTTCTTGAACTAGAGACTACGAAAACGATCTTGGTCCGCCTATCTATAATATATAATCCCCTCAATACACTACCCTATATATAAGTTGACATGACACTCCCGGCCAATTATAGCCCCAAGGTCATCGCTCTGAGCAATTCAACTTGAACTCCTCGTTTTATATAGCCTCTCGAGATGCAGCCTAAGACTCACCATGTTCTTCGGCCGTTTTTCAAACAAGGCTTCGTACATCTTAATCGCTTTATTGATTTCTCCAATTTTCTCATACATGGCTCCGAGTTGCCCGTACGCCCAGAGGTCCGTCGGATTCACTTTAAGGAGACACTCATATGCTTTAATTGCTTTTTCGTCGTTTCCTTTTGTTTCATAGGCTTCAGCTAAACACTTTCGAATCGAGTGGTATTCAGGCCTGACTGCGAGGATTCTCTCGTATATCTCAATGCTGCAGTCGTTGTCTTTCCAAAAACTTTCTTTGTCTAGTTCGGCAAGATGATCCGCCAACCTCCCGTCGTATCGTCCTGCTGTAAGAACCCTCACGTATTCTCTGACCGCCAACTCAACTTCACCCTTAGCCTCGTACACCTCACCAAGGCGTTTGTGTATCCACAGCGCTTCGGGTGGCAAGTTGGATTGTTTTGCGGTCTCGTAAATCTCGATGGCTTTCGAGTAGTTCTTCCCTTTGTAAAACATCTCGGCAAGACGAATTTGTTGCCACAAGTCCGTTTTATCCAGAGTCCGCTCGTTAAGCCACATGTGGCTAAACCCCTTTTGTCTCGTATATAGCTCTACGAGAGTTTTCCATGCCTCGAAATCGTCTAAGTGAGATCTTGTAATCGTTTCGTAGGTATCGATTGCCTTGGTATAAGATCCCATCTCTTTGTAGGTGCGTGCTAGACTTGACAGCGCGATCTCATCGGTAGGCTTCTTGACCAAAACGAATTCGTATGCGTCGACCGCACTCTCATAATCCTTTTTCATCTTGTACATGTCCCCCGCACATCTCCGAGCCACTAGATCGTTTGGCTCTATGATCATTGCAGTGCAATATGCACCGAGTGCTTCATCGATGTCTCCCTTCTGTTCATATATCTGACCGAGATATTTCCAGATACGGGCTACGTTGAACAAATCCAGATTGTTCCCCACGTCGATTGCAGTTCGATATGCTTCGATCGCTTTATCGTAGTCAAAGGAGCTGGCACTGTAGATGTGACCCAGCGCCATGAACGCGAAACCGTCGTCAGGATTGAGCTTTAATCTATCTTCAACCTCTTTCAATCTGGCCGTTTTCGTAACTGCATTGACGATAGGTCCTTGTGGTCTGCTGTTTTCTTGTTCGGCAGTCTGGGCGATGTCGTAGGCAGGAGGACGAACCGAATAATACGTCGGAGTCGGCGAGGGCGAACGACCTCCCGGTTGAGGGCCCACTGAATATAACGGCAGCGTTCGGATGCTGGCGGCATCATCAAGAGGACCACGTCCCGTGTCACGTTCAGTGGTGCCTTGAGAAGTCATGATGCGTCTACTAGCTATCGATGGCAGCATATTGTTTGATCCTGTCCGCAAGTGTGCGCCGGTCGTTGGACGCGGGAGAAGGGACTTGTAGCGAATGATATGGGTTAGGTCCTACGTGGGGTAGTTGGAGCCGGGGCCCGTAAATCCAACGGTTAATTATATTCGCTTTTTGTGAATGCCTTCCCTGACGATGCTAGTTTAAAGTTCGCCAATTACGGAACCATGCTAACTAATGTGCATCCAGTTGCATCGCAAATTGTCGGTTTCTCAAATTTTACACGACAATTAGAGTTTCGGTGGCTGAGAGGCGAGGTTACACAGCCTCTGGAGGCTGTGGAATGGATTTTTATATGGAAGGAAATGCTGACTCTCGCGTGCCTATCACACACCTGCGCCATCAAGTCCGAACCCGACGACAAACTTCGCATAACACCCTGACTCTTACAATCGCAAACACTGGTCCCAATCCTGTTTCTCTCAAATGTCAGACCCGGGCTCGTCAAACCAGGTCTCCGTTCAAGCCGATATCGCAAACGTTCCAAACAACGCAGTCGCCATGTTGGGGGCACTCTCCCCTCTCATACAAGCGATCACGGCAGACAACGTTAATCCGCTGGCAGTAGCACAAGTAGAGGCACTGGGTGCATGCTTCCATCTAAACGGAGAGGTAGCAGGCAAAGTCCCTGACTTACTCTGTCGCAGTGCATCCTACCGTTTGAAACGACTTTCTCATTATGTCGGATGGCGTGGGAACGATACTGCAACGCACATGGCGAAAACGGCCGGAGGACGAGCAGCCTCAGTACTCTGTCTTGCTATCATGGAGTTATACAACGAGGGCCCTGCGGGAAGTCTCCTATATGAGCTATCATCAAAACTTCTCCCTGCGGAATTGAATCAGTCCAGCAGAGGACAGATGTATGAGGTTGCCAAAACACTCTCAAAAAAACTGGCGGCCTTCGGGTTTGGAAACCACCTCGCATTGCATGTCACTCGGGTTAGGGAAGCGTACCTCAATTCCGGGTTCCACATTCCTGACAATCTTCTGGTTTTCCCAACGGTGGAGACAATGACGGACTTTTTGCATAGCCTTAGTAGGGCCTTGCAGCAAGAAGACTTAATGTTGTATTTCCAGGGGTGCAAGGGTGCTGGTTATTTGTTGGCTATTGTTATGGCACTGTGCCCAGATGATTGTTTGGTGACTGTCGAAAACGAGATTATTTTCCAAGGAGAACGGCGGTCCGTAATTTTTGATATACAGTCTGCCTCACCAACACAATTCTCAATTGAGTCGATACTTTATACCAGCGGACAGTCACAAACTAATCCTCGCATCGTATCCATCGAATTTGGCAGGAGGATCTTCTTTAGTCCAATCAATCTGAAATGGGACGGGTGTTTCTCAGCTGCCCTTGATCTCGCTTTGGCTACCGTTGGCGCCAGCTTCACGGTCCAAGTACGAATTTCATGTGTAGAACTGATTTGCGCGATCATCTGCTCGGTATCGGGGACCGATCTAGGTAAAGACTCGGAGATGTCGCACAGAAAGTGGACAACTCTTCCTTGGGAAGGTTTTAGGGGCCTTTTGGGGCCGGACGGCCTCCATCGAGTTCGGGAAACTCTCAAACGCACGTTTCTCTGCGAACCGTCTTTTACGATCTTGGAATGCGACAAAGCTTACAACCAGCTATGTGTCAGCCTAGCCAATGCTGTGCCTTCCACTTCCTGCGTGTGCAACCAATGTTTCAAAGATGAACGTCTTACAAATCACTGGCTACATATATTCCAGTACAAACCAAGCTGTAAGGTTGTTGAAGTTGTCCGTACCATCGACTGGCTCATCACTCGAGGAATCGCCGCTTCGTTCGTTGCGGCTGGACAAGATACATGTATACGAATGTCTCTGGATCGAGGAACCGCACAACCAAGCACCGGCCCCGGCATCCTACAACACATACCCGAAGTCATCGCTCCTACTACCTTAATCAAAGCCTGGCATTACCCGTATTTCACTGTTATAGATCTGCATACGTCTATTTTGGGACTTCTCGCGCCGAAAAGACCCCAAGGGCACTTCGGTGACGCGAAACGATTGGGGGTCAGTTCAGGAGCATGTTCAATCTTTCCTAGCACAATTCAGAACCCATTATTTCAGGCTCCACAATGCATAGAGTATGTCATCATAGATGGTCGGTTTCATGACGAACACAATTATTATCAAGTCCTCACTACCGACAAGTGTTCCCGTCGTCGGACAAGTTCAAAGTCAATTCTGGAATCTCCAATTGTGCCATCAGGTCTTGGCGTGCATACTAATTTAACTCTAACTGCACGTGTGATTCGTGACGAACTGAGTATTCGAACAAAAGTTCAACTCTCCACTAAAACGGTGTCGCTCGATTTCTATAACCTACATTTGGCCTACATGGGTGTCAATATCGCACCGACCTGTGGTCACGATACTCGAAACCCTCTGTCCCGGAGTCCCGTTCCTGTCACAACCACTTCGGTCTTGGCACCTGCTGGAGCCGTATTTGACCTTCCTAAAGGGAACAAAGAACGAAAGTTGTTGAAAATTGGTATGGTACTGACACACAAAAATGCCGAAGCTCAATTTCTTGCTTGTGTTTTGGATTTGCCAACGCTGTTTCAAGGGGACAGCTGTCTCGACTGTGCAGTCGAGAGGGCATGTGAAATGGGCGTGGAACAGGTCATTCAAAGCTGATGGGATACGATGAAAGTGTGTACTAGCAAGGGAAGCGGAAATCATGAAATTATGGGAGTTCATTTGCCTCGGAATAACCGGTTATGTGTATAGTTATGCAGGCGGGGTAGTTAAATATATAACTTTTGGGAAACGGAAATTCCTTCTCTGCCAGTAGACCTGATGTCGTTCTGCATTCTCCGTGAAGACTGACAGTCCCGGATTCATGACAATCAAGCATTGCCTCCGTGACAGTTTGGCGAAGCCTAGGAAGGAATTCAAAATAACATTATTTGCGCCCCTCTTTGTTGTCCACGTTTGCCGCAGTTACCATGTATTACAGTAAATTCTGGGGGAAATCTAGTGGCGTAGTTTAAGTTTAAAGCACAAGGCCCTACGATATCACAATTCTATCGCTAGCTCTTTGGCACACGTCGCGCCCCCATAGACACATCCAACGAGTACAAGTCGTACGGGTTGGTCCCTAACTTCTTTTCATGCAGTTATTCCGTAGGTACAAGAAACTAATCCTCCTGACGACAAAGCCTGCGGCAGCTTCCGCCATGAACCCCTTCACAAACTCGGTAACCTTCTCCCAATTGGTATACTCATGATCGAGGGAACCCCAGACTGTTTCCACTGGTTCGCCTTTCCCACCGAATGGCGAACTCAAGCTTTGGAGTCCCGCCTATCCCTTGCGGTAATTATCTGTTTAGAGGTCAAGGGCCAAAACGTCCCCGCACAACGCCAATTGAATGCCCAGGCAGGATGACTCGGTCCGAGACGATCGAGTCATTAGTAGTCATGTTTCAAGTATGCACTCTTCGTTAATTCAAATGATTCTTGTTGAATTATATCCGACTAACAACTTGAAGCGGCAACCAGTACACTCCGGAATGCCTCCGGGGTGAATATTAGACAACCACCTGATAACTTCCGCAACTTGAAAAGACTGATTTCACGGATCCAGCCACTTCTGGACATGTTACGCCCCATACGGCAACCTAGCAGAAGTCCTTATCAAATTATCAATCAGCGAGATTGCTACCGCGGGCGTCCCTAGCGATGTCGGTTTAAAGTTTGCCAATCACGGAACAATGCTAACTAATGTGCACCTTGGGTGCTGTGTGATTGGGGCATTGCGGATAGCGGGTTTCTCAAATTTACGGGACAAGAGAGTTTCGGTGGCCTGTGATGGAGGGCGCAGTCCCGTAAGGAAAGCTCTCGGAATCAATCGCACTGGCTTTGGCGAGATGAGCAGAAGTGTCACCATCTTCTTCAAAGTGAGGTTTTCTGGTCGAATGGAGCTGATTGTAGGCGAACGTGCAGAAATATGTTGACCAGAATAACGGCATTGGTCAAGCGTATGCAAGATATGTCAATCGTTCGGCTCCTGAATTGAAAGATGATCGAACTCCCCAGCAAATCAGTGACTTCTGGGTCGAGTTGGGTTTGAGGTACAATCGTTCGGAAGCAATCAAATATGGGCCCGAAGGAGGAGGCGAGATTGTGGAGGATCCGGGTGAACCAACAACATCTCCAGGTGCCACGGCACCGCATTTCTGGTTGGATGAGGATGCCAAAACTTCCATCCAAGATGTGTTTTCGCAAACAGAGTACACCCTTTTGGTGTCGCATTCGTCTTCCGGGTGGTATTACGCCGGCAAGGGATTGGAAAACAAGCTCCCGGTCAAAACTGTTCTTATCTCTCATCCCTCCTTCAGCGTGATCTACAAAGTCGCTGAGTGTGGGTGTGTACTGGTACGACCGGATGGCGTTATTGCCTGGAAGAGCGACGAGGATGACAGTGAGAAAGCGTGCAGGGAAGTTCTGTGCGGTGTTTTAACTGAGATTTTATTGCTTGGTTCTGATAAGTCCACCCACACGAAGTCAAAGGACTATGTGCGGGCGTTGAATTTGGAGAAATATTCGGCTTAGTAGGCACAAAGTTGATAAGGATTTAGGGCTATTATAATTTATGAATGCTAGGTGAATACTGCTCTCCACAAGGACATTAAACGATGCTACAGAGCTGTAGGAAACGAGCAAGAGTTGAGCAAATCGCCACAAAGGTAGCGAAGAAGTATGGTTACATCGTACGGTGTGACCTGAGCGAGATAGTTCAAAATGGCCTGTTTACCCATTCTCTCCACCACAAAAATACAGGAGATGATCTGATCAGATAGTCTGCACATAATTACGTAATTAAAGGTGCTGAAAGCCTACTCTGTGAGTAGGCCACGCAGAAATGCAATTCATTCAACTCTGTTTGAATAGTTGGTCTGAATTTGGGTTAACTTTAGCATTGCACTGGATACACCGGAGTCATTTGCTTTACGGATTGGTGGGATATAGGACCACGGGATTTGGATGATTCGTTATTTGTTTCATCCTATCGCTATATCTATATAGTTCAATATACATCACCGCCATAAGGTATTGACTCCCTCGCCGTTAGGCCAGCCTCCCGAGCTCTGGCTCAGCTGCGGAGCTCCCATACTCGTCCTTCTCTTCATCTCCATCTTCATGCAAGCGGTGAATTAGTTGTTTTCTAAAATAGTACAATTAGAACGTCACGCCCACTCAGGATTAGAGCGGGACGCCGGAATCTGCTACCTATTAATTTCACAGCTAATAATGTTTTGCGTAGCGACTACGGTGGAATTACAGGCTGCATATAAGACAGGATATAGAGTAGGGGTGTGTTAACAGGATTATAGAGATAGGTATAATATATAGTATGGGAAATGCAAGCACAGCCATTAAGAACGACCTTCATTGAAGTATCAGAAGATTCCATCTCTTTCCCAGAATGCAAAAATCGCGAATCTCCACACTCCAAGCCTCATTACTGCCTGAAAAGAAGCGGCCTTGAACCAATGATCCAAGAAAACAGACCTTCTCAGTGACCAGTCTCATTCACTATTCTTTCATCACAAACAACCCCTGCTTCCACAAGGTCGAACAGATTTCAAAAGTTGCTTCAACAATGTCTGGTTCGAGGCCGGACTGAAGAGGTGAAAGAGTTAACTTTCTTCTCCCATTAGATTCAAGTAATCAAAGTTGAGAGATACCTACTAATAACTCGGTCAACTTCGTAAATAGCGCTATCAAATCCGACAATCCGAGCCTCTGAGTCGATAACGTTGGGAACTCTTTTTCGTGTGTCAATGCACCAAGTTCTGACACGGAATCTTGTCCTACTTCCGCTCGAGATGTACGAATCGTTCATTATCAAGAATGAGTGCCAGGCCATACTTTTCTTCACATATTGCCTTAACTTTATGAAAGGGTGGGAGCCCCCTCCACGGTATCACACCGCAACATTCTGGCTCCGAGGCCTTTCCATCCCATTTCCAAATGTAGCGAGACTCTCTATTGTCGTCTCCGTCGGTTATTCTACGCTCCCGGTCAGGCAGCCATGTTTTCTTTGACTCGTCCCATTTCTTGAAATATTTGTCAGACTTTAAAAACAATACTCCACCGTTGGTAACCACATGGATCATTCCGTCAGTTGAATATCGTCCGATAACTTCGGATCCGTCACACGAATAAATTAGAAATACACGGAGCGAAGACCCCTGACCTAAGGAGAAAACGATACACGGGTTATCGTTGGAATGCATGACGGCGAGAGGTGAATCCACTGTAATGTGTGTCCCCTCTGCCAATGTGTTTTCGTGCAGCATGCGGCGCGATTGGGTATCCCAACAATAGATTACAAGATCGGTTCGAGGATCGGGGGGCCCCAGAACCGCCGTTCGATGGGCCGAGAAACCGAGAAGATAGAGACGGCATCCATCAGGGGTGTAAGTTAATGCTACATCGGAAAGATAGCCAGTATTGATAACATCAACGCCGCACTTTCCGCTAGCGCTGTGCTGAGATTGATAAATCTGGCGGCCAAACTGGGCCCAGCGTGGAAGTCCCGCAGGACTTCCACTCCTTACGCAGGATACCGCTATTCCTTTGCCATTCCGAGTTATTGCAATGGCCTGAACGATAGGGCCATTGTCAGAGAGTGCATCTGGTACGTTACAAGACTGAACAAGCTTTGGGGGCTTAGAGTGCACGTCCAATACCTCCACGCAGCCATCGAAAAAAACTCCCAAGTATTTTCCATCTGCACTAAATTTAGAAGTGGGGTGCTGTTTAGGAGTTGTCCATGTTTCCTGTTTCTCCCAGATGAGTTCTCCCGACGACGTATCAAACAATCTTGAGCGGAAGTAGAATTGTTCATCGTCACGTGAAGAAACGACGATCCGTGTGTTGAGTTTGTTCACAACGGTATCAATGACGTGCCAATCAGGTATATCGACCACCTCGGGCCCTATGAGGCCGGAGTCTGAGAGTTGGTACAAGGGTAATGACGAAAAACTTTCACTATCTAGTTCATCGGGTTCAGAGTCGACATCCAGCATAACAGAATCCTCATTGATAGAAGATTGGGTGGTGTCAATTGCAATAGATTTGTACAACCTCGAGAATCTGTCAACAAGTGCCTTTGCCTTGGGTCTCGATTGCGGCGAAATTTGCAGCGTATCTCGAATCGCATTTGAAAGTGTCCGGGCGGACTTATATCGAGGATCTACTATGACCGTGAAGGTCTCTTTATCCTGGTAATGGTTGAGAACATCTAGATCCGATAAGAATAGCTTCACGCCGAAGATAAGCTCATAGAGAACGCATCCCATTGCCCATATATCAACCGCGTTATTATACCGAGGCATGTCTGTGTCGTGTTTCCGTTGGAGAAGCTCAGGTGGTCTATAACCAGGTGTGCCTCGAGCAGCCTCCGTACTACGCAGACTTTGCGAATTTCCCTCGCTAGTGAGACCGAAGTCGGCAACCTTCCAGGCCATGTCCTTGCATGAATAGAGAACTAGATTCAGATAAGAATATGCCTTGAGGGTACTATTCTTGGGCTTTATATCTCTGTGAACCTCTTTCTTTCCGTGTATAAAGGCAATTCCCAGCGAAATTTGTCTCATAATATTACAGATCTGCAACTCCCTTAGCCTAAATTGCCACGTGGTATCCTCATGTACAAGGTTCACAACCCGCGCACTTTTCATATATTGATCCAGGTCTAGGTCGCACAGTTGCATATCGATGAATGCATATTGATTGTCATGAAACCGGAACCGACCAACTTCAAAGACGTTGACGACATTCTTGTGCGTGTTATTGCAAAGTTTTCGAATGGCACGAATCTCGTTTTGCACGGATGGAGAATCAGGTTCAAACAAAGGGATGATCTTTCTAGCGAACACCTAAGTAATCAGTTAGCTAGTGCTTTATGGTGATCGAACAAGGTCGTTCTGTGTGTTGCGGAGCTAAAGTTAGTATTTCAGAATCATCGGAAATATGCCTTGTGAACAGAGCCATATCCCCCGACACCAATCCTTCCTTCATGCACCAATATATTGTTGCCACCAGTAACCCATGCACTTGGATCAGCTTCTGCCATGTTGAGTGACAATTTCAGCCTTGACGGATAGGAGTGAAATGGACTTAGGCAGTCGCATCTCGGACTATGCCACGTTTTGGTTCCAATAAGAATTGGAACCGAACCCCCACGAAAATTCACTCTCACCCAAAACTCTAATTTTCTTGCGGTAGAATTGGGTTTTGGACCCCACGAAAATTCAGTCCCATGACCAAACTCGCAATTCGGTTGTGGTTGAAATGCGAAACGCCAGATCTGAAGCTGCAACTGTTGCATCTGAATTGTGCTTTCCCCGACAGTCCCAACAGCAATCAATCAACACATTGTACACAAGAGAAAAAGTTTATAATTCTGCACTCCTATGGACGTCTGCCTGGCCCAACATAATTATACCCGCAAATTGCGGAGATGACACGGATGGTGCACCCTCTAGATCGGAGGCTCCAGTCCAGACAGGACAGTAGTATAACAATAAAAGTATAATAAGCGTATAATAGGACAAGGGTGAAGATGGGAGGACAAGTTAAAGTTTTGGGCGATAAATTCCGACGCAACGGAATTGGGTTTGCCCCCCCCCTGGCGAATTAAAGTTTTGGCCTATGTAGATTTCGATGGCTACCTATGACTCATAAGGTTGGGGGAGGCATATAAGTCACATGCACATCCCGACGGAGGCATGAATCCAGCGATCCAACCTCACCTAACGCAACTGGACAGCCTCTAAATCAACTCTGTTGCTTTCCATTCTGCGCATTCCGAACTTCTCTTCTCGGACCTCCCAAAGTCCAATGACTTCCACAACCGCACGAATTGCGAAATGCGATGACTGCCTCGTTAATAATACCACATCACCAACAACAAAACCTGGCTGTAGGGAGCACCCAAAAGGATTATGTTGAGATGAATAAAATACCACGGTACCACTCACATTTACTAAAGTTGATATCGAAGTAAACGGCGACGGAACAAGCCTATTAAAGGCAACAATTTGTACGGCAGAACTGGACGCGCAAGTTGCCTGGATTGTCGGAAATGGCGACGTAAGGTGTATGCCTAAACTAGGATGTACTAACTCCTGAGTAGTGCCAATACACTTCCGAAGATTCCCAGTGTACCTTGTGCGCGGAACGAGGTCTACCATCCGGTAGAAAGTTTCGTCTTATCGAAATGCGGACATCATCCGCCATTGTCGAGGAGAACGATTCTGAGGCAACAATTGTCCGTTCGATGCCGATCTTGGAGGCCGAGAGTCTTGACCGATCTGACAGAATATGCTTGGAATCTATTTCGGCGATTTCACATCTCAGACTCCAGCACCACAATGGGGTAGCGTCAAGCAACTACACAACAATGTCTTTCTGTGGTGTAGACGTCATTGCCGCACAAAATGGGACCAAACTAGGCTGTGACACGGTTTGGCTTCCGTTGCCTAATTTTCCAATGTCCTCTAAACCGTTCCGATACGGAGTATTGACTTTGGCCTCGGCACAATTCCACAAGGACAACGAAGCCGAAAGTCTAGCATATCTGAACAAATTCTACAGATATACAAGGGAAGCTTTTCATGATGACTCGGTGACGGAACTCGTTCCTGCGTCTTACATGGCAATCTTGCATTGTTCTCTCCATCTCACGCGAG
>Ga0335075_10001563_pt1 | contig 37575 bp, 24 predicted proteins | sample Lox_Sample_24_FD_206723 | JGI IMG/M metagenome (GOLD analysis project Ga0335075, IMG submission 206723) | Soil microbial communities from Loxahatchee National Wildlife Refuge, Florida, United States - Lox_Sample_2.4 | ecosystem: Environmental > Terrestrial > Soil > Wetlands | place: USA... | reverse complement strand
GCAGCCCATCCAGCAGCTCGAGCAGCAGCCCGTCCAGTAGCTCGAGCAGCAGCCCATCCAGTAGCTCATCCAGCTACCCACCCAGTAGCTCGAACAGCAGCCCATCCAGCAGCTCGAGCAGCAACCCGTCCAGTAGCTCATCCAGCAGCCCGTCCAGCAGCTCGAGCAGTAGTCCGCCCAGTAGCTCGAGCAGCAGCCCATCCAGTAGCTCGTCCAGCAGCTCGTCTAGCAGCCCATCCAGTGGCTCGTCGAGCAGCCCGTCCAGCAGCTTGAGCAGTAGTCAGCCAAGTAGCTCGAGCAGCAGCCCATCCAGCAGCTCGGGCAGCAGTCCGTCCAGCAGCTCGTCCAGCAGTCCGTCTAGTAGCTCGTCGAGCAGCCCATCCAGTAGCTCGTCCAGCAGCCCATCCAGCGGCTCGAGCAGCAGCCCATCCAGCAGCTCGAACAGCAGCCCACCCAGTAGCTCGGGTAGCAGCCCATCCAGCAGCTCGTCCAGCAGTCCATCCAGCACTTATTCAAGTGGCTTCACAACCGTTACCACCACTACAGCCACAACCAGTACTAGCAGTACTTCGAATTCTTTAGTAAGTCATATTTCTTCTAGTCAGACTTCGAGTACCACAACTTCATCACCGAGTATCACCGGCTCGAGCGGTAGTCCAACAGGTACTACCAGTCAGTCTAGCATGGGATCAAGTAGCCAAACTACTTCCCCGACATCTAGTGGATCAAGTTCTGGCACTTTGAGTGTGATTGGACTGCCATCCACCACATCTGAAGTGTCAATGTCAAGTGGTAGTAGTTCTACAAGCTCTGAGCCCCCAACTTTAACCGAAAGCCCTTCGAGTTATACATTAGGATCTTCTTCTCCTACGTCAGGATCGTCAACTCCTACATCGGGCATTTCCCCTTCCTCTCCCATAGTAGGACCTTCTACCTCTACATCAGGGCCGTCAGGCACAACATCTGGCACTCTGTCTTCTACGTTAAGTCCTCCAACTCCAACGACAGGCCTTTCTTCTCCAGTGACGGAACCTTCATCTCCTACGTCAGGCTCATCAACTCTTACATCGGGTCCTTCAACTCTTCCTTCAAGCTATTTAGGATTGTCTACTAATACGGCGACTACATCTGAATTTTTACAGGCTAGTTCGACAACAGGTCCTTCAAGTCTAGGCGCTCCTACGACAGGTCTAAGTTCTCTGACAATAGGACTAGGCTCTCCTACAACAGGGCCGAGCTCTCCTATCACTGGCTTTTCAGGCTCTTCAGTTACTTTCACATTAAGCACAGTAACGTCGGAAACTACTTCCAGTGAAAATCAGTCGATGCCAACTACTCTAGGATCGCCTACCACAGGGCCAAGTTCGTCTGAAACGCCTTCGTCTGAAACAACAACGTCAGGAGCAAGCTCACCAGAAACAGCTACAACGGGGGATACATCAAGAACTACTCCTTCAGAAGTCCCTACTTCAACACCTTCATTGACAGGCACTCCAGCAGTCGGTACGACAACATCCAATAGCAATTCAACCACCACAACTACTCTCTCAGAAGAACCCAATTCAGGTACTTCATCTACAAGCATGCCGGGAGCGGCTACAACAGGGGCTATATCGGAAACCACCACTTCAGAAGTAACCACTTCAGGTACTTCGTCGATAGGCAGTTCAGCAGCTACCACAAATGGTGTTCTGACAACAAGTACGCAAAGTTCTCCCATAGTTTCCCCGACCTCAACTGGGTCACAGTATATTTTCCAGCTTAATCCTGACACCGGAGGTAACAATAACTTAACCCGAATGAAATACAAGCGGCAGTCTGCCCCGATATATCTAAGTCTTGATGACTCTTATGTTAGTACAAGCTGCAGCTCCGCTAGCATCTTCACACTATCAAATGGAGAGCTTTCGTTTAACGGCCAAATTGTATCGACACAACCAGGAACACCAGTCCAGCCTCTTGTCGCCAGCTCTTATGTTCTCGGGATAAGTAGAAACTTCGTAATCGTCAATGGTATCCTAGTCTGGCAGTCCAGCGCCTTTATAGGAAATGCAGCGATATTCTGTCAGGTGCCAAGTGGACAAGTCTACGTCGAATTCGATGGGCTATCAAATCCAGCGTATCCACCGAACTGCATTGCCATCTCATTAACAGTGGTTCCTGGTGAGTCCCACTTTCCTCTTCAAGATAAGAAGAGAAAGCTAAGCATACCCAGCATCTGATTGTCAAAATGGCACCCTTATCACGCCTTCAGCACCTACGCAAACTAATACTGAAACCCCATCCACGGCTCCAACACAAACTGGCACTGAAACTACGTCACTCACCGGCTCACCGCAGACTGGTACCGAAACCACGTCCCTCACAGCTCCACCGCAGACCGGTACGGAAAGCACGTCAAGTACAGCTCCAACACAGACCAGCAACGGAAGTAGCTATGGATTTATACCTCCAGGTTTCTATGCGACTGCCCCCGTTCCAGGGATGGTTTGTGTTATTGTTACCTTCACTTCATATTACGGGGCGTATACCTACGAGGCCCTGCCTACAGGCCCCTAGAATATGACATAAACGACTAGGATGTATTTGGATCTTATTTAGACTAGTGTTAGTGTGGGAGGTTGGGATAGGGAGGGTATGCTTTGATTCTTTGGATTTTGATTCTAAGCTTTGGTGGAAGGATTTGATGCAATTTTTATGTTGTTTAGGGAATGGTTATAGAGTTTTTGACTTGTTTGCGGTTCTTGATATGCAAGCTGAGAGAGACGTATCTTTGCCCGGCAGCACGTAATGTGTTGCAAATCAGAAAACCCCGATATGGTGGAATGGTGCAACGTAGGAGACACATGTTCATTTTGAATAGAGAGACTACTACGTCAGAACAGCCGAAACATTCAAGAATAACAATCTGTGGTTACTCTACTAGTTATTCTCGCTGTGGCTTCCTTCCTTGCTGGCTTTACTTGTCGTTGATGCTTTCCGTTAACTACCTGCTGCTTCAATGCAGTGATGATTGAGGAATAAGAATAACAACCGCATTCAGACTACTGTGGCAGAGCACTACGGTTTTCTGAGGAGAGGCTAAACGTCCAAGCATAATTTGAGAGCTAAATGCAAAGAAACTGTCTCCAAAAGCTTGGGACTTTAGTAGCACTGCCCTACCATCATAAAAGCGCAATACCGCACCCTATTGGGGTATAGAACAACCATAGCGTTATTCCTCCGCTCCAGGGAGATTTTTACGTTTTCGTAGAGAAATCAGCCCCCAAGATGTAAACCGCCACCTAGGTTTGAGAAAAGCTGTCGTCGCTGCGCTTCTTGTCACCGCCGTGCCCTCATCCAAGAAGTACGTGGAGGTCGCACATGTGAGCCGGGCCATGCCCCACATAGCCGCCCAGAATACCATGTCAGTGCGTATGGCTCTGCAACCTCTATTGCTGGTGTGATCATTATCCGCGATCAGAGTCCCGCTTACCGCAGATGGACAGGAATTTATGTCGTCATCAAAGGGCTACAGTAGTTCCCGGGAGCGGTTTCTCGGTCAGCATCTGATTAAGGCCACAGCGCGCTATATGAAAGTGTTTGATAACGTTTGCTTTTCGAATATCGTAATCCCTCGCAAGATTATAAGAAATCACCAATCACCTTACAACTTAGTAAAACCGTACATAGCTTGGAAGTCAGAGATACAGGGTTACGAAGTCGAATATTCAAGGCGGAGGCGTTAGCATGATTAAGACTCACATACTCAACATTAAAACCCACTAGAGGGGAAGTTATAATGCCTGTTATATGTAAAAGCAACTTCTGATAATCTAAGCTTCTAAAATTCTAAGAATGACTTGAGTATGAAGAAGCTGCCAATAATACCTACAGCGGTAGCTAGAAGAACACCCCAGCCTTCCCATGTGCCCGTGAGATACATGGTGAATCCCGAAATAAGTTCAAGCCGTCTTGCTTTCTCCCTATTAGTCTTCCAGTCAGGATTGATAGTGAATGGTGGCTTAATTCTTGGGTCGTCGCTCTCCTCATCTTCATCAGGCTTTGGGATTGGGATCAATGGTACTGAGAATCCCAAGACAACAGCCCGATGATCAGACGTCGGGAAGAGTGGTAGTGCCAGATATTTGTGGGGAATGATCTCCGCCTCAGGAGCCTGTCTCTTGAGCCATGGCGGAACCTCGAGATAAAGTATTCGATCACACCAGCTTGGCCATCTATGCTTTGCCCAACTCCAGTGCGAGATCTCGTTATCTGGAACGAGGAAAGGTTCATCGGAATTATATTTGTAGGTTGGCGGAAAAGTCACGTCCGCTTCGACCAAGCCATGACAGGTTCGACCCGCCTTCCGCTCTTGAGTAAGCTGATCGTTTTCAAATAAGTTGAAATGGTGTTGAGGAGAACTTTCGTCATGGTGCGGTTGTGGAAAGGAATCACGATGGTCCAGAGGACTCGGTTTGAGAACTGATGTGCGGTAATTGAGGTCGCCGGCCACGAACAAATGGGAGGTTGGTTTATATATGCCCGCGGCCTGTGTTGATATCGATAAGAGAGGTTGCTCGTCTTCGATAGCTGTAGCAGAGAGTGAGGTTGCATTACCCTGGCGTTCACTCAAAGTCGAGGAAAACACCAGTCCTCGCACAATATTCTTCCAGTCTTCATTCCGCTTCTCAAGCTCCTCCTCCATAGCGGCCAGGTGAGCTGCAACAAAGGTCAACTCGGTTGAAGCTTCGCTGGTGCTGTTCACATCTCGATACACTAGTCTGACGCCTACAGCACCTTTATTGCCTATCTCCGAGGCACCCAAACCTACCCCAGCTGTCTCGATGCCTTCGACGGTTGCCGGATCTTTGGCAAATACAATGATAGCTGTCATTCCAACATGTCGTGCGACAATTGGGGTGTATCGATCAGTAGAGATTCCCGAAATTTGTTTAGCTGCGGTGTTCACGGCATCTTCGAACCTAGCGAAATAGGGAACCAGGAAAGATCCGCCTATGAATGACTGCGCAATCGGAGATACCTCCTGTAAAGATACAACAAGCAGGTCAGGGAGTATAGAGTCCTCCAGGCCATTGAAGAGCTGAGAAGCAACTGCAGCTTTATCGATCAACTTGTGGCCACAATTGAACGTGAAGATATAGAGCGAGAGGGAGGCCATGGGGAGACCTGTTGCCATGATTTCTACGATTTCATGACAGCTATGTAAGAAAAGAAGAGAGCAAGACAGCACGAGGTGAAAGAAAAGGAAGAAGGAAGAGATGAGAGGAAGGCGCAGTCAATGTATAGTTGAAGTAAGGTAGCTGCGTCGGTACCTAGCTGTCCCTTTTAGGCCTAGAGCTTCGCTTAGCGTCAGCCTCGTGCTGTTGGCTTGTGTAAATTCACGCTGCGGACACGCTGCGCCTCGCTTGGCCGCATGCTCTAGACCCTTATTCAGAATTAACGCACAAAAGCCACAAACAAAAATCACTTCAAATTGAGTTACAGTAACGTGCGAAATTGGCGTCAGGTCCGAACATTAATGATTTTATGTTTTGGCCCCACATTCCGATGCACTAGACTATTATGGCTAGCTTACGTTCCCTGCTCCAGAGTATCGCACGTGAGAGTTACATTGCTGCCTAAGAAACCCGTAATGTGCGCCGCAATCGGCATTAGTTCTATTGTGTCATGTGATACAACGAATGCCTAAGGAACCATCGTCGGCCTTATGGAACCTTTTAGCAACCTAGCTCCAATTCTGCGGCATCTGAACGCGCCACCTGTTCTTTCGACAATACCAGAGTCGACAAAAGTGGCTTGCTCAAAAGTTATTCACTCCCCAGAATGGCGCCGAATCTTGCAAAACACTTGCTAGACAAGCCTTGGCTATATTAAGACGAGATGGTCGACTTTCTGTAGATCCACTTTCAGGTGCATGTAACAACTTACGGCGTTAGCAGAGTGCTAACTTCCCGTAGTTGGACCCAAAAAACAATTAGCTGTATAGCAAAGGCACGGAATGCTGATCTCCAAGATTTGTACCTGCTTAATACGTCAGAATTTCGTTCATATCACTATGTTTTTGTAGATGAATCTGGCTGTGACAAACGGATTGGATCTAGACAGACAGGATAGTCTCCACTTAGTACGACTCCAATTCGAATTTCCTAATTCCAGCGTGAAAAGCGATATCAAATATTGTTAGCATATACACAAGATGGCATTATTCTCGCACGCGTCTTCTGGGGATCTACAGACAGTACCATGTTTGAGGATTTCATTGAGCAGCTCCTACCTTTGTGCGGCAAATGACCGGAGCCGAAGTCGGTTCTTGTTATGGATAATGCCTCCTTCCGTCACACAAAGCGGATCGAGGAAATGTGTTATGATGCTAGTGTGAAGCTCTGCCGCCATATACTCACTTGATCTTAATCCGATTGAGGAGTTTTTCGCTAAATCGCAAGAGCCTGAAGCTAGGCCTTTGTCTGGATTGTATAAAGACTAGAGGGCAATCAAGATCAGAAGGGAGATGCCGGGTTCCCCACATCTTGTGTCTCCATTGAGTCGCTGCGGTATCTAAATCAAGGAGGGTTTCCTAACCGCCTCGTACTCTAGCACAACAACTCAGGTGCATCTTGTTGTTCCCCAACGGCCAAATAGCTCACAGATAGTTGTCAATAGAGCTAGCACGGGATCGACAGGCATTTCTTAATGCCTTTAATCCATATACAGTATTCCGCCGCCTTCGTATTCTTTTGTTTACATTTTTTAGTTTGCCACAGCTGCAACACAGAATGCATAAGAGTAAGAAATACTACTAATAAATAGCAGCTGAGCTTTTATACATATAAATTCTGCTACAAAGTACCCTTCTTAACACGCCTCATTTTGGCATGTGCCCCAACACTCATTATCGGGATTGCAGTGTGGTAGAGGTTGGCAGCTGCCAGTACATGACACTCCATTATTCGTCACATCAAACTGCCATTTCAAGTCCGAGACGACTACTACTTGACCACAATAGCGGCCGTCATGTGTACATGATTGTCCATTTGCCATGTTAACCCAGAAAATGTTACTAGGATTTAGGGTGACACGACATTGTATATTCCCCCCAGTGTCACCACTGCAATCCCAATATGCAGCCGTACTCAGGCGTACCAACGCTATACCCATAAAGGCAAGGATATGCAATTGCTGGTGGAGCATTATGCCCCCTGTTGATCATATACTGGCTAAGTACTGGTTTTCGTAAATATTTGCGAAGATGCAACCGCTTAAGCTAGGATCTAACTTAGGTTTAGCAAATGAACATTTAAGAGAGACGCCATAGAGATACCGTAGATGGGACGCCATAGAGGAGAAAGAGGCTGTAAGGGGAGAGACGTCGCAGGGGAGAGAGAAGCCGTGGAGGAGAGAGAAGACGTGGAGGAGAGTGAGGCCGTTAAGGTAATAGGAAGGGAATTCTTTCATCTTCTTATATTAGATCTACAGCTCCGCTCCGCGACTCGGTTCAGCGGCCCGGTTCTGCGACTTGGTTCTGCTACTTAGTTCTATGACTTGGTTCTACAGCTCGGTTCGGCGGCTCGGTTGCAGCTTATTGTTGTCGGGATTCCGACTAATAAAGGCAAATGCAAATCATGTGAGATTCAAACCTGCGCCAAACAGGGATTCCGATACAGTACTTGTACCAGTCGTAGTCAGGGTTGACCTTTGCATTAAGGGAATAGTGCTTCCAAAGCTGTAGCAGAGGCCTCCAGATTTGGAAATATATTTCTTATCAACCTGCGTTGAAACATAAACTTAGTGTGCCAGAATCTTTGGCGTACCAGAATAAAGTTGCTAGGGAATTGTGTAGGCTGGAGATTTGTGCAGGCAAAATTTGGTATAGGAATTGTACATATTGGAAATGTGAAGCGCAGTGTGAAACAAATCTGAATATTACAAGACGGCAGATGCTGCAGGGGTTCATTTGCTTGCCGTATTTCTCATAAAACTTCAGAATCGCGATTTTGTTGCATTTACAATTCCGAGCTGTTGTCGTGGTCAAGCCCGGCCAAGCCCTTAGACCCGGAGCTGGTGACATCAGAAGGGTGGTATGATGGTATGACTGCCCTGCCAAAACTTGGATTTACAACTTTTTAGTACAGTATCATAAGGCTTGGATATACAGAAGAGAATACTGATTAGGATGACGATTCGGTCGATGAGCTTGCATATCATGGCATCTTGATGAACCTCTTCCCAAGAAGAGCGATAAAAAGACATTTACTGAATTCTGGCAGGGTGCATCAACCTTTTATCCAATCCTTGCTCGAATAGCACCAGGTTATAACATTATTCCTGCTACGAGTGTATCATTTGAGTCAGTGTTTAGTATTGCTAACTTTGCAAATTATAAAAAGACGTAATAGACTTGAGGATATTCGGAAGGATAGAGGGTTTGGAAGGATGTAAGGTGCTCTATAACAGTATCTGGGGGAAACACAACAGGGAGGATGTAATTCAATCCAGGTTGCCAGAATTGTTTACAAGACAGACGATGTATCCTCAGGCATGTATATCATGTGACACAATAGAAACTAATGCCGATTGCGGCGCGGATTATGGAATCCTTAGGCAGCAATCTAAATTTCACAGGCAATGCCCTGGAGCGAGGGACATGCACTAGACCATAATAGTCTAGTGCATCGGAATGTGGGGCAAAAACATAAAATCATTAATGTTCGCAGATTACTGTATCTGTCCCTTTCGTGATTAATTAAAGTCAGGTCAGCCTTGTGATGTGCCTCGCTTATAGTATGGCTGGCGTTGCTGGGTTTTGGGTCGCGTGCTTGTTCGTACTTTAACTCTGATGGAATCACCAAGTATCATCACAATGCTAACTGTCACAGTTTTAGTTTACTGTCACTTAGAAGATAAGTGTCCTGACCACCCCTGGTAGGTCTCCCAACTTCAGTTTTCTAAGGGAAGTCTTGCCAGAGGCAGGAAACGATCCACTTCGGATCTTTTGCTATGTTAGAATCCTAGGTAACTATCTGGCTGGGCCATCTTTTTTTAACCCTATAAATCGACGCAAATCCGACAGATTTTTGCCTCATGACTCCGGAAACTTAGTAAGGTCCATAATGGATACTAAGAGTATATTTTGCCGAACAACGTCGTCCGCTGCTCTTTTGTCAAAGTTTCGCCACCAACTCGTTCAACAATCTGCTCGACTACTTTGAGCAGCTATGTGGTGCCTCTATATTGGGATGTCGTGCACCAACGAAAAATCATAGCTCTGTTTATGTGCTATAGAGTAAAGGAATCTCCATATTTTTTTTTTGGCAAAATGTCCCGCACAGATTCCTCGGAGGCATAATTATAGAGAGCCATATGAAAATGCGTAAGCAGTTTCAAAGCGTCATCCTCGTGATGACCTTCTTGACATGTTCCTCGCCGGTTGTGATTTTTGGCTTTTTGTATTTCTTCAGTACGACCACTGATCGCCCTTCACTGCGTCGTATTTGTCTTGACAATGTCTTTCGCATCAAGCAATGGAATGAGCCTCTTCGATGTAATGTCTCGAAGGAGAGACCTGTACGTGCCATCTTGACTAAGATCAAGTGACCTCCTTTCAGGAGTTCCTCCACGGGTAGCGGCGCCATTCCGTTTTGAACTAAATACTAGTATATGGTCAATTGAGCCTCCTATATCTTTTACTGTTGATTTAAGTTGAATCTCGCCCAGTGATCTGAGAGATAAAGTTATATATAGTGTATGACCTTAGATCGATCAACTTGTACTCAGCATGGACTTGAATTCGAGAGGTTAACCCAATGGTATTCAGCAATGCAATAAAGATATGTGGATAGAGGAGTCCTATTTGGAGCTAGCCATGCGTAAGGTTTGTGCTACGTCAAAGGATTGGTGAGAGATCCGAAAGGGAGGAGATTAGCCGAGATCGGAACGAGTTGCGCCAGTGAGATATCTTACGCTGAAAATCTTTAATCTCAAGAACCTTTGCTAGTGAGAAAACGCCTCCAGGCTACTGCCAGCACAGACAGAGACCGTCACCAACACTCTCACATTGATCTGGGAAATGGTGATGTTGGAGAGACCCTCGCCCGAACTAGTTCCTAAGTCACAGACTGGCGGAGGCGACTGAATTCAGTTCCTCAAGAGCTCGCAGTGCAAGTAACACAAAGATTCCAAATAATGGATTTCGAGAAGACAATCAATTAGGAACGCAAGGTGTACAGGATGCGAAAATTTCACAGAGAAGAGCTCGGCATTCTGATGCCTACGATCCATAACATTCACAAATTGAAGCTGTTATTACACCTAAGATGGATTTATCTCGCCCCACGCAGGAGTGGCAATGTAACATATTGTACGACTACTTGTCAATACACATGCGATGAGCAGTGCTGATTTTATAAGGAAGGCGATATATTCTAGCATCCATAGTATTGTGCAGCATGGGTACTGCTGGCCACCTAGCAAGCTTTCAATTTCCGCTTTAAAGCAAAGCCGTAAAGCTTAGTCGTAGTTAGTGATCAACGTACAAGTTGAAAGTGAAATGGTAGAGGAGAAGGAAAGTATATAAAAGAACAGAGGTGGACATCCCTTCCTCCATTGTCTAGGTACCCTGAAGGATAGGGACCAAAAATGAGCGAAATTTACAGCAGGAAACTCTTGGAATGCTTGTATATCAGAGAGTTCGTGCCTCCCACGATGGCCTAATGTCTTTAAGAATGTGCTCTTGTGGAATGATAATCGTTTACGTACAACGCAATGTCGCTTCGTATGGAACTAAGCGAAAATAGGTGGAAAAGGCAGTCCGCACATTAGAGGAGAAAAATAGAGTATTAGGTTAGGTTAATTATGGCATAGTCCTTGGAGGAAGAAGAAAAAGCTAGAATGCAGAATTAAAAAAAAATTAGAAAGCTTTGCGTCGGCCGGGAATCGACTTGATTGAGTTAGCAGGTTTCTCATTTCTGGAAGTGATGAGGTCTTACACCCGGGGCCCATCGACCATGCATGATTGGCAACGATGGATTTTACCACTAAACCACCAACGCCCGATTAGGACTAGCGCATCGGCAGTTGATGTATTTAACACCATTAAACCAGCAACGCAATTTTATAATGTAGACGAAATGTTCTTATCTTATTATATAACAAAACTCTGATGTTTTCCACCTCGACACCTTTAAAGTGTGCAGAAGTATCAGTATGCCTCTTCTTACAGAAAAAGGTGTACAAGGACTCAAACTACCTACATCCTAAGTCCTTGTGTATCTATTTTATTTAAAAGAGAATGGAAGTATAAGTACGCATATATTGACATTTCGATACAGTATGTCGCCCAACATGACGCAAGAGATTTAGACGCTATATAAGTGGGAAAAGCCTAGTTGACACTCGTTACCCTGGATTGGTGGACATTCTCACAGCGCATCTCATCACACTTCATCATACGCTAGTAGACCATTAGCGCGAGGCAACCACGCAGATGCTGGTCAGTCAAAGCAAGGGATCCTGACCGTTACCTTTTCCATGATGTAAAAGTATGGCCAATCATGGCACATGGTGAATCGATCAGCTATGCCTCAGTAGCTGGGTCTGAAATTCTCAACACTCCTGCTTCCGGTCAGCCCCTGAATCGATTTAGTTCCGTGTTAAGCTTCCTTCAATTTGGCACCATGTCGAGAAGTCCACAGTCACGCTGGGTTTTGTGGAACCCATTCTCAGGCACGTCTTTCCTCCATGGAGGTCGGGATGGATTCGTCGTCGTATCTACCGACATCGTCCTCAAGCTTCCTTGGAGATTTGAAGATGACACTAATGGAACGAAGCATTGCGAGATGAAGGACTCGATGAAGCATTTCGAATACGAGAAAATATGTACGAGGTCCTCAATTCAAACCCTCATCCGAACATCCTCTAGAGCTTCCTCTCTACAGCTAACAACATCTTCCTTCTACGAATGCTAGAAAACCTTAACAATCGTCTAAAGCAACAAAGTGGAAGACCAGTTAGAAATACAGCTAGATTGCACAGATCTGTTCTGCTGCAGCGTGGCTTGAACACCTTAGTTACTTCTATAGCGACCTACAGCCTCCAAACATCCTCCTTGACGATGCAGGACAAGTGAAGCTGTGCGACTTTGCTAACATAACAAAGCGCGAACAAAAATATCTAAGAACCACTGGCCCGTTCTATAAGACAGATATTGCTAGCCCTAAAAGGAAACAGTTTGCTGTTGGCTCCTGCATATTGTACAAGATCAGAATATAACATACCTGCTCCACTAGTGCTAGAAGGGGGTTTTAGTCTGTAGATGCTAAATCGGAGCAGCTTTGTACGAGATAGATGGCATTTTCAATAGCAAAGTGTGTTATAACAGCAGCTCACAACAATAACTGATTAGTACAATCATAAAGCTGGTTTTGATAGATGATTACTACTGCTATACGCTTGTTTTAAGTAAAGAACCAACTCATCCCACACCGTATACCCTTATTCAATTTTGCTTAAATCAGTCCAATTCCATCCCTCCTTCTCTTCACTTTAAACTGAGTAACTAACAGAGGAATTACTATTAATAACATATATATAGCACTTCCCCTGCAAATCCACATTTCTTAGCGCCTTATAAGCTTGCTTGTAGCATGCATATCCCAGTTTGCCTAGCTGTTTATGATTAGCAGCCAATTACAAACCTTATTACTTATATTATTACATACATCATGTTAGACTAAGTCTACAATAAGTTCCTCTTAGTTTTTTAGGACTGCTCTAATCTTCTTTTCAAGCTCTTTTGCTGTTTCTTGTAGAACGTTTGTTTGCTTGTATAAGCATCCCGTACAGTGCTAACAATATAGAAACACTTAGACAGGATATAGCCTTGTGTAATGCTAAAGCGAATAGAATCTCTTAACGAAGGGTGTAGAAGGCTGTGCAACAACTATAAGGGATGCTTGAGGATGAAGATGCAGATGTTTCCTTTGCAATGCGTTATTTGCGGAGCAGAGTGCAAAGGACGAAACTAGTTGTTGCTAACTTGCTAAGACCATATAAATTTTATCGCCCATCTGAAATTTGCAAAAGAGGAAATGGAGGAAGCGTTTGTTGCGTAAAATTAGATTCTGCATACTCAACCTTGCTGCTTGAGAAGTATTAGTGAGGTCGGTGAGACAAGGCTGCAGTGACAATGAATACCTAACACAGACGCCTACTGCCTAAAAGAGAGATTGAGTATAAGGAGCAATGCAAGTATAGCACGAAACGGAAAGGTGAACGTAAAACGTGCTACAGGGATTTGGTACAGAAATAAAAAGTTGGTAAGGCCTAAATTGCCTACTTACTAAGGAGGAGCTGTTCACATAAAGTAGTTATACAACATTCAAGGTTGCTTATCTCAACAAGGCTTTCTGCTGATCCTGCACACGAATAACGACTAAAGAAACTCTGCTAAACTTAGCCCTATAAAGCCTTAAAAGTTGTAAGTGAATGAATACAAGAAATACCTATATTATTTATGTTACATTGGTCTAGCTTGTATAAGGGAAGAAAAGAATGAGGACCAAGGAGAGTGACAGAAACAACTGCGTTGTTTAATCCTCTATAACTAAGAATGATCTAAAGACTTTAATGGTAGCTTGACTATCTAGGCCAATTTGTAGCCGCTGTGTCTCTTATAAGCTACAGTGCTAAGCGCAAATTATTGAAAGGCAATGCAAGGGAACAAATATGCAACCACAGCAGAGTTGAAGTAAGTATCTTAGCTGCTATCAGTTTCAAGTTCTCATTTGTGCACCAAATTGATCTCCTCTTATAGCTTGCTTCTGTGGCGCCCGGACTATAGGATTCGCTTTCTGTGCGGAGATGGTTATGTAAATTCCATGTGTAACCTCTAGTTCAGCAATAGACAAGAAGCTTCTATTCTGCACAACCGCTATAGTAGTTCTATGAGCACTTCTTCTCTACAGTTCACAATATATATATAAGGCAAGCTATAGTGCTATATATAACACAGTCTTGCCTAGGTAAGCCTTTAAATAACTAAGAAATCTAAAATGTTCCTTCCAAATTAGCGTTTGTTTAATTTTGTATATATAGACAACTAGGCTGTATTAGCTGTTTATGTCTAAGAGCGTTGTAGCTGAATATGCTAGAGGTTTTAAATCTTCTGCAGAACAATTTCGACTTATACTAGTAGCGTCAGGAATCCTCAATTTTCTCTCGCAGGTTGAATCGTTGAAAGTCGAGGAGGGCTTGCCCTACTACAGCTAGTTTGCTTTATATTAGCAAGTGAATAATGTAGTACTATCTAAAAACTGTAAGTCTATGTTGCCATACTTGCTCTTAGTTGAATTGTATAAAGGGGATAGGTTGGAGGCAGAGTTAGCGTACAACTTAGGAGTCCCAATACTACCTGACAGCAGTTCACGCTGTGCAGAATCATTACACAGAATGCCCCAAGCTCCTTCAGTATATTTTCTAGGAGGTTCCTGCTATTAGTGCCAGCAGTGACCATCGTTACTGCTAGGTAGAGGAGAATCGAAAAGTCAAAAATGGTCATGAGTCTGCACATTCCAAGGCCCATTGGCCAACAAATCAGCTAGAGCAATCGAGCTATGTGAGTGGCTGTGTCTAAGACAAATATCAGTTACAAAATGGTTTGTAGCAACGACACTGCTCTTAAATCTATTGTAGGGAGTAAAGGCCCCTATAAAATCAAACAGGGCAAGAAAAGTTTCCAAGTTTGACGTATTTGAGTAGGAGATTTGAAAGGTTGGCAGGAGCTGGGAGAGATTCTCTATATCGTCAAGTCGGATGCTGCTGCCTGCTTCTAGCCGGACAGATATTCAACGGACATTAGGAGTGCTAGGCAGTTGAGGGCGGCGGGACGGGGCTGTTTAAACTTTATAAGAGAGCAATTCGAATGCGAACTCTTGCAATGCTTGCATGCATTACGTGGGCTTCCTCCAAGGCAAGGTCTACGACGCCTCCCGTCAGTGGTCCCTCCTATCCAGGCAAGGTTTTGCTCAGACAGAAGAGAACATTGGAAACCCAGCCGTTCGCAGTTAACGCCTAGGCGTCCTCCATAACAGCTCTTGCGTCGCTTTTGGCAGCTTGTGCAAGTCAGTTCGCGGGTACCGCAAGCACTGCGAGTGGACGAACAGTTGCTCCTTTTTTAATTCGATGGATTATCTGAGTAGATGCCATATATCCCCGAAATCAATTTAAAGTTAAAGAAGAGTACTATAATGATAAGGAAGGAGCAGATAATGTTGTTAAGAGAGTTGGCAACAAATAATGAGCTTGTGGAAAAGAAGTGGTGATAAGGGAAAATGAGTGGTAAAATCCATCATAGCCACGTGATCTGTAAAGATAACTGTCGTCTTCGATGGGCCCCGGGTGTGAATTCTCCCTATGTAACCACTCGATTCCCGGCCGACGCAACTCAAAGTCAGCGACCTGAGGATATTATTTTTTGTTTTTTTTTCTTTTTTCCCCCCCTGTCCGGCCTCCATGAACTTTTAGCGTCTTGGCATTCGAAATATTTAGCGAAGGACATGCTGTAGAGTTAGTGGTAGATATCCTAGAATTTACCGATTGATACCCTGAATACCCTGAAGAAGTTTCGCGCTAAAAGTTGCTCATCGGTCAGATGGATAGCTATCTTCATTTGCATGTTGTTTTGACAAAGCTCTTGTATTAGAAGAGGTCTAATTGCAATCCCGTTGAAGGACTGGTCTAGTTTCACTATTAGAGTAATATGATAAGGTTAAATGTTCCAAAGAAATCATCAGGTTGGACGAACTACATTTCTAGCTGATTTATACAGATAGAATGGGAAGTTCTCCAGTTGTTGTGAAACGACGGTGTCTATATATGTACAATGCAATCATAGCCACCAGGTAATGAATAATTGCCTTGAACTCGCCATATAGTTACGTGGCGCCAGGCAAAGAGCAAAAAACCTCAGAACGCCTTGATCTCTGAATCATGTGTACCAACCTCGGGTGCCCGGATGATTAACCTCCTCCTCTCTATGTGGTATCATAGGCTCTGTGATGCCAAAAACCTCTATTAACTCTTTCCATGCGGTCATGTCGAGAGCAAGCACGGCTTGATGCTTTGACACACCATCTTGTGTCTGCCCATTGCGGCCACGGGGTTCTGTAGCTTCTGTAGCGACATGTCAGTTTGTCTGACGCCAGCATAGCAAAGGTCTCTCTTACCAAGCACAGGTAGGCCGTTATCAACGATAGTGATGCCCGCCTTCCCATCACGAATCAAGAAACTGACATAAAACATGTTCTCCACCGTCTGACCGAATGAATAAGGGTTAACGACGAATTTAAAATAGTCCACTCCACCGCCCTCGTGCACTCCATATTTGTCCATTAATCTGTTGATCTCTGCCTGACTCATATCCTCAGTGTATTCATTTTCAACCGCTGTCTGACCATCGCGCTGAACCTTCTTCAGCCGACCCAGAATCCTTGAGCAGAGCACAGTTAGGTTGGCATTCTCAGACTTTTCGACATCCTCAGGTGAGACGACTTCGGGTTGTGTCAGCTTCAGATTGCTATGCTTCAAGCCTTGACTCCGTTGCACAGGTTTTCGCGCTCTCTTTTCGACAGATAGGGGTCCAAGAAGGAAGCCAGGCACTGAAGGGCGAGCATTATATTGGAGACAAGCAAATCGACCAAGATGCGCCCAGTTGAGCATATCTCCATCGTCTCCACCAGCATCGTCTGAGTCTTCTCCCTCATTCTGCCCCCTCCGTCGGCGTTGTGTAGCTCTTGGGGCCTCTCGTTGGCCTTCCATTGCTCCTTCTGCTCGCCTCATGAAGCCTATACACTTTGCGATGAACTGGTCCGCGTCCACCCCTTGCACGGACTCCCCTGATATAGCCTGGACAGTTTTCTTGTATGCATAATCAGCAGTCGTGACAAGTATACGAGAATCAATGGTCGCATCTGTAGGTTGTTTCACCGAACTGGAGACTTCATTTGCCTTGTGTAATGCGTCCAACAACCCCGTTGACTCCGGGTGGAGGTATTGGGCACGATTTTCGGCCAGGTCCTTCTCAATGTCTCTCAGCTGCCCTCGAATTACTCGTCGTTCTTCAATGGGTTGATCTGGATCATAGGCGTCTGCTGAGTTGTCCGACTCATCCCCGCATGACTCTGCTGTTCGGCGGCGCTGATGATTTGTTGTTGACAAAGGATCCCCGGTATTGGTTCTCTTCCTCTTTCCAGACCTTACTGAGTTTGAAGATGGAGTCGGTAGCCGGGGAGGACCCATGGCGGCTTGGCTCTTGCTCCTGGTCCTTGTGCTCTGTCCCATGTTCTCCTTATCTGACGAGGTTGATGCTGTTGGAGACGGAGACACTGAGGCACCGTGGGTTGTCGCTTTACGAGGTTGTCGTCGCCCATTTGGCTCAGGTGTCGCTCCGTAAATGTCGACATCGAACTCCAGATCGGGCGACTCAGACATTTTTATATGCCGTGCCATCGCCGTAGCTATTTGTAGTTCCAAAAATGTTTGAGGTAAGACAGGTTTATTTGTCGAGTTGGCGCATACAGCCTCGCGTCATAGAATGACGCACCAATCTCACAAGAAATGCTTGTGTTTCGTACACAACAAGATAGAGCAGACTGCGAAGATACACAGGGGACGTGTTGGATCCGAAAAGGTTCTGATTTGGCTATACGAAAGTCCTTCTGTTTGTTGAATGAGGAGTGTGTGTGAATGGTTAGGAGAGTCAAAAAGTCGCGTCGAATATGGCGACGCGATAGGAACGTGGCAGGGTTCCTTGCAGTGCACGGGCCTACTCCTCTGGCACCGACAAGGCGGACCGTTGGAATTTCTGATTTCCTCCTAAAAGAATCTGGGGAAGATGGGCCATGGATCCTTTTTCATTTGCGAGTTCGGAGGCCCTGGACATTCCTCTGAATATCAGAATGTGTGTATATTTAACCGTCTATATCTGCTTGAGCTGCCATGCTAACAGCTGTACAGTGCGAGTTTGGAGGGAGAGCAGGCACAGATTCCGTTCTCGACTCTTATCAAGCGCCCTGACTTACGGCATATTGGATCCAACATCAGGTGCGGACGTTCGAATATGGGGGTTATGTTACACATGCTGACTTCGGGGCTTGGTAGTCCTCACTCGGATCTTTACGTTACAGTCCAGCTCTGGGCAGATTCTAAACCACTGACTGTGCCCATTCAAACAGCATATAAGCCTTTCAAAAATGAAAGAAAGTGAGTTCATAGTAGATGTCGTCATGTTCTGAGAAGATAGCATAGGCTTATGATTTTGCTCCTAGGTGGAACGAATGGCTTACTCTACCCATAAATTACTCGACTCTTCCTTTGACATCACAACTGGCGATTACTATTTGGGATCTGTCACCTACTGGTGGTGAAGGAGCGATGGGTCATGCAGTTCCCTTTGGAGGTACAACATTACCCCTTTTTGATAAAGAAAACACCCTACAGAGAGGTCGCCAAAAGTGTTACGTCCACCGCCATAAGGCTGCTGATGGATTGGCAACCACTTCAACGCCATCCTCGCTTCCGTCCGTGCGGCGAAGCAACAAGAATGGGGTGGACCATGAAGTTTTGGTCGACAAGGAGGGAGAAGAGCTTGAAAGGTTGGAGAAGCTGTTCAAAAAGCACGAAATGGGCGAGATTCCCCGAATTGATTGGCTAGATCAGCTTGTATTTCGTGGAACGGAGAAGCGAGGTCTTCAGGCATCAAACTCTGCCTTGCGGGCATTGCAGCGGAACAGAAGCAAAAGCCATGGTACTGCGATGACACCCGATAATGTTGGGAACGAAGCGTCGAAGACCCCTAGGGTAGATGGAGACGCCCAATTTGATCCGATCGAAGACGAAAGGTTCACCCTGTATGTCGAACTTCCGAGATTTGACTTTCCAGTTGTCTTTTCTGATCACGAATATCCACCACCTCCAATTTCCTCGATACAACATTTATCATCGTCCCAGTCGAATATCATACTCAAGCCCCCGCCAGAAGTCCAGTTTGGCCCAGGAATTGATGGAATGGGCGAAAGGAATAATGGAGGATTCGGAGGCCGTTTGATTCGTATATATGATCCCGAAGTTGGTTCTAAGGATAACCCTGCGGAGAGTAAGCATCGACGTCTTGTTCGGAGTCACCGTACTGGTGTAATGGATCGAGACTTGAAGCCGAATGCAAAAGTTAGGGATGAGCTCAATGGAATCATGGCATACTCACCAACCCATGTCTTGAGTCCCGAGGAAAAGGATCTTGTCTGGAAATTTCGTCACCACCTTACTAGAGACAAGCGCGCTTTGACCAAATTTGTGAAGTCAGTGAACTGGCAAGATCAGAGTGAATCACGACAAGCAGTTCAGATCCTTACGAAATGGACTGAGATTGATGTCGATGACGCCCTTGAGCTGCTAGGTCCAACATTCGACAACCCAGCTGTTCGAGCTTATGCGGTTGATCGTCTGCGCAAGTCTGACGATGACGAGCTTCTACTATATCTCTTGCAACTTGTGCAAGCTCTCAAATTCGAGCATATTTCGCCTGAATCAACGCAAGATGCGACACAAGACTCGTCGCTCGCAAGATTCTTAATTGCGAGGGCAACTAATAACTTCTTGCTGGGAAATTACTTCCACTGGTATCTTATGGTAGAATGTGACGATAAAAGCGAAGATCAAGGTGCTGAATATCGTAAGCTGTTTGCAAAGGTAGAGTATGACTTTATGACAGAGCTGGTGAAGCTTCCGGACGGGGTTGAGACGAGGAAGGTTCTTCTTCGACAGGGAGAGCTGATTGCTGTCCTTTCTAAAATATCCAGCGAGGTGAAGACGGTACGGGAGCCAATTCCACGCAAGATAGAACGAGTCAAACACTTTCTCGCGGACCCGAAGAATGAACTTCTTAATATCGATCCGCCTTTACCTTTACCTTTGGACCCATCGGTTATGGTGATTGGGGTCTATCCTGAAGAAACAGTGGTATTCAAGTCATCCTTGTTCCCAATCATGATGACTTTCAAAACTTCTAGTGGCCGTAAATATCCAATTATGTTCAAGACTGGCGATGATCTGCGACAAGACCAGCTAGTAATTCAGATCATTACGCTTATGGATCAATTACTGCAGAAGGAGAATTTGGACCTCAAGCTGTCGCCGTATAAGATTCTTGCAACAGGAGCAACTGCTGGAGCTGCTCAATTCGTTCGATCGGTCAGCCTCCAAGCCGTTACGTCGAAATACAAGAGCAATCCCGCTTTGACTTATATGAAGATCAACAATCCTGACGACAAAGCTCCACTAGGAGTACGAAAGGAGACACTAGATACCTTCGTCAAATCGTGTGCAGGCTACTGCGTTATTACTTATCTTCTTGGTGTTGGTGACCGGCACCTTGATAATCTCCTACTCGCTCCTGATGGGCATTTCTTCCATGCCGACTTTGGCTTTATTCTGGGCCGCGACCCCAAACCCTTTGCTCCAGCTATGAAGCTTTGCAAGGAGATGGTTGATGGTATGGGAGGATCATCATCCGAGCAATATCAACAATTCAAGCAATATTGCTTCACTGCCTACACAACTTTGCGGAAATCATCTAATTTGATCCTTAACCTGTTTAGTCTCATGGTTGACGCAAATATTCCAGATATCAAATTAGAGCCGGATAAGGCAGTGTTAAAGGTTAAAGAGAGGTTTCACCTAGAGATGACTGAAGAAGATGCAATTAGGCATTTTGAGAGATTGATTGAAGATAGTGCTAACGCTATCTTTCCGGTCGTTATTGATCGTTTGCATGGCATCGTACAGCATTTTAGGGCGTGAGCATTATAGGTGGCGTAGGGATGAATCTCGAGGAACCTCTTTGGACTTATACTGTCAGCGTTAAGATAGCAATTTCTAGAGGCTCCATAGATGACAATACCACGATTGAAAGAGTTCATATATCGTTTTGGCCAGAGCTCTTAGTGGATAGCATGGTGTGATCTGATTTCCATTGCACAACACTACAAGATTGTTTAGAGTTATCGCGACGTGCATACCACGAACCTGAACGCCAAGCAATGCCGAACCACAGTCCCATCTCCAATTGAAGGCCCGATCCTTCTACATGCCTTTTACATGAACCTGTACTGTACAAGGCGACGCCATTGTCTCGTATGACAAAAATGAATCAACCTCTGCTCTTCGTGTTAAGAATGAGTGCCACTATCAATCCGTACAGGCCCAGAACTTCGCCGAAAATGAGGATTAGAACCATTCCCACGAAAATCCTTGATTGTTGCATGTATGATCGCACTCCCATATCCCCAACTATACCAATTGCATAACCCGCAGCGAGTCCGGTTAGGCCGACACATAGGCCAGCTGCAAGATGTAAGAATCCACTGTATCTGTCCGTTAGCTTTCCCTTCTCTCCTCAGTAATGACGCTATTCATACGTGAAAAGAGCATAGTTTTGGCTCGGAGGTGGTTCCATGTCTCCTGCTATTAAAACCGCTATGACAAGGGAGTAGACGGCGATGATACCAGACATGACGACTGGAATGAGGGACTAGAAGCCAGAGTTGTCAGCGAAAGTTAAAGCAGGACTGGAACTATGGTAACTTGCCTTCATGATTAAATCCGATCGAAATGTGCCGACTCCAGCAATACCAATGCCTGACTTGGCAGTTCCGTACGCTGCGCCGATACCTGAAACGATTAGTAACAGTTCTGAGAGCATCTAAAAGCGTTCTCACATCCAAAGATCATTGCTGCGGCAATGCCTGCCTATTCCAATCATCAGTGGACTGTTCTTCAAATCGAATGGGTCGTACTGACCATTCCCAAGAATGGAGCAAACTTGGGAGCCACTTCTGATTCCACCATTATGCCGACAAGCTTGGGGCGTGATGTTGAGCTTGCTGGGTACTGTACGTTGGCACAAGAAGTTCAAGGTGAATGTTTGGAGAGAAGTGACTTTATCTCAGTCTGCCTCAGAGCTAGAATATTAGTTCATGGCTTAAACACGTGACCTGGAATCTCTTTCCCTGGAACTTTGCTCCAAAGCTCTGCTCAGTTCTCCCCCTCTTTAAAATAATAACTACTTAATGTAAGTCTCTTAGACTGAATTCCTTTTGCTCAGTATCAGAAAACTGCAGGGGAAGTAATTCCATCGAGTCCTCCAATCATACATGCATAGTTTGGAATGGGGCTTAGCAGTATTCACGGAACGGGGAGCGAGAGGAGCTAGCACCGGGTTGGTTCAGGATTTGGGATCGCGAAGAATCTCAGATCAGATCAACACTTTTCCTGCCACGGCAACGGTATCCATTGAGCTGGTAGTCGCTTGGACTTACCAATGCTCTCCTTAGTTCTGAGCAGCGGCGTTTGCTTTCTTTGACTTCGTCTCAGGGGACGGGTCTTTCTCCGTGTATTGATTCGAACCCCAACATCTTGCGAATCAACTATATCCTGTCTGCGCAGTAGCAGTGGTCCATCTACGGCACGAGGACTTACTTGAATAAGCGTCAGATCGAATTTTCACGCAGTCAGCGAAGTCCTACTGTTATAGAGGTCGTGGCCGGCCTTCCGCGACCTCAACGTGTATGCTTGAATCTGTGGCACCTACCTGCATTGAGATGAAATCTACTGACACGGGATATCTATAGCTATTAGGCACGATGGCTGATTATCAGCAAGGGAGGCCTAGCGGTACCCGGCCGAATGAATATGTTCATGGCTCCAACAATCAACGAGATGCTGCCTTTTCGAACATATTTGGTGCAGCCCCTCCACCAGGGAGATCGCAAACAATGAATTCGGCTGTGGCGCCTCCTGAGAGATCGCCTCCACTCAGGACTCAAACCATGGACGCACAAACATATGGGCCGCCGGGAGGTATGCAGCGGCAGCCCCCTCCACGACCACAACCCGGATACCAACCCCCTTCGCCGGCATATATGTCAAACAGCGCAGGAGGCACAACTGGACCGATAAACTCAAGGCCAGAAGCACAGAATGGTTACTATCAAGGCCAGAGGCAGCCATACGGTCCCAGCCAGGTCGCTTCTCAACCACAGCCGCAGAATCTTCCGCCGCCATTAAGAAATGATCGAAGACCATATCCTGGCCCACAGAGAATTGATCCTCGCGCACCGCCAATTCAACGGCCCTTACAGCAACAATACCCTTCTAGGCCAGCTGTTCAACGGTACAATCCTGGTGGCGGCCCGGCGCTAAATGCTGATCCTTATCGATCCCAATCTATGGCAAGTATATCCCGGCCTCAAATGTATCAACCTCCACCAAGTACCTACCAACAAGGACCGGCGAATGCCTTTCGGCAAGGCCCATATCCGTCGCCTGGATCACGAACCACAGCTCAGGGCCGAGTAGTACCTGAGAGGCATGACGAACGGTCAATGTCAATGACGAACTATCCTGCAGATAGAGAACATCAAATGATGAGCGGCCGTGTCATACCGAACAGGAGAACCTCAGCAACAGGACCTGGACAAGATTTTCAAGTTCCTAATGGCTATGGAGGTGATGAGTCACAAGCTACTTCTACGGTGTCTCGCAGCACCAGCATGGCTTCCACAGTGATCCCGGACACGAGCAGGGCAATGTCTATGGCCTCAACTATTGTTCCCCAAGACCAGGGTGATTCACTCCAGCACCGGCCTTCAGTTGCAAAATCTGTGAGCAGTGGCAGTAATCGACCAAGGGTCAACAAGGCTCCCCTTGTTTATCCTGCGTTGCTGTCTCGTGTTGGTGAATGCTTCCGACAGAAGATCGTCGTAGGAGATCGTACGAAGAACGATCTTACATACAAACATGCATTCAGTGGATCTGAAGCAGTGGACGTCATAAGTTATATCATTAAAACTACGGATCGAAATCTAGCCCTCCTTTTAGGCCGGGCTCTCGATGCTCAAAAATTCTTCCACGATGTGACATATGACCACCGCCTTCGCGATTCCCCTACAGAGATGTATCAATTCCGAGAAACACTTATGGACGAACCGTCGGATACGCCAGAGGTCAATGGCGTATTTGTTTTGTTAACCGAGTGCTATTCTCCTACTTGCACACCAGATCACCTTTGTTACTCAATTGCATGTCCGCGAAGGCTCGAGCAACAGTCAAGACTTAACCTCAAACCCCAGCCTGGCTTGCGCAGGGAAAAGTCTCATGCAAGTCTTCATGACGTAGACGAGCCTGATGAACAGAAACTCTGGATCAATACCGTGTCCAAGGAGGTTGCTGATAGTGTTGGGGATCGTGAGAAAAAGCGCCAAGAAGTCATATCAGAGATAATGTATACTGAAAGAGATTTCGTTAAAGATTTAGAGTATCTCCGCGACTTCTGGATAATTCCCCTGCGGTCTTCGAGCCCAGCTCTCCCGTCACCCATTCCAGAATCGAGAAAGGAAAGGATCGTGAGAACTGTATTTTCGAATATTATTGACCCGCCAAGCATCCATGCTGTTAGTTCGCGATTCGCAGACGCTCTTACTGAGCGACAACGGAAGAACCCGGTGGTACAATACGTCGGAGACATCTTCCTGGAGTTCGTGCCTCAGTTCGAGCCATTTATCATCTATGGTTCTAATCAGCTTGCTGCGAAATTCGAGTTTGAGAAGGAGCGTTCTTTGAACCCCTATTTCTCGAAGTTTGTGGATGAGACTGAACGACGAAAGGAATCCCGGAAGCTCGAGCTCAATGGTTACTTGACTAAACCTACAACAAGATTAGCACGGTACCCACTTTTACTTGATAACGTACTCAAGTATACGGACGCTACCAATCAAGATTTCAAGGACATTCCAAAAGCTATGAAAATGATCCGTGATCTCCTGACGCGTGTCAATGAGGAGTCTGGCAAAGCAGAGAATCGTTTCAACCTAAGGCAGCTACACGAGCAGCTCAGATTTAGACCTAACGAGCGAGTCGATTTAAAGCTTACCGAAGATGGTCGTGAGCTTCTCTACAAGGGTACACTAAAGAAGTCTCCTACTGATCCAAGTGACATTCAAGCCTATCTTTTTGATCATGCTGTTCTATTGGTGCGTGTGAAGGTTGTTGGCAAGAAAGAGGAGGTCAAGGTTTACCGCCGTGTAAGTAAAAAACTCTTTGCCTTCACCACTGTACTCTCTTTGTATATTTGCTAACAAGCACTCAAGCCGATTCCGCTCGAATTGCTCTCGATCAAGGAAATGGACGAATTCTTCCCTAAGCAGGGCATCGTCAAGAGACCATCATCAAGCTTGATACCAGGCAATAAGGGTGCCACTACAGAAGCGTCTAAAAAGGAGGGCTTTCCTATCAGCTTCCGCCACCTTGGTAGAAAGGGGGCCTATGAATTGACGTTATATGCTTCAACAGCAGGATCACGTAAGAAATGGCTGGAGCATATTGGCGAGCAGCAAGCTATTTTGCGGGCACGGGGCAACTTCTATAATAATACCATACTATCTGACAACTTTTTCACCGCCGCTAACAGAGTCAATTGTGTGGCACCTTTCGGTAAGTCACCAACTCTAAATGAAGTGGAAATTCTCTGTTAATATATCATAGATGGTGGGCGGAAACTTATATATGGAACTGACTCCGGTATCTTTGTTTCAGACCGTAGGGCGAAGGATGCAGCGGCAAAACCCAAGCGTGTATTGGATGTCACCACTGTCACTCAAGTTGATGTGCTTGAGGAGTATCAACTACTTCTAGTGCTCTCAGCAAAGTCACTGTTATCTTACCCATTATCAGCTTTGGATCCGAACGAGCCGGCTCTGAGCAAGCGTGCCAAGAAGATTCAAAGCCATTGCAACTTTTTCAAGACAGGCATTTCACTTGGACGGCATCTGGTTTGCTGTGTGAAGTCTTCCGCATTATCGACAACGATCAAAGTTTTCGAGCCAAATGATTCTATGTCGAAAGCCAAGAAGCAAAAGGGGTTCAAAATGTTCAATAGTGGTCAAGACGAACTGAAGGCCTTCAAGGAGTTCTACATTCCTACGGAGTCGTCATCTATACACTTCCTCAAGGCGAAGTTATGTGTAGCATGTGCCAAAGGTTTTGAGGTTGTTTCGCTTGAGACGCTCGAGACCCAGTCGCTTCTGGACCAAGCAGACACTTCATTGGACTTTGTAGCCAGAAAAGAAGGCGTTCGGCCAATACATATCGAGCGGCTAAATGGCGAGTTCCTGCTCAACTATTCTGAATTCTCCTTCTTCGTCAACCGATACGGGTGGAGGGCCAGACCTGATTGGCGGATCGACTGGGAGGGACTACCTCAGAGCTTTGCTTTGTCGTATCCTTGGATTCTGGCATTTGAACCAAACTTTATCGAGATCAGGAACATCGAGACAAATGCGGTACACATCATACCAGGCAAGAACATTCGTATGCTACATACAAGCACTCGAGAGGCAAGTGACATTTGATTCCCATTATATTGCTTCGGCCACGTAAGCTAACATTGATAAGATTATTTACGCGTATGAAGATGAACGTGGCGAGGATGTTGTCGCTGCTATCGATTTCTGGCCTGCGGGTCGAAAACCAGAATCCTATCCCCCGGCAAACGGAGCTCAGGCGGAGAAAGAGCACTGGCAAGCACCACCAGGGCAGCCTCAACTGCAAGTGCGAGGATGATGTGAAGCCGCTTAGCATCAAAGGCGTCAATGACTTCAATGAGCATATGTGTTCCTTTCTGGTTCAATGAGGTGGACGGCGTAAGCGCGTTGGCTTGACGGCTTCGCTGCTACATGGGTTTCTTTTGATGTGTGCTGGACACATGATTTGCGCTCTCATAATTGGTCACCCGCGAGGGCCTGTACTTGGTGATGGAATGATGCAACGGGTGGACCGGTGTGTCCTTGAATTGTTGTCGTAATGGGATTGGCGTTCTATCGGGTTTTCTCCGAGCTACCATACCTGCCGTTTGTTGATGGCACTTTTGTTGTAGAGTGCTGCTCTGTATCCATAAATAGATCATGGCTTTTCTGACGATCCAAATGTTCCAACCCTCAAGTGCCATCACAGATGCGGAAAATAAGTATCATTTAGGCACCTTGACATGCGTCTTAGTTGACATGACGTCGTCTAGATTGAACATGTCCTTACGCCAGAACCTGACGGAAGGATAGATATAAAAAAATTTATTGTGAGGAGAAAGGCAGAATATGGTGGTAGTAACCAGACCCTTACTCAAAGAGTTCAATTCCAGACGAAGCAGTCATCAAAGATTGTGCGTTCGGTTGACCCCTTGACATCCCTATCGAACGCTTTGCTTCCTTCCAGAACCTCAATTTACTTGCGTGTAACTGAACAAAACCTTCTTTATATTTTTAGAATAAGTACTTTCTAGCGGTTCAAGCTCCTTAAATGGTCTAATTGGTCTTAAGTTAAGGTTTTGCACGCTTATGAACTACAACAAAGTTGGTACTAAGTTAAGGCTTTGAACACTCTAGCATTTCTAGGCCGAACAGCTGGGGGTTATAAGTAAAGAAGAAAAATAGCCTTGTTTGCCGCAGCGAGGGAGAGCAAATTGGATCTTTGGTAGGGACGAAAGGACCGACGACTGGTATTGTTTTTCGGATTTTGATATTTACTGCGGAGCACGTTGTCCCTCTTATTGCTTTTCGGGACTTCTTTTCTTTTCTAGTATTATCGAAGCCGCAGAAGGCACGTCTATCGTAGAGCAGACAGATTCCTTGTGTTACTCGAGATACCTGAGAACGATGCAGAATCGAGTAGAGTGTGTAATGTTTTGGCTTATTCTAATGCGAAATACTTACGATAACCCAAAATGGAGCTATATCCCCCAAATAGATTCCGACTCCTCCGTGTGCTATTTCCCAATCATAATCCCAGAAGCCAGAAACCCAAGTAACCAGAGTCGTCTTACCACAGACGCCGTTTCTTGTAAGTATTTGGATTATTCAACAGGTCTTCTCCAGCCAATTTCATGAATTCGTCCTTGATTAGTTTCCGGCGCGCTGCTCTACTAAGCCTCTCTTTGGGGTCAGGAGTTGAGCCTTCAGGTGCCTCTGCAGACTTCCTCGAATCTGAGATTCCATCCATGGCTACTTCCTCATAGACATCTCTTTTAGAATTTGCCGATAAGATTTTGTCCAATAGACCTCTCCTTTTGCGTGGTCGCTGTGATTGTTTCCTCAAGAACCCCCCATCCGCTCCTTGCACAAGTCCTTCCTCCTCATCAGCTTGAGTCATCTGTTGGGCAGTGGAGTCATTCGTTGACTCTTCCACCGTATTCTTTGTAGGTTCCCCATCTTTGACGACTTCGATGATTTGGACGCCATCCTCGCCTGGAGGGACCACGATTGGCGTTGCGTCAGGCTTTGGTGGTACGTATAGATTCGTATGTACAGGGCGAGGTTGTGGCTTGATGGCCTCTCGGATGTCGTTCACAGTTTTTTGTTGGACTACATAGCCACAAAGAAATAGAGCTGTCGTGAAGATAAACACTGTACATACTTAGTTAGATGAATATCCACGACGTGTTTGTTGAAGAATTACCAATTGTGGATGAGATAGCTAATGACACCTGTCCAGATGTGAGCAACATGGCGCGACTTAAGCCTTTAGTTGTACCAAGCAACAACCGGTGGGGTTTTCTGATGTTTAATAACACCCTGATAGTTGACGGGGCAACCCGGCAATCATCCTCACATGTGGGCAATTCCTGTCACAATTGATGCAAAAGGGACAATAAACTGGTCACAAAATAAGCAATACTTGAAGTTTTGCTCAGGGCGGGCTCCTAGCACTTTTTTCCTATAGCAGAGAGTCGTGGTTGACGCAGCAAGGCCATGTCCACAGCTAAAATGATTGCCACTTCCATTAGCGCGAGGCTCTCCAAATTTTGATTTACAAACGACAGCCCTTCCTGCTCGACTCCTGCTCGACTTCAACCCAGCCAACAACATGTCACACCACAGGGCAGATGAAAAGCGCTTCCTCGATGAGCGTGGCTCCTCAGGGCCTCTAGCTCCCAACGGTCTCAATCCCGCTACGATCTTCGAAAAGCCTGTTCGAGAACGCATAGTCGACTCCTACTTCTGGAAAGACCAGTGCTTCGCTCTTAATGAAGCCGACATAGTCAACCGCGTGGTCGAGCATGTTCATTTTATCGGTGGTACCTACGGTGACTCTCAACGTCCATCGCAGTTTCTATGCCTGGCTTTCAAATTACTACAGCTTGCGCCTAGCGACGAAATTTTGCGAGAATACCTTGATTACGGAGGCGAAAAGTTTAAGTATCTGCGAGCGCTAGCGGTATTCTACGTGAGGCTCACCAGGCAGGCAAAAGATGTTTATCTGTGGCTAGAGCCATATCTAGCGGATTCGCGGAAGCTCAAGAGGAAAGGAAGAGCCGGAACGAGCCTCACATACATGGATCAATTTGTCGATGATCTATTGACGAAGGAGAGGGTTTGCGCGACCAGCTTGTGGAAGATGCCAAAGAGGGAGATATTGGAGGACCTTGAGGTATTGGAGCCTCGAGTCAGTCCTCTCGGGGATATTGAGGAACTATTGGATGAGGACGATGTTGAAGAAGTTGAACCACCGATTGAAGATGGTGTAGAGGAGTCTCCGATCTCCGATGGCGGCATGGATGTTGACGACAGGGCTACAAATGGAGATTGACCTTCGCACCAAGGCAAGTCGCCAGGTTTGAGATCCGACTTCCACAGCCTTCAGTCCAATGATTGTCCTCTGAGAAATGAGGTAAAGTCATATCGGACACTGAGCGCTAGTCGTTTGCATTTCAGGGCTTTTATTATTTCAGCTACGTCTAGGCTCATGGCAGGGGGAGTATGCACAAAGCGGCGAGGACCTCATGTCATCTCTACAATGTCTGATGTCTACTTATCGAGGAGGGTAAGGATATGACTGCTTGAAGGTCACGGTGAGCAATGGATTGCTGTCAAAACCCCAAATGCTAAGACTCTGGGCCTGGGATCAGCGGTCTTATGCAAAAGTTTTGCATCCCATCGTACGATGGCTTGTACAGGTTATGAGCTGCGCAGATGGTAGAATGTACAAGAATATCCTCGCATACAGGTCAGATCTTCCAGAACCTAGGCGCATGATAGTGGAGGTCCATCCCTTCTTTAAGTGACTTCGACAATTTTGTTTACCAGTTTCTTCTGTATCAACTACTTTTCCAGCTAGCTACTGATATATCCGTGTCATAATTAAAGCTGCTTAAGGTCTACACCTCATAACTTTATCTACTTTACATTATCTCCTTCCACAACGCCAGACAGAAGTTTCATTTTTACTAGCATCCCGGAACTTTTGGTCTTCTAGATAATTCCTCAACATCAATTCCCTCTTCCCAATATTGATGGCTGCTCAATTTGGGTCATAGACAGAAGAAAAAACCGGTCCTTACTATTTCAGTGAAAGGAGGACCTTTGTCTTATCTTCAAGACAGAGGACCTTGGCCGCTAGCTTTGGCGTCACCGCCCGAGCTTGAGATGCGCGAGCACTGCTGGTGGGTGGATGACATGTAGTTAAAGGGCTTTCCACCTCTCTTTCAGATTTTCACTTTGAGACGCGGAATAAGTCCATTCTCTTCTACCCTGATGCATTTCAACCCCGGCGCACTTCTGCATTAAAACTTGTTACTCTCCGTTTTACAGTTTTACGTCTGATCACATTATACGATTCTTCGTATTCTCCATCGTACCACGCCATTCATGGTTTGTCATTTACTCTATAAATTGAAGTCGATAGTTAATCATAGTATGTCATGAGATATCCTGTACCCAATCTGATCTGAGCGAGTTCTTACGTACTTTGTCTTTCTGAGCGCCAGAATCACGTAAGCTCCCCCCCCTTCTCTCTCCACATCAAAAAAAACTTACTGCCAACGGTTGGCATGTCTCTAATGAGAAGAGCGGTGATAGCTAATCGGGTCTATCAAGGGGGAGACTACGAGAATTGGACCAGTAGTCTTCCGAGTTACAAAGCACTGGCCTGCCACATCATCTCTGCGGGGAATCACGGGAAATTTTAGATCCCCCTTTGGACTACTTTCCCCATAAGAATTGCTAGAGGCCGTTTCGAACTTGTTGGTCTCATCCCATTGAACTTATTAGAAGAAATCCATCATTTCGGGCACTGACCGGAAGGCTGCAGACTACAGGATGGCAGCAAAGTAAGTATTTCAATATATTTCCATGTGCACTCGATGAGCCTCTGCTAACATGTTAGGTACAGCCACTGCCCATATGTTCACTGAATTTCAGCACCCACAATTGCCTGCGAAACCACATTGCGGAAAAACTTAACCATCAACGTTACTGCTGGTTATGTAGGCGCTGGTTCGCGGATGACAACGCTATAAAGAAGCATGAGACGGGTCATTCCCTCCAGGAAGTTTTGTACAGGTCGGAGCAAGAGGCTTATGGATTGCAGCAAGACGCCTGGAGACCAGCGTAGTCATTCATATTAGCGCAATAAGCGTAAGTGTTGCTTATCCTGGCTACAACAAGCTTTCCCTGCCCTGCACCATCAAATCTCATTGAATTATAGCAGTTCCATTTTCTGCGAGCCGTGCAATCGATCCTTCATCAATGATGAAGCCCTTTAACAACATTTGTCCAATAGCGGCGCATATATATTGTGCAAAATACCATAGAGATTTTGATAGTAGAGAGGCTACAGATTCTCACTTCGTCAACTCTAGAAGGCATAATATCTGTCCTAATAGAACGTGCCAAGCTCAGTACGACAATGGCGCGGATTTCAACTACCCTGACCTACTTCAGAAGCACTACGAGAAAGAACCGAGACATCGCTTTCGTTGCGCTCAATATAAAATAGACTTTCGGCTCTAGTGCACAGCTCCACCAACACTATACAGATACTAACTCTACTTGTTACTTTTGTACCCTGTGTAACAAGAGCTTAGCTTCTCGATCCGAACTATACTGCTACTACACAGCAAGCTCAAGTCACCACTTCTGCGCCAAGTGCAATCAGCATTTCAGTTCCGAAGACAAACTTCTCTTACATGTCAAAACCGACTCTAAGCACTTCTATTGCCAGAAATTTAAGACATATTTTCACTCAGAATATATGCGTCAAACACATTGGGAGCTAAGCAACGGACACTATATCTGCTTCTCTTGTAACAAAGACTTTGTTTCTGACGAGAAGTGGCTTCAACATATGGAAAGCACTTCACATCACTTTTATAGCAGATGTCGTAAAGAGTTCGTCTCTGACGAAGCACGAATGTTGCACATGAAGACCGGCTCCAGTCACCACTAATGTAACATCGATTTTATTTCCAACAGGAAACGGACTGAACATCTAGAATGCAGTAATGTGCACTAAGTGTCAAATAGATTTTGCCTTTAAGGATGTGTTGAAAGATCACTTTGAGGACAACGCGAAACTTTTCTATTACATGAATGCAGTAGGTATTTTGCTTCAGATGTGGAGCATACGAAGTATTTCCAGGAATTCAAGGCCCATCATTGGTGTTTTAGATGTGAGCGGGACTTCAGTTCAGAAAGAGCGCGGTCTTCAACATTCACGGTGACTATCTGCCCGGTAGCGAAGGCTCTCCTATTCAGGACCTTGAGTTCAACAGCACGCCTGCGCTAGATGCCAAGACTAGCCGCGAAATCGTTAATCGTCGCATCAAGTACGCTGGCAATAGGCAAGAGCTTTATAAGCATCTCGAGGCGAGAAGAGATGTTGCACTTCAAAAAGCGCGTGATCAAGTTCGCAATACACATTTGGAGGTAATATCTTATTTCCTTGCGGGCATGTTTGATGACTTACTAAACTCTACACAGTCTACTAGGCAGTATTCTCAAACTGCTTACCGCTTCGGCAACTATGTTGCCAAATTTTGCCTGGTCCCCTCGTCCGAAACGCACCGGAAGCCATATGAAGAGACTGCGAAGCCCGACTCGCACCCCGACCTCATTCTGAGTGATTGGCTGCAGGAATTCCATTCCAACCAGGAGGCCGAATACCTGCTGCAATTCCAGCTTGTAGATAACATCGACGAGCAGCCCGTTGAGGATGTTGGAGTAGCTCAGAATCCCGAGAAGTATCCTTGGCTGACGGTAGCCAAAATTGTCATTCCGAAACAGAATAGCTTCCTGCCTGCAAGGAAGACTTTCTTGGAGGTTCATTTAGTGCGTTTGGATCCCTGGCCTGGACTTAGGACCCTGCAGCCACTTGGAGAGTTGGACAGACTGAGGAAAACTGGTATGTTCACCTAGTATGTGCTGACTTTCCAAGTTTATCCAAGAAGTGGTGCACTTCGTCAGAAGATGAATGGTAGGAGAGAAATTCATATCACGAGCATTGACCAGATCCCTGATGGGGGATAAGTGGAAGGTTTCTAGGTTGTGACGCAGAGTCTTGGTGGAATGCTGTCACATTACTAGTAGTAATATATGAAGACATTACTCTTCAAGCACAATATGTAGCATGTAAGACGGGGTAACATCGCGGAGTAAGTCGCTAGACTGGTGGCCATCATGTAGGAGACCGAAGCATGATCCAAGTTACACAGCGACCATATTCAAGTTGACTCATGTATGCACTCATTGCATGCATGCATACGTATGTTCGTCTGCTTGTCTGCTTATCTGCATGTATATCTGTATGGATGTCTAACGTCTATCCCTACGTGCCGAAAAAATCGGTGTGCCGAAAAAACTTTATAGTTTAGGGGTCTTAAATCTCCACCACATAAATATATAAAGCTATAATCTGTTTGCTATTATTCTTTAGCTATTTATCTACAAGGGCTTGACTAGCAGTTAGAAAAATACTACAGTTTTGGCTATACTATTGATCGTCCTGCTGAGAGCGTGAAAAGCTACTGTAGCTATTACCCCCTGCTCTATCATGACTATCGGCCTGTCTCCGAGTTTCGGGGCCACGGCACGAAAGTACTATTAAAAAAGAATATGACTCCAAGTTTTGAACACTTAAAGCACAAGGAAACCTGCACGCCGAGTTTATCCGGACAAAAGGGGAGGCACAAAACGCCAAGCGAATTTACGGCGCTTATATAATGTAGTATTAACAGGCACGCTAACCGTATTATCCTGTATATTATACCGAATTCATATAAAGTGTGGCGCTCTTCTAGAATTTTCCATAAGCGGCCACCAGCTTGCTCCCAGTTGTCCAGACCATCGAATCAGGCAACCAGGGAGCTACTGTAACTGCGAGATGCGCCCTCAGTGATGTATACTGTGTAGAAAACTATGCATGGCTCGCTCGATCGCTCATGCGCCTCGCTCGAATGGTCCGGACAGCCATAGTCTCTGAGTGGCTGATCACGACTGGCTGGTCTGGCGCGCTCGTACGATGATGCACGACGCTATGCCGCGAGGCTGTCGTCCAGCTGAGCCGTACAAGCACAACCTCGACCCAACCAGTACTCCCCACCTTGATAAATGTATACATATCGACCCTGCGACAACTATTTGCTGACATTCTTCCGTTTAGAGATTCTCTCGAATCCCTATGTGGAATAATGCGCCTCCTAGAATACAACGACGATGGCGAGCTCAGCCTGACCAAGGACTTTGTTGGCGGCGAGATTCCTAAATATGCTATTCTTTCGCACACATGGGGGGCAGATACAGAAGAGGTCACATATAGAGACGTGATAGATGGCACCGGGAAGAACAAGGTTGGATACGAGAAGATTCGGTTCTGCGGAGAACAAGCCAGACGTGATGGCCTGTACAACTTCTGGGTGGACACTTGCTGTATCAACAAATCGAGTGACAGAGAGCTTTCGGAAGCCATTAACTCGATGTTTCGCTGGTATCGCAAAGCGTCAAAATGCTACGTATATCTGGCGGATGTTTCGACGAAAGATCAAATCGACCTGTCTTTACAGCCGTGGGGAGCAGCTTTTGGGAACAGTCGATGGTTTACCCGTGGTTGGACGCTTCAAGAGCTTATCGCGCCGCCATCGGTCGAGTTCTTTTGCTCCAATGGTAATCGACTCGGCGACAAGAAATCATTAGAGGGGCGGCTTCACAAGATAACGGGGATTCCAGTTTCCGCTCTTCGAGGCAGCCCTCTATCCGAATTCAGCTTCGAAGAGCGGATATCATGGGCACAGATTCGTGAGACCAAGCGTGAAGAAGACAAGGCTTATTCTCTACTAGGCATCGTCGACATCTCGATGCCAGTTATATATGGCGAGGGGGGGGAGAACGCATTCCGTAGGCTGAACCGCGAATGGAAAGATCGGCTCGATGACCTACCGACTATCTCACAAGCTACTCATAATAGTTAATATAGAACTTTCTTCATTCAAGATTACAGGATACTAACCAGTTGCTTGTGACCAGACAACTCAATCAACGATTTACCCTACGCTTCGGAGGCGCCATTTAATACGTACCAAAGACAACACGAACCTCCCTGCCTCGACAACACCCGAGTCGATATCCTTCACGAAATACATACATGGGCTGAGGGACAAGATGACCGTTGTATCTTCTGGCTCAGCGGCTTAGCCGGTACCGGGAAGTCGACAATCGCCCGTACTATCGCTCGAGGATACTTCGAGGAGAATGCGCTCGGAGCTAGCTTCTTCTTCTCGAGAGGCGGTGAAGATATTAGCCATGCTGGCAAGTTCTTCACAAGCATTGCTAGACAGCTAGCGAACACCATCCCCCTACTCAATCAGCACATTTGCAATGCTATTACTAATAATAGCGATATTGCAAACCAGTCTCTACGGGACCAATGGCAGCAGCTCGTCCTCCGTCCCCTATCGAAATTGGATGGCAATAATCGCCGTTCCTCGTACATTGTCGTCATTGATGCGCTCGATGAGTGCGACTGCGATAATGATATCCAGATAATTCTGCACCTCCTAGCTGAAGCTCGATCGTTACGGAGAGTCCGATTACGAATTTTTCTCACAAGCAGACCTGAGATATCAGTTCGATATGGGCTCGGTCAGATACCAGACATGGAGCATCAGGACTTTGTTCTCCATAGCATATCGCCGGCGATTGTTGACCACGACATCGCTCTCTTCCTAGAATACTATCTAGGACTTATCAGACGGGAACTCTGGCTGCACGAAGGCTGGCCGGGCAAGGAAATCGTTATGCAGATGGTCCACAATGCGAGTGGACTGTTCATCTGGGCTGCAACCGCCTGTCGATATATTCGCGAGGGGAAAAGATATGCAGCGAAACGACTCGACACGATCCTTCAGAGTGGTGCTAGCACTACTATAGGCCCGGAGAAGCACCTCGACGAAATCTACACTACTGTCCTCCAGCAATCTATTAGTCCAGAATACACGAACGAGGAGAAAGGAGAATTGTATCAAATGCTACGAAAGGTCCTTGGAAGTGTAGTTATTCTTTTCTCGCCCCTTCCTATACACTCTTTAAGCAGGATGCTCTATGTCACGAAGGAGGATATCAACCTAGCTCTAGTAGACCTACACTCTGTCCTAGTTATCCCAAACGACCAAACTTGCCCAATTCGCCTACACCACCCTTCATTTCGCGACTTCCTCCTTAGCAAAGATCGATGTGGGGATTTCTGGGTAGATGAGAAGGATGCACACCAGATATTAACTGCTAGCTGCATACAGTTGATGTCCCAAACAATCAAGAAGGATGTTTGCGAATTGCATGCTCCTGGGAGTCAAACCAGCCAAGTTGAGAGTAGTTGGATTAAGAAATGCCTCCCGCCCGAAGTTCAATATGCATGCCTTTACTGGGTTCAGCATCTGCAAAGGAGTGGTTCTCAGGTTCATGATGGCGAGGAAGTTCACCGGTTTCTGCAGGCTCATCTACTACACTGGCTTGAGGCCCTTGGGTGGATGGGGAAGACCACAGAAGGGATTGAAGCAATATTGTCCTTAGAGGGTTATGTTTTGGTATGCTATCTATTGTTTAATAGAAGTCTAATTAACTTGTCTTTAGGTTAAGGGCAGCCCCAATTTATATGCATTTATCCATGATGCAAAGCGATTTGCCTTACATAACCGATTAGTGATCGAACAGATGCCTCTTCAATTGTATTGCTCTGCTCTTGTCTTTACGCCAGGAAATAGCATTGTTCGAAAGAAGTTTAAGGGTTGTATCCCAGATTGGATTCAGTTGAAACTAAAAGTGCAAGCACACTGGAACGCGGCGCTACAGACGCTCGAGGGCCATAGTGACTCTGTCACTTCAGTGGCCTTCTCACCTGACGGCAAGCAGGTCGTCTCTGGATCAGGTGATGAGACGGTACGGCTCTGGGACACGGCCACGGGAGCCCTGCTGCAGACGCTTGAGGGCCATACTCGCTCTGTCACTTCAGTGGCCTTCTCACCTGACGGCAAGCAGGTCGTCTCTGGATCAGACGATGGGACGGTACGGCTCTGGGACACGGCCACGGGAGCCCCACTGCAGACGCTTGAGGGCCATAGTGAATATGTCACTTCAGTGGCCTTCTCACCTGACGGCAAGCAGGTCGTCTCTGGATCAGACGATCGGACGGTACGGCTCTGGGACACGGCCA